>Ga0163109_10000223_pt1 | contig 45962 bp, 23 predicted proteins | sample CRUFie1St13metaG_FD_108704 | JGI IMG/M metagenome (GOLD analysis project Ga0163109, IMG submission 108704) | Marine microbial communities from the Costa Rica Dome - CRUD Field 142mm St13 metaG | ecosystem: Environmental > Aquatic > Marine > Oceanic > Photic zone | place: Costa Rica: the Eastern...
AGCTCATTGCCATGTGTGCAGGCATGTTACCTACATCAACATAAAAAATTCTTCTTTCTGGAGCACGTTGAATTCTGTAAATGATAATTGCATCTTCTAGCAATTCTTTTTGCTTGTAAACTTTAAACACACTTTCAAGCAATGAATTACCAAATGGATAATTGTTATCTAACCCTTCTGATAATGAAATGTGTACAATGTGTTTTGCGTCTACTGTAATTTCGTTTTGGCCTTGTTGGAAACGTGTTCCTGTTGGCTGTGCTGCATCGCCTACCATACCACGTGCAAATCCACCGCCGCTTGTATATGAACTTGTTCCGCTTGGTGATGTATTTGTTGTACCGTGTGGTGTAGTTGCAACTAAATCTTTAAAGTTAAAATTAATATCTTTAATTACATACTGCTCTGGAATCTTTCCTATAGATTCATTAACAATAATTTTAGAAACTTTTGCTTGATCAATATAAAGTAATTTTTTAGTTTCTGGATCTCTTAAAAAGAAACAATCTCCGTATTTGAAAGTGTTACGCACAATACGAAACATTCTGTTTTCAAACTGTTGAGACTTGCTCCACTTTTGCATTGCTTCTTTAAGAAGTTTAGTTTCAGTACCGGAAGGTTGTCCTCTAAAATTAAAATTAAAGTGACTTAGATTTCCGCCATCTTTTCCTGTACAAAATTCTGCAAGAATATCTAGTGCTGCATTTACTTCTGAATCCATATCCATAGTGTCGTATTGCATGTATTTTTCAATACGGTTTGGACTACCAGCATATACGTCAGGAAGATAAGAGCTGTAGTTTGAACGTGCAGGACCAGGACGGCCACCTCCACTAATAGGACTGTAACTGCCTGAATTATTATCAACTGCTACAGGTGTAAAATATTTTTTCCAACTCATATACTTTCTTTATGCCCTTATAGAATTCATTTCTTCTAATGCGTCCAATATGCGATATTGGACCCTTAATGTCTCGGCCGCCAATGCAGCCGTCTGCTCAGTATTTAGCCCAGCTTGTGCTGCCGCTTCTTTTTCTGACTTTCCAGGAACGTAATCTGGATTGTCCATTTTCTTTTGGCGAAGGTTTTGTTCAGCAATAACATCCAAAGCGTTAGTTTCATCACCTACTTTAATATTACCTCTTACACCATCAGGTCTAGCACTACTAACTTGTCCAACTGGTACACTTGCTCTAGTATCTTTAACTACTGTACCATCTGGTGATACCAAAAAGCTATCTTCGTTTTTGGCAAAATCTTTTAGTGTATCTGTTGCATTGCTTAAACTTTGGTTAAGTTCTAGTTCTGCTTCTTTTTGAGCATTAAGTTTAGCATCAGCTAAAGTACCATCTTTTGTTTGTTGTAATTCACCTTTAAGAGCTCTATTTAAATTTTCTTTGGCTATTGCAAGTTTCTTATCAAGTGCTTCGTCACGCTCACCACGTTCATCTAATTTTATTTTTTTCTTTTTTAATGCTTCAATTTCGTTTTCATATCTATTCTTAGCGAAGCGAACTTGAAGTTCTTCTCTTTGCGCTGCATTACCTTCTTTCATTAAGTCGATATTTTTTTGCATTTCTGCCTGCTCAGCAGCTTCTTCATCACTTGTACCAAGTGTTAAACTATCTCCCCATGATTTTAATTGAAGACCAAGCTCGTAGAATTTAATCCTCATATCGGATATTCCGAGTTTGAATAAATCTATTACATCTCCAACTGAACTAAAGCTATTAAAGAAATTAGTAAACGCTTGTCCAACAGCATCAAGTTTGTCATTCAACCAACCAAATGCTTCTGCAATCGGTGTTATTACCGGTTCAAAAGTATCACCAAACCAATTCAAACCGTCTGTTACCCAATTCAATGCATTTTTAAAACTTCCCATAAAGAAGTCACTAACACCTTCGATTGCAGGATATAAATTTTTATCTATCATATTACCTACATCGTCTACCATTCTACCAACGAATTCCATTGGTGGTGCAAAAGTATCTTCTAAAAGATCTTTAGTTGAATTAAATGCACCCATTAATTTTATTCCAACTACATCTGCTAATGGTTGGAATATTCCAGTAACATAACTTACACCGTCTGCTAACAATCTAAGTGGGCTAAGAACAAAATCAAGTGCATCTGCAAGTGCTTCGAATCCGTAACCTAATACTGTAATTACAGGATTAAGCACAGCACTAATAATATCTACCACAGGCATAATAACAGCACTAAGCATTCTAAATATAGGGAATAAAATCTTTTCTGTAAATCCTGCAATAACTTCAAAAGCACCCATCATGGTATCCATGATTCCTGTTGATGCTAACAGTCTAGTGAATGTTTGACTTATTTCATTAATACGTCTGCGCATTGCTTCCATAGCACTCATTTGTCCATCGGTAGCCTTTGCATTTTCATCTTGTGCTTTAGCACCTTTAAGTAATGCGTCAGTCTGAATGTTACCTGATTCAACAAGGTTCATATAATGATCAGCCATTTCAGCGTCAAATCTAGCAACGTCTCTAAATCTGCCTTTCATTTGTTTGCCTTCTTGAGACATCAAATTGTTTAATTCATTCCTTTGCTTCAGACTGATTGTGCCGCCAGCTTCTGTAATTTTTGCAAACTCCATCATCATAGCTGCTGACTTAGGCATGGTTGATGCAAACAATTGAGATTCTTTTGTTGTCGCACTTCCTGTAGTAATAATATCTTTAGCAATATCTTGTAAGCCTTTGGTTGGCATTCCTGATATTGTATTCCTAAACGAATCAGCAGCTTCTGCTGTCATGCCTGAAATTTTCGCTTGGAACTGACCGTCTGTTAATAATTGTGCTTGTGCATCTTCAATTTCACTTCTTTCTTTACCTGTTGCTTTTGCAAGTAGGTCAATTTCTTTCATGTAATCTGCTGATGCTTTTGTTAACTGCCTTGTTGACATACCTTGCAGTTTACCAGTTCTACCAAGCAAGGTAGTATAACGTGCCATGCTTTCATTTACTTGTACAGTTGTGAAACCCATGTTATTAAGTTCACGCATAAATCCACTTTTACGCAAGTCTTTAGACAAATTATCAAAACGCTTACGTCCTGTTTCAACATCTCCGCCTAGTAGCCTGAATGCATCACCGCTTTTTCTAACAAATGAGCTGTATTCATTTATTGTCATACCTGCTCTACTTGCAGCATTTGACATTTCAAAAACACTTCCGCCAAACGTTGCTCCGCTGTTTGTAGCATTCTGAGTTGCGTTAACTAGTTTTTCTGTTGCTGCGGCTGCATTGGCAAATGTGCTGCCTAATAGTGGAATTTTGCCTGCTGCTTGGGTAACATTGTTATCCAAATTTGAGTAACCAGCCATTGCATTAGTAATAGCATTACTCATATCAGCCATTTTGGTTACAACACCTACAACTGCACCACCAAATTTAGCAACTGATCCCAGTGCTTTTCCTAATGATGCTCCTAACTTGCTTGATGTTGATGCGGCTGCTGCATTACCTTTTGCTAAATTTTGGGCTGATTTTGCTGCTGCGGCATTCGCTGCGCTGCCGCCGGCACCGCCACCTCCTGTTTTTCCACCAAGAGATTTTAGTATTGCCTGTAGAGTGGCTTCAGAAGCAGCATTTTTGGCTTCTACTTCGCCAATTCCAGGTATGTCAATCATTACAGCCATAATTTATTTTTGTCCAGTTAACTGCGCATATAAATAGTTATACTAAGTATGCAATATATAATGTATTTACCGGAGATAAAACCATGGCAGAACAAAATGCATCAAATGATGCAAAAAAAGATGAGCAACCTAGTATTGCTCCAACAGTAACAGTTAATACGCCGCCTGCAAATCCATTAAGTGGATATTACAGACAGCCTAAAATTTATATCAGATTACCATCAGGTGGAGATTACTATCCTGAGGGTGCATTAGACGTTAGTGAAAACGGAGACTATCCTGTTTTTGCTATGACAGCAAAAGACGAACTAATGTTAAAAACACCAGATGCTTTACTTTCAGGAGAAAGCACAGTAGAAGTTATCAAGAGTTGTGTACCTGCCATTAAACAACCTTGGAAAATGCCTACTATTGATATTGACTCGGTATTGCTTGGTATTAGAATTGCTACTTATGGTTCAGAAATGGATGTATGGGCTAACTGTCCGAGTTGTAAAGAAGAAAACAAATACACTATTCCATTAGTTGATTATGTTAACCAAGGTCCTGCTGCATGGAAGAAACAAATTCAAGTAGGTGATTTAGTTTTTAATCTTGTACCTTACGATTATAAGCAAATGACAAAGGCTAATATTAAAACACTTGAAGAACAAAGAGTGTTTAGTATTGTTAATGACGAAGAAATGTCAGACGAAGAAAAGATGGTAAAGTTTCAAAAGAGTTTTGTTAAATTAACAAATATGACCGTTGATACTATTGCTGATGTTGTTACTGCTATTGAAACTCCTCAAGGTAAAACAGACAATAAGGACCAAATAAGAGACTTCCTTAACAATTGCGATAAGCAAATCTTCCAACAACTTACAGATCACTTATCAGATATTAAGGGCAGACAGGGTATTCCAGATCAGAAGGTTAAATGTGAAGCATGTAATCACGAATGGGATTTACCTGTAACAATGGATCAAGCAAATTTTTTCGCAGACAGATCCTGACGTTGCCCGTCTCAGAGATCGTTGAATTATCCGACAAACTCGACAAGGATGCAAGGGCACTTAAAAAAGACATTCTACAAATCTGCTGGTATATGAGAGGAATGGATTATACTGCCGCTATGCATCTATCGTTCGACGAACGTAAAATTATCGGAGACATAATTAAGACTAATTTAGAAACCACTAAGTCAAGTGGTTTACCTTTCTTTTAAGAAGCAGCAACTAACTGTTGCTTAATTTTATCTTTTACAGGTTGTTGTAATTTAGAAATTTCACCTGCCAATGTTTTTAAATCAATTGGCTTGGCTGGAGTTGCTGGTTGCTCTCCACCTGCTGCTGGCTGTTCACCATCTGCTGGTTTTTCTTTTGCAAGTGGATCACTTGCTGCTGGCATTGGTTCACCAGTTGCATCATCTTTTCCATCGTTGTTAGCATCAACAGGTGCTGCTGGCTCTTCGCCTGCTGCTGGTTCTTGTGCTTGTGCTGGTGCTGCTGCTGTAGCTGGTGTTTTAATTTTCATAGAATCGTAAGTGCCTTTGATTACATCATCATTAACACCTAATCCTTTAATTACATTATATACTTCATCTGAATCTGTAGGACTTCCTGCTTTCTTCCAAGCAGTCATTAATTTTTCTGCTGTTACTTTTGTTGTAACTTGTTTGGCAGCGCCTGCAATGCCTGCGCCTGCTTTTCTTGCACCCTTACCTATAGCGGCACCTGCAATTTTAGCACCTTGTGCTGCTTTTGCTCCTGCTGCTTTAGCACCTCTAGCAACTGCACCACCTACACCTTTCGCTGCTGCTCCTACTTTTGCTGCTGCTCCGGCAAGTGCTCCTAGTGGATTTTCTTCAAGTTCTTGTTTGTTGTAATGACGTACAGCATCAAATGCACTTTCAAACATAAGTTTGTTTTCAAGCATGTGCGTGTTAACATTTTCTAGTCTATTAAACAGTAGGTATACTTGTCCTTCTGATAATTTTTGACCTTTACTAATTTTACTTTCTTCTTTAGCAACTGCGCCTTCGCCAACAACAGTTTTATCTTGCATTGCTGTACCCATTGCAACCGCAGTTGCAGCAGCACCAATGCTTTTAGCAATATCTTGTTTAAGTGTATCAACGAGTGTAGCAACATCTGCTTTAGAATCTGCTGCAACACCTGAATACTCGTCCATAAAATCTAATAACTGTTTAAAGTCTTCGTCTGATAAGTTTGCTTTATCAATGTTGTCCCATAAAGGGTGTGTTGGATTTGTAAATACTTCTTTAATCATCATTACAGGTTTACCATCAGCATCAACACCTTCAACACTAACTGTGCTTGAGAATGTAAGTGGTGGATCAATATCACCAACAGTTGAAGTAATCTCTGATTTAAACATGTCACCAACTTTAATTTCGTTACCATCAGGTAATGTAGTTGTTGTTAGTGTTGGTTGCTCACCGGTCCAACTTGTAGCAAGTGATTTATTAGCTGAAATTTCTGTTCCCATAAACTTAGCATCACTTAGTCCTTTTTCCATTTGAAATATTTTTTGTACATCATCTGGATCAAGTCCTTTACTTTCTGCCCATGCTTTTACTTCTGGGGAAATATTTGGTTCAGTATCAAAGTTAATACCTGCTTCTTTTAATCGATCAGCTGTAACTGTTTCTGCATCTACTGTTTTAACATCAAGTGTACCTTCTGCGCCACCTGGTCCATCAGGATCGGTTGAATCAACTGATGTAGAAGTGGTTGTATCTCTTGCTAGATCCTGTCCTTCTAGTCCAGCATAATCAGCAAGTGCATCTCTACCACCTAGCTCACCGATTTTCTTTGATGTCTCAGCAAACTCTGCTTGTATAATTTCTGCTTCTTCTCCACTTACATTTTTAAGTGCTGTTTCTAGTGCGTTTTGTGTTTTAAGTAAATCTTCAATTGCTTCTGGTGAAACGTCTTCAAGGCTAGTTGCACTCATCGCTTCTAGTCCGTTAACATCAATTGTTTGTCCATCACTAGCAATAATGGCCTGTGAAATATCTGGATCAATAAGATCTCCAACTGCTTGTATTGCTCCACCAGCAAGAGCACCAACTGCACCAGTTTTGATTGACTTACCAACTGCTGTTGAAAGTTCTTTACCTTGTAAAATATCTTTTGTAGCCCTTGCTAAGAAACCTGCTACAGCACCACCAAGTGGTCCACCTGCCATAGCCGCCGCTGATGTTAGAATAGCAACCGCTACTGTTGCTTTTCCTGGATTTGCTTTTGCCCAATCGCTTACTGCTTTTACAGCACCTACTACTTTTGAATCTTTGTCGCCAATTTTCTGTTTAAGTTCATTAAACTTGGCATCCATATTTTGCACTGGCCCTGCTTTTTTAATAGCAGCACCAAGGTCATCAATCTTTTTGTTTATTGCACTTGCTACGTTACCAACAGCATCAGCACCTTTACCTATTGCTGTTCTGTTAGAACCTGCTGCTGTTGCACCTTGTTCAATGCTTGTAAATAAATTTTTAATTTGATCTGCTGAAAGATTTGCTTCAGTAACTATTTTTTCAACTTCAGATACCCAAGGCTGGATAATCTTCTGCTCCATAAGAAGCATCTGTGGATCATTCCATCCTTCAGTGATATATTTTTTTTGTAATTGTTCTAATCTCATATTAACTTTCCTAGCTCAAACTTCTGTTTGGCTGTCAGTTGATCAAGTTGTGCCTGTACTTCTTTTGGTATTGCTTTGTCACCTTTTGCACCTTGAGCAAGTCCTGCCATAAATCCTCCGGCGCCACCTTTTGCAGCATCTCCGCTAAACGATGTATCTGCACTTTTTGCTTGACCGCCTTCGTCTCTAGCAATAGCGTCTTTTACCGCTGCCATAAAAATGTTATCTAGTTGTCCGCCTGTAAGACCTTCCATAAGTGTGCTTACTGTACTGAAGTCTACGCTTTGATTAACCACTTTCTTTTGCTGTGTTGCTGGAGGTGTCTTCTTAACACCTTTCATTGCGATAGCATCAACACCTTTATTTGCTGCGTCTATTTGTGATTGTGTTGCAGGCTGTGAAGTAGTTGTTGTTTTAACGTCTTGTTGTGCTGCGTTTGGATCAGTTTTTTGTGCATTAGGATCAGCAACAGCGTCTTTAGCGCCAGCAACAGCACCTTTTGCAACATCGCCAACACCTTTTGCTACAGCACCTACGCCTTTAGCAATTCCTTTGCCAACTGCGGCAACGCCCTTAGCCGCGCCAGCGGCCGCTTTTCCTACGGCTTGTCCTGCTTTTGCAGTACCTGTTACTTTACGCATTTCTGCTTTTGCACCATCTGTAGGATATCCGTTCTTTGCAAGCCAGTTTAGTACCATATCAGGTGTTGCACCTTGTCCTTGGTCTTGAGTTCCTAAGAACTTCATAAATTCTTTCTTAATTAAGTTGGCTTCCTTGCCTAATTCTAATCTTCCTTGTGCTTTGTCACCAACGCCCCCAGGTACTTTACTCAGAACTTTGTCTTTCATACGTGACAAAAACCCTTTAGGTGCTTCATCAAGTTCTGTATTTTCAACTATTATTTCATTTAGGCGCATTGATTTATCCTGTTCTAGCAACAAATGTATTTATTTCTGTTATACATTTAATAGAGATCTAAAGATCTCTTGCGTTTTCGCTAACGCTCAACGCATTTTTTCATCTTACACTTTATTATATATAGGTAAAAACAATTACGAAGTAATTTTTTAGCATCATCTAGATATTTGAGCCACAATTCGCCCGTTGCCGGGCAAATTAGTAGTAATAACATCATCTGAGTTATCGTCACCACACCTGTTAAAGAAGATTAAATTGTAACATATAGTTTACAATGTAAATTATATGCAACATTTCACGGAGGCGGCAGACCTTCAACCCCCTACTTCAGCATTCGCAAATCCGCGGAAAGCAGTTAATCCCTAACAGTCGAAATCACTTGCTTTGTGGTTGTATCTTTTTCACAGAGCCACATCTTTTTATGCCTTAAGTTAGCATTATCCTTGCAACGCACTAGTATCTGAACGTGATATCCGTAAGATATACGTCCTCAAAGTGAGTCGAGGTACCCCGACCAAACAATGTTGCTATGTAAAATTAAGCCTTGCTTTTGATATGTCTTTCGAGAAGTGCCTTACGCAGTTTATCTGAACCGCCTACTCTAACATTAATAATGCCATTGTAGTAATCGTCGGATTCTAAAACCCTACGATCAAATTGTTCTCTAGCCTCTATGTAACTCATCTCTGCCCTGTTTGTGCAAAAGTAAAGTATTTCTCTTGTGAAGTTTTGTGGACCTAAATTGTCCACATCTGATTGTAGTTTATCGGAGGAACCCCAATATTCTTTCCAATCTGATTCTTTGTGGCCTCTGCGTTTGTTCTTTTTGCCTTTTAGAGGTGGCTTTGTAGTTTTAAATTTGGCTAATTTTTTGCCTATGTACTTTTTGTTGTTGGTAATATTTGTAATAAGATAAACAAATCCTTCATATTCTTCTGGAATACTGTCAATGTTTTTGCCTTCATATGTCCAACTAGGATTTTCCATCAGTCTTACTTACTTTACTCGGTCGACCGATCATTCCTTTTCTGGCTTCTTTCCTTACTTGCCTCTTATCTTGAATTTCTTTTCGCCTTATACTTGCAAAATTTCTTATTTCGGATAACCAAAAACGTGCTTTGATTCCTGCTTCGTCTGAACCTTTGTACTCAAAACGTTCTTGCCATTTAAAATAGTTCTGAAATGCCTCGATCATTTTATCGTGCGAATCAGTACTCATTGTAAATTAGGTCCTGTAAAAAACATTGCAAGGGATTTCCTTGTGCCTTTGGTAACAGGAGTTACTCTGTGCGGTATATAACTTGGAAATACCACTAGTTGTCCTGAACCATTAAAGGATTCAATTTTTTGTTCACCATTAACAAATATACTAAACTCACCACCTTGATATTTTTCGGTGCTACAATCTAGTAATGCTGTTAATTTTATATCATAAGGTTCGTTTCGTACAGCATCTATATGCCAACTATATTCGCCTTTCTTTTCACTTGTATATTCATTGTATAATAATGTTAAAAAGTCATTTACATTATGTAGATTAAATCCAAAAAAGTTTTTGTTTACATCATAAACAATATTAGTAAGTCTTTCTATTTCTGGTTTAAGATCACCGTATGTAACAACATCAACATCGGAAGTTTTTGTAACACCCTGTGCAGGCAAATCGCCATAGTGATTTACAATATTTTTTTGAATAGCAATATTAAGATCTGTTAGATCTTGAGGAGTATATGCTTCATCTACACAGTAGTAATCGAACTTCATTGTACAATCTCAATATCATTTGAATAACTTGTAAAGCCATTTTCCTTAATAACTTTTAACACGTGATTAACACGACCTGCTAAATCGTCTCTATGTGAGATAAGAAATACGTTTTTGTTTCTTTCACGTGTCATTTTCTTAAGAATACTAATAGCACTTTCAACACCTGCACTATCCATACCACTGTCAACAAGTTCGTCAATAAACAATAAGTTGATACCGTGATACAACGATTCCCAAACGTCTCTAAATGCCCAACTTAGACTTAAAATGAGTCTATTTCGTTCACCTCTACTGAGGTTATCGAAGTCTAAGTCCTGTCCTAGTTGTGTAATAACCACTGTTAAATCGTTCTGAAACTCTACAATATGTGGCAATCCAACCTTTGCAAGATAGTAAGTTAAGCGTTGATTTAGATATGCTAAATTCTGTTCAATAATCTTTTTACGTACAAAACTGTCTTTGTTTGTAAGCAGTTTATATAAAAAGTCCTGATGATCTTTTACTTTAGTCAGTTCATTTAGCGCATCAAAGTTCACTTCTTGTAGTGCTGTTTCTTTTAATTCTTCTATTTGTTCAAGATATGGATTGTCTTCTGCACGTTTTTGTTCTAATTCTTTTTGTAAACTTTCAACTGTGTTACGGTGATTGTATGCTTCTTCAACACTATCATATTCTGTGTGCGGACAACTTTCTAATTCTCCAATTTCATCTAGTACTGCCTTATGCTCTTTGTATTGTTCATCATTTGAAAGAATTTGTTGTGCTGCTTCTGCTAGTAAGTCTTCTTTTCCTTTTAGGATTTCACCTTGTTTATTGTCGTGCAAATCTTGTCCACAAGCATAACACTTATGATCTTTTAAATCTGCAATTTCTTTTTCTAACTTTGTAATAGTTTTTTCTTGTTTTTGATTGTCAGCAGTAATGTTTGCCATCCAACGTTCTGCTTCTTCCTTTTTACGCTTTCTATCATTAAAACGTTCCCAACATTTATGTGCTTCAATTTCTGCTTCAATATTAATGCGTTCAAGTGCTTCGATACTTCTTTCTAGTTCACTTAAATTAGTAAGTTTGTTATCTTCCCATATTTTTTGTTTGCGTTCCAAACTTTCAATGTTTTGTTGTATTCTTTCGTTGCTGGCTTTTATAGTTTCAATTTTTGTATTTTCTGCATTAATGTCGTCTCTGTTAATGCGCATTTTTTCTTTCAATGCTTCTGCTTTTTCAGACAGCAAAGTAATACCAAGAAGTTGTTCAATAATCATTCTTTGATCATTGTTTTTCATACTTAAGAAAGGTTCAGTGTAAGTGTTCAATGCTAGAATATGTTTGAACATATCGTGACTCATTCCAAATAAGTCTTCTATCTCTTTCTGTGTTTCTCTAGAATCGCCTTGACTTTCATCTTGACTTACTTGATCTTCACCGTTCACAGTAAACTTTGTGATATTAGGCTTACGTCCTCTATGAATAGAATAGTTTACGCCATTCTTTTCAAAATCAATAGTAACAAGCATTCCTTTACCGTTGATTTTGTTAATAAGATTATCACGTTTAATGTTTGTAAGTGCATTACCATAGATTGCATAACTTAGTGCATTGACGATAGTAGTTTTACCAGTGCCGTTTCTGGAACCGCTATCGTCTCCGCCTAAGTCTAGGTTTTCACCTAGCACTAGTGTAAGTTCTCCTTTGTCAAAATCAATTGCTTGAGTTTGATTACCTACACTCATAAAATTTTTGACTGTAATATTTTTAATTCTTATCATAGGTCTGAATATATCTCCGTTAACATACGCTTGTCATATGATTCGCTGTCAAGTTGCTCTATCTGATTCATAACAATAGTATCAACACTTTCAAATGAAAGATCAATAGGATCTACATTTGACTCTACTTCTACTTTTTCTGGAATCAACATAAGTTCACGTAACTTAAATTGCGGAATAAATTGCTCTTTAATAAAGTTTGCTTCTTCAAATGTAATCTGAATATCAATAGTAACCCTGGCGTGCATCTTTTCTCTTAGATGATCCTCAGGCTTTTCTAACAGTTGTGACAGTTTGAATGTTCTATAAACAGGTTGTCCAGGCCAAGTTTTATATTCAGGCTTACCGCCCCATTCTAAAAACATCAATCCACGATCATCGTCCCACGCATCTGCGTAGTTGTGTGGAAATGCATTACCGATGTACGTTACGTTTCCTTTTGTTTGACGTTGATGAAAGTGTCCACTGAAAACGTATTCTTGATTAACAAAGTGATCTGCCTGTAGTTCACCGTGATCAGGCATTTCTACCATTGCATTCATTTTAAAGTATGGAAGTTCAAAATGACCAAACACATATCTACTTTGTATGTCTTTAACTTTTTTCCATTCTTCACCTACAAGCCACGGAAGCAGTGTAACTTCTCCTTCTGTAAGTTGATCTGTAATCGGAACGATATTAGGAAACAACCTCATAAATTCGATACTGTTAATCTCACGTTTGTCTTTGTAAAACAAATCGTGATTACCTACCATAAAGTAAGTTTTCTCGAATGTGTTGTTTAGCCTTTCTAAATTAGAAACTGTATAGTTCATTGTGCTGACATCAGTAGTCGCACGGTTATGGTGCCAGTCTCCTAAAAATATACAAGTCTCAGCACCAGCGGCTTTTGCTTCTTCGCAAAACCATTTTATAAATTCTTCACAATCTATATTGTGTGTTCTACTTCCTGATTTCATACCAAAGTGAATATCAGTAAAGCAGGCTGCTTTCTTAAATAACGGCATCTGTTCTCCTACACTTTAAATTGTACCTTATACCTAGCAAAAAGTCAAGTATTAAGATTTCTTTTTTCCTTTATCGTGATTTGGATGAGACTCGGCGTTTTGCCTTGTCCAACTTGGATTCATTCCGTTCATTTCTAATATATCGTCTCGTATATTTTGGTTACGTTTTTCTATATTAATGATACGAACAAATGAATTAGTAACAGCAGCGGTATAGTAAGCAAAAGGATTATTACTTTTAGATTCATCAAACTGTAGTCCTATTTGTGCCAATTGTAAAATTGCTTGGCCTTTCATTTCGTCATTGTAAGTGTAGCCTCTTACGTTTCCTCTTGTTGCATACCGATCACATAGTTTCATCCACATTCTAGCCAAATCGTCTGTTGCTTTACCACACTTTCCATCAAAGTATCCGTTTTCCATACCTCCAACCCAATGGCTTTTTCCTACACATATCAAGTTGTCTTTTTCGTCAAACTTCCAATGCTGGAAAGGAGGAAAGTTTACTTTTACGTGTCTATCTGCTACAGTCTTTTTTGTTTTCTTTCTTCCAAGATCTTCTGGAACGTGTTCAAACGTCATTACCCTAAATACTACTTCGTGTTTTTTAATCTTTCTATAATCAATTTCAAAGTTTTTAAGTGGAATCTTTTTTCCTGCTGCTTCTACTGCTGCTTCGTGATTTTGCTTTGCTAATCTAACTGCACGATTACGTTTTGCTTCGGCAATTGTTCTTATGTTAATTTTTTCTAGACTTGGTAAAATTAAGTCGTATTGGTTGAACTCGTCGTCGGTAAAACTGCAAAAAGTCGCTTTGCTTTTATGTATTTCCGACAAAAGGTCCTTATTTGTCAAATATTTGATTCTTTTGGTCATAATAATATTGTTCTCCATACAGAATAATATAATAGCATATAATTGTAGAAATAAATAGAGTAAAGATAAGGAAATATTACCAAAATGGCAGGATTAAGTATAAACCCGTTAGCAAAGATAGTAAGCAAGGTAAATTCTAATGTTTCAGCGGCTGTTGAATCAGCAAGAACTTCTGCAGTCAATGCTGCGAGCAATATAGATAAAATTGCACTAGACCAAAAAATTGACCAATTGTCTGGTGGACTTACAAGTGGTTTAAACCAAGCAGCATCTGGTGCATTATCAGGTAAAGGCTCTTTAGGTGACTTTTCAGACTTTTCTACAGACAGTTTAGGAACTGCAATGGGGTCTGTTATTAGCAGTCCTACTGGAGCAAGTGCAATTACATCTTTTGCGGATGATGCAGCAGCATCAATAGGATCAGCATCTTCAATTACTAAATTTGGAGGAGTCAATGAAGCAGTCAACGCTGTGAAAACATCTTCAGAAATTTCCGGTGCTCTATCTAAACTTACAGGCGGTAACTTAGGTGCAGGATTACAAGGACTTGCCGGCCAAATTGGAAAAGCAGCAGGTAGCATAAATGATATACTATCTTTAAAACGAGGTGCTAATTTACCAGATGGCGGTGAGTTGTTTACAACGACTGGTGAAAAAATGGATCTTGATACTGGATCACCTGAAGATTGGAGAGTTAGAATTGCTTGTAACTGGGCAATGTTTAATAGTCCACTGTTTGCTAAATTGAAAGACACGAACGGGGTTGTTTTTCCTTACTTACCTAGTATTAATGTTAGATCAAGTGCTCAGTATACTTCACTTGAACCGGTACATAATAATTATCCTTTCCAGGCTTACAAGAATAGTCAAATTGAAATGATTACTATCAATGGTGACTTTACTTGTGAAACTGAAGTTGACGCTGCATATTATCTTGCAGCAGTAGTATTTTTTAGAACAGTAACAAAAATGTTTTATGGCACTGGACCTAATGCAGGTCATCCACCTCCTGTATGTACTTTAAATGGATATGGTTCTATGATGTTTAATAAGTTGCCAGTTGTAGTCAAAAGTTTTTCAATTGATCTACCAAATGACGTAAATTACATCAAAGTAAGTACTGCAATGTCAGCAGGTGATAAACCAACTTGGGTGCCTATAAAGAGTGCATTGACTGTTGAAGTAGCACCGATATACAACAGAAACAATCTACGTCAATTTAGTCTTAAAAACTTTGCTGCTGGTAATATGACAAGTCAAAGTGGAGTAGGATACTTCTAATGGCAAAGTATAGTTCCAGTTCACCATATTCAAAAACTAAAGTTACAGACTTTTATTTGGATCTACTTACAATCAGACCTATACCAAAAGAGGACGATGATTTCTTATATACTATTGAAAATCAATATGAGCATAGACCAGATTTACTTGCTTATGATTTATATGGTGATGCCGCACTATGGTGGGTATTTGTACAGAGAAATATGAACGTGATAAAAGATCCAGTATATGATTTTGAAATTGGTACTTCAATTTATATTCCAAAGAAATCAAATCTCAAAAAGTTCTTAGGAGTTTAAAATGGCCAATGCAGAGTTCGTAGAACGCAGAATACAAAGCAATGGTAGTTTAGTAAACTTCAACATTGATCGCAGTCAAAATTTTATTGACACAACCGTCAATGGACAAAAGACCCGAGTTTTTGGAACAACATCACAGTTAGCAGATTTTCAAAATAAAAAACCAGACGGAACAGATGCTCTTGGTGTTAAAACAAGAACAGGAATACCAACAGGAAAAGCCAAAAAAATTATAGATGACGGAATAGGATCAACGTTTAAAGTCCCACCAGCAGATTTTATTGATCCTGATAGGCTAGATTTACTTCCTCCTAACGCAGTTCCTGGTAATGTGAAAACTGAAGGAAGTCTTTTACCAAATCCACTAGAACAATTTGCAAGTTATACACCTTTGTGGACGTTAGCAGTGCTAACACCTAAACAATTTAACAAACCAGACAGTTACAGAACTGATGATTTAAGTTTTGCCAGTCAAGCAGAATACATTGGCGATGTAAGTGATTTTGCCAGTCCAGATGATTATGCAAAATTATCAAGTTCTATTATATTTTCTTCAGCAGGTAGGGGAGGAGAGTTTGGTAGACGAAGTCAGATTGATGGTGGAATTTCTCCTGAATATTTTGTAGACAATTTTAAAATGACTGCTGCTATTGCTCCTAGTCCTGCAACAGGAACACAAAACGTTATTGGTTTTGAGTTTCAAGTTACTGAACCTTACAGTATGGGATTACTATTACAATCTATGCAGGTTGCTGCGAACAAAGCAGGATATCCAGATTATCTTACAGCACCGTTTTTATTAAGATTAGATTTTAGAGGATTTAACGACAATGGACAGATGGTTAAATCTATTAAACCAAAACACTTTGTTTTAAAACTTAAAAAAGTTACATTTGATGTTACAGAAGCCGGCAGTGTATATGAAGTTTCAGGATACCCTTACAATCACCAGGCTTTCTCAGATACAGTAGATTCACTGTTTCAAGATATCAGTATTGCTCCAAAAATAGATGAAGATGCAACTGTAAAATCTATTCTAGGCGATGTGGATAATCCTAAAAGTTTAGTTTCAGTTTTAAATGCTAATGAAGCAGAATTAGTAAAACAAGGCAAGTACGATGTTCCTGATGTATATGAAGTACAATTTCCTGAAAGATCTTTTGATTTTGTACCAGCAGACAAATCAACCAGCGAAAGCAAAAGTGCAACTATAGGGACTAAAGAAAGCCAAGGCAAAGTCATTAAAGGAAACAATAGCGCAAATTCTAATTCAGATACAGGCAATAACAAAATTGCAGATTCAAAATTTGATTACAATGCACAAAAAGGTGGTAACTTTGCGTTTAGAAAAGAAGCAGATACTGTAGATGAAAAAACAGGAGTTATTCAAAGAGGTAAAGTAAGTATTGATCCTAAAAATAGAGTCTTTAATTTTACACAGAAAATGAAACTTACTGATGTTATCGAACAGGTAATATTAAGTTCAAACTATTCAACACGTGCAGTCAAAGGCGAATTACCAATGACTGAAGAAGGTTATGTACAATGGTTTAAAACTGATGTTCAAGTTGAGTTTTTAGGCTATGATGAAAGTGTTGGAGACTTTGCTAAAAAATACACATTTAGAGTTGTACCTTATCTTGCTCATAATAGTGTTTTCACAAATCCTACTGCTAAACCTCCAGGTCAAGATGAATTAAAAAGACAGATTTGTAAAGAATACAATTATATCTATTCTGGACAAAATAATGATATCATTGATTTCAATATCACAATAAACAATTTATTTTACACAGGTATAAATCCAGCGGCAGAAGCAAATACTAAAACAGAAGTCAACAATGACGGCGGCGGAACAGCAGGCAAGAGTACAAAAGATGCTTCTACAGATAAAGGACCAGATCCCAAAGCCGCAGTTGCAAACTTAGGAAAAAGTAAAGTAAAGCGTGATCCTAATTTACTTAATACCTTAAAAGGTGGTAGCGGATATGCTGATGTTGAAAAACGTGTTGCAGAAAATTTCCATAACGCTTTGGTAAGCAATGCAAGTGCAGATCTAATAAAAACAGAATTAACAATTCTAGGCGACACTTTCTGGTTAATTGAAAGTGGTATGAACAATTATTTTGCACCTGCAGAAGAAGGCGCACAGTTTACACAAGATGGAACAGCAAATTACGAAGGTAATGATGTTTTTATTAGATTAAATTTCAGAACTCCTATTCAGTTAGACGAATCAGCAGGACAGTTTGCATTTAGTGACAAAACAAAGTACAGTCCTTTTAGTGGCATCTATAGAGTCTTTAGATGTGAAAATGAATTTTCAGGCGGTGTATTCAAGCAAACTTTACATTGTGTAAGAATGCAAGGCCAAGCAGAAGACTACGATGGCGAAGATATTGCAGAAAGCAAAACCGGCTCTATGCCTACTAATATCGGTGATGATAAACCGCCGAAAAAATCAGTTGCAGAAGAGACGCCTCCTGCAAAGAGTTTCGAAGATAAAGCAAAAGCATTTGTATTCAATAACTTTGGAATTAATATTGATAGCCTACCAGCAGGAGTAGACAGTCCTAAAGAACCAGAAGGTCCTAAACTTATAGAAAGACGTAGACAATCCAATGGTGAATTAGTAAACTTTAACATTGATAGAACCCAACCTTTTGTAGATGAAAAAGATGCAGCAGGAAATACTATTAGAATATTTGAGACAGGCAAATGAGCTTAGAACGCAGAACACGATACGATAGAACTAGAGGCGTAGGATTAGGTTCCGGCGTCTATGTTGCTACAGTCATCAGCACGATGGATCCTACCTTTATGGGTAGATTGAAAGTAACACTATTGCGAGAACAAGGTAACGATGTTGGTACAGAAAATCAAACGTATGTTGTTACCTATGCTTCTCCGTTTTTTGGTTATACTCCTTATGAAGCCCAAGGTAAAAACAAAGATGATTTTAACGATAGTCAAAAGTCTTATGGTATGTGGATGGTACCACCTGATGTAGGTGTTAAAGTTTTATGTATGTTTGTTGACGGTGATCCTGGGCAAGGATTTTGGTTTGCTTGTGTACCTGCAAACTTTGCTAATCATATGGTACCAGCAATAGGGGCAAGTCTTTCAGTTGAACAATCGCCATCAGATAAAAAACGTTATAATACAAGTCAACCTTTACCTGTTGCAGAAATTAATAAAGAAATAAATGCTGACGAACAGGAAATTGATCCTGAAAACATTAACAAAGCAGTACATCCTATTGCAGACAGATTCTTAACACAAGGTATACTTGAAGATGATGCAAGGGGAACCACTGTTAGTACAGCAAGACGAACTGTACCAAATAATGTTTTCGGTATTAGTACGCCCGGACCTCTAGACTATGCACCTGGTTCTAAACGTATGCCAATCGGAACAAGAGAAGGCATCAGTCCAACAGCAGTACCTGTTAGCAGACTAGGTGGAACACAGTTTGTAATGGATGACGGCGATGACAGATTTACAAGGAAAACAGCACCAGATGTAGGACCAGTAGAATATGCTGATGTGGCAGCAGGGGAAAAAGGAATTGAAAATATTCCTTACAATGAACATACACGTATTCGTACTAGAACCGGTCATCAAATTCTTATGCATAATTCAGAAGATTTAATTTACATAGGAAACAGCAAAGGCACTGCTTGGGTAGAATTAACATCTAACGGAAAAATAGATATCTATGCTGCTGACAGTATAAGCATACACAGTGAGAATGATTTAAACATTCGTGCAGATAGAGATGTAAACATAGAAGGCGGTAGAAACGTAAACATAAAAGCAACAGCAGAATATGCAAGTACAACTGAACTACATCGTAGAGATGAAGATGGAAAAGTAATTCCTAAAATACAAGATGACGCAGAATTTGAAGCAGGTCGTGTACAAATAGAAAGTGCATTTAATACAAATATTCTAATAGGTGCTAACGGCAGAATTGAAACACGCAATTACAAAAACAGTGAAGATGTTGCGGTTGATGGAGATTTAGATATTAGCGTAATAGGTAGCACACGCTTTAGCACAGGTTATGGTAATGTTGCACCACACGATTACGAAATAAAAGTTTCAGGAGATACTTTAATCAAAACAACAGGTGATGTTGATATTAATACAGATGGACATAATTGGTTAACAGCAGGAGCAACCACAGAAATAAACAGTGGTGGCGACCATATTGAAACAGCACCTAACATTCATATGAATGGACCAACAGCATCTACAGCAGCAGAGGCAGCAGAGGCACAAGTAATCAGCGATCTTATTACCCACGACAATGTTTATACAGACGGTAACTTATTGTGGAATGAGACAAAATATCAATCAGGCGTGTTTAACAGTATTATGAAAAGAATACCTATGCACGAACCTTGGTTGTTACACGAAAATCAAACACCAAACTTCTTAACACCGTCTGATACAGATAGAGAAGCAAGTGAGGAACAGTAATGAGTAAACTTTTTAATCAAAAGAAAGTGGCATCAAATGTAGCATCAACAGGCGATGATGTGCAAACTTCCTTCACGTACAAAGGTTTTTCAAGTTCTAATGCTAAAAATGGCTACAAGTTGTATGACATTGACCTTGTTAAACAGGATTTAATTAATCACTTCTATATTAGAAAAGGTGAAAAGTTACAAAATCCTGACTTTGGAACAGTGATATGGGATATGATTTTTGAACCATTTACTGAAGATGTGAAGAATATAGTGTCAAAAGATGTAGAAGCAATCGTAAATTACGATCCGCGAGTAGAAGTTGAAACTATTTCAATTGACAGTACAGAATTTGGTATGAGAATTGACGCTACAGTTAGGTATTTGCCATTTAACGTCACTGATAGAATGACGTTTGAATTTGACAGAAATAGCTCAACTATAAAGTAAGCAGTTAATTCATTACGCTAAATATTACGTAGGATTTAAAATATGAGCACCACTGCAAGACAAAATAATTTAATATTGAACGAAGACTGGACTAGAATCTATCAGACGTTTAAAAACGCTGATTTTAAGTCCTATGACTTCGAAAATTTACGTAGGGTTATAATCAACTATCTGCGTGAAAATTATCCTGAAGATTTTAATGATTATATTGAAAGTTCTGAATACATTGCTTTAATCGATGCAATTGCTTTTCTAGGTCAAAGCCTATCATTTAGACTTGATCTTGCTAGTAGAGAAAACTTTATTGAACTTGCTGATCGCAAAGAAAGTGTATTGCGTATTGCAAGAATGTTATCATATAATGCTAAACGTAATATTCCTGCACAGGGTTTACTAAAATTTACAAGCCTCAATACAACTGAAGATATTGTAGATAGCAACGGAAAAAATTTAGCACAACAGACTGTGAGATGGAATGACCCTACAAACACAAATTGGTCAGAACAGTTTATATTACTTTTAAATGCTGCAATGAGTGATAACACAGAATTTGGTAGAAGCCAAGGCACTGCTAATATAGGTGGTATTCCTACAGAACAATATAGATTTAGATCTTTTTCTTCAGATGTACCTGTGTTTAGTTTTGCAAAATCTGTATCAGGACGTAATATGGTTTTTGAATTGTTTAGTTCAACATTTAAGGATTCAGAAGAGATTTACGAAGAAGCACCAACACCAGGTAACCAAGTAGGTTTTGTTTACAGACAGGATGGTCAAGGACCAGCAAGTACCAACACAGGATTTTATATGATGTTTAAGCAAGGTTCTTTAGAACTTGCAGACTTTACTATTGATGTTCCTACAACTAATGAAAGAGTAGCAATTGAAAGTCAAAACATCAATAATAATGATGTTTGGCTATTCAATTTAAATGCTAATGGATCGCAAGGTTCTGAATGGTTGAAAGTAAGTAATTTGCTTGGTAACAATATAATTTACAATTCTATTGCAGGCGACACAAGAGATATTTTTAGTGTTGCAACAAAAGAAGATGATAAAGTTGATTTAGTATTTGCAGATGGAGTATACGGAAATTTACCACAAGGTTCATTTAGAACTTACTATAGAGTAAGCAATGGTTTAAATTATACAATTAGTCCTAATGAATTAAGAAATATTAATGTAAGCATTCCTTATATCAATAAAAGCGGTGCAAGGCACACATTAACAGTTGGATTAGGTTTACAGTATTCTGTAAACTCGGCAACAGGTAGTGAAAGTGCTGATCAAATCAAAGAAAGAGCACCTGCAAGTTATTACACACAAAATAGAATGATCACAGGAGAAGATTACAATCTTGCTCCACTTACTACTTCACAAAATATTTTAAAAGTTAAAGCAGTAAACAGGACTAGCAGCGGTATATCTAGAAACATTGATATTATTGATGCTAGTGGAAAATATAGTTCGCTTAATGTTTTTGGCGATGACGGTTATATCTATAAACAAGAAAGTGAAAGGTACCTTTCTTTTAAATTTACAAGCAGTACAGATATTATTAATTTTATAAGAAACAAAGTTGAAAAAGTTTTTTCAGATACAGATGTGTATAATTTTTACATTACTAAATTTGATAAAATTTTGTTTAGTGAAACAAACATAACTTGGAATAGTATTACTAATGACATAAACAGTGGTACAGGTTATTTCGTAAACAGTGTTGACAACAGTTTGCTTAAAACAGGAAATTATACTACAAACAATTTGAAATATATTGTTCCTGGTGCAAGTGTACAGTTTGTTGCACCTGAAGGCAAGCACTTTATGCCAGACGGTACACTGATGGACGGTGAAGCGGATCACCAAGGAAGCTCAACTTATAGATGGACTAAAGTTGTTAGTGTAAATGGTGATGGTACTAATGCTGGTCGAGGTGTTCTACCAACAGGATTAGGACCAATAGTATTTTCCGATAATATTCCTAGCGGCGCTATTGCTACTAGAATAGTTGCCAAATTTACTAACGACATTTCAAGTGCAATAGAATCACAGATGGTTACTATTTGTTCTAACAATTTAAACTTTGGTTTACGTTACGATGTTACGGATTCTCAATGGAAAATTATACAAAATGCAAATTTAAATCTCACAGATGGTTTTAGTTTAGGTAAAGCAGGAGATGTTACAAATGAAAATCTTGATGCTTCTTGGTTAGTTGCATTTGTTAAAGACAACGATCAATATATTATTAGAATTAGAAGTTTAGATTACATATTTGGTAGCGTACAACAAAATAGATTTTATTTTGACAAAAATGATAAAGCCTATAATAATATTACAGGACTTTTAGAAAAAGACAAAATTAAAGTTTTAAGTATTAACAAAAAATTTAACAATGCAGATTCTTTAATAAATGATTATGAGTTTGAAGTTGATGACACAATTAAGTTCGACGACGGATACGAATCAAGCAAAGAGATAAAAATTGCTTTTGCAGACAAAGACAGTGACGGTGTTGTAGATGATCCGCAATCTTTTGAAAATATTGTTGGTTTAGATTTAGATTTACAATTTTTATACTTCAAGAGCGAAATAGACACTTATGGAAGTTTAGTATACAACTTACTAGATAATACAGTTGCAAATATTGTTGCTATTGAAAGAGAGTCACAAGTAAACATTAACAATTATGAAGATGGACAGTTAATATATTTTTATGATGTAAATGAAAACGTTATTAAAAGTGTAAACAAAACTACAAACACACTTGATTTAGAACCTGATTACAAAGCAGAAGTTGGAAGACAAAATCTTAAGTTCCAATATACTCACGCTGCAAGTTCTGATAGAAGAGTAGATCCTAGTTCAACTAACATACAGGACATTTTTATATTAACTAGATCATATGACACTGCATTTAGAAACTATCTAGCAGGTGGTTCAGTAGAGCCTACACTTCCTACAACTGAAGATTTAAGAATAGCATTCGGCAGTGGTTTAAATGCAATTAAATCAATAAGCGATGAAATAATCTATCATCCTGTACAATATAAAGTTTTATTTGGATCAACAGCAGAAGAAAAACTACAAGCACAGTTTAAGGTTGTAAAAAATCCTAATAAAAATATTAATGACAATAATTTAAAAGTAAGAATTGTAAATGCAATTAATACTTTCTTTGGAGTTAATAACTGGGATTTTGGCGACAGATTTTATATGAGTGAATTGACAACTTATGTAGTAAATTCTGTTTCACCGGACGTTACAAACTTTGTTATATTGCCAAGAGATCCAAGACAAGTATTCGGAAGTTTATTTGAAATTCAAAGTAAGCCAGATGAAATATTTGTAAGTGGAGCAAGAGTAGACGATGTTGAAATTGTTTCTAGTATTACTGCTGCTGAAATTAGACAAGGCAGCGGAACAGTTATTAACGCCGGAACTGAAAGTTCAAGCACAAGTACTAGTTCTTCTTCCACCACAAATTTAACATCAGTTACTACAAGTACAAGTAGTACAACAAGTACCAGATCTAGCAGTTCAGGATCTAGCAGTTCAGGATCTAGCAGTTCAGGTTCAAGTGGTGGAGGTTCTAGTTACTAATGGCTAAAAAGAAGTTTCCAGATAGTCAAGTACCAATTAGAAAGTCCTCAGACTTTTTACCTGATGTCTTTAAGACTGCTGCAAATAAAAAATTCTTAGGCGGAGTATTTGATCCTTTAGTACAACCAGGAGTTCTACAAAAAACTACAGGTTACATTGGACGCAGATATGGTAAAACATTTAGGCCTGCCGACACATACTTAGATACTGATCAAACTTTAAGAAGTAGATATCAATTAGAGCCAGGTGTTACAGTTGAAGTTGATCAAGAAAAGAAAAATTTTTATGATTATCTTGATTTAAAAAATGTTTTAAATTACTTTGGCAATTATACTGATAGAGATGATCAAACAAACAGTCAAAAACATTACAGTTGGAATGCTCCTATTGACTGGGACAAGTTTGTAAACTATAGAGAATACTTCTGGGTACCAGAAGGACCTGACAGTGTTCCTGTACAAGGTCAGAACATTACTGTTACTTCTACGTACAAAGTTACACCAGGCATAGGTTCAAGTTGGATTTTTACTCCAGACGGAGCAACAAATAATCCTACTATAGTTTTGTATAGAGGTCAAACTTATAGATTCGAAGTAAACAGTCCGTTAGAAGGATTTGTTATAAGACAAAATTATGATACAGGAAGTTTAATATATAATCCTTTACGTTTTTACCAAGCAGGCGAATATGCAATATTTGATAATAAACTTTGGCGTGCAAAGGTTGATGTTGAAGCAAGTGACGGAAGCACTATTACAGTAGACAGTCAAGATTGGGAATTAATTGATTCTACTGGTTCTACAGACAGTTTAGTGTTTAATGAAGGCGTTACAAACAATGGTGCTAAAAGAGGAATCATTGAATGGACAGTTCCTCTTAATGCTCCTGAACTTATCTACTATCAAAGTGACACTGATCCTAATAGATTAGGACAGTTTGTAATTTCTGATATTGAAGATGCAACATTTATAGATGTTGAAAAAGAAATATCAGGCAAAAAAGATTATACAAGTGCAAATGGTGTGAAGTTTACAAACGGGCTTGTTGTTGAATTTAGAGGTTTAGTAGAACCTGCACAATATGCTACAGGTAATTGGTTAGTTGAAGGTGTAGGAACAGAAATACACTTAACACAATTTACTGATTTAGTGCCACCACAAATTACAAATGATAATCCTGATGTGATATTTGACAATGAAGGGTTTGATACTAAACCGTTTGATGATGCTACACAATATGCAGGAACAAAAGATTACCTTGTGATTAACAGGAACAGTAAAGACTCGAATCCTTGGTCTAGGTATAATAGATGGTTCCACAGAAGTGTCCTTGAATATGCAGCAAGTGTAAGAAACACAGACTTTGAAGCAACAGAATCTGCTAGGGCTAAAAGACCAATTATAGAATTTAATGCTAATATTCAACTGTTCAATCACGGAGGTGTAGCAAAGCAAACCGTAGATTATATTGACGATTATACAACAGACATCTTTAGCAATATAGAAGGAAGTACAGGTTACAGTGTTGATGGTGAATTCTTATTTGAAGGAGCAAGAGTACTTGTAACCAATGATACAGACATTTTAGCAAACAACAAAATTTATACAGTAAGATTTATTGACCATAACGGTAATACACAAATTAACCTGCGTGAAGCAGATGATGCAACACCTATAGAAAACGAATGTGTTCTTATTAGAAGAGGTACACAAAATGCAGGAAAGATGTATCACTATGACGGGCAGCGTTGGAACAAAAGTCAAGAAAAACTAAAAGTAAATCAATATCCTCTATTTGATTTATATGATGCATCAGGTACAAGTTTCAGTAACCAAACTTCTTATCCTGTATCTACATTTACAGGAAGTAAAATTTTAAGTTACGCAGAAGGTAACGGAAGAATTGATAATGAAACAGGTTTAAACATTAAGTATCTCAATATAGATAATGTTGGAGATATAGTTTTTGATTGGAACTTAGATAAAGATAGTTTTTCATATGCACAACAACAGGAAACTATTACTATTCCAGAAAGTATTGGATACTTTAAAATAAATGACAAAATGCAGAATGGTTGGATAGATACTGATCCTGAATATCTTCAACCTATTATAGATTCTGTAACAGTTATTGAAGATACAAATATAATTGACTTTTCAAATACAATCGACTGGACAAAACAAACTAGCAATTCACAAATTATATTTTACAAAAATGGTGAACCTATTGTTGAAACACCTGCAAACAATTACGGAATATTTACATTTGCACAAACATTTGTAAAGAATGATGTTGTAAGTATAAAAATTGTTGATGATGTTAGCCCTAATTTAGGTTACTACGAATTTCCTGTAGGTGTTGAGAAAAATCCATTAAACAGTAAATTAAAAGAATTTACACTTGGACAGTCTATAGACCATATTAAAAGTTGTTTAGAATTTAATACTAATTTTTCAGGTACATTACCAGGACTTAATAATCTTAGAGATATTTCAGATTATCAAAAGCACGGAAAAAGGTTTTTAAAGCACAGCGGAATAGCCGCTGGCGCTATCGCGTTGCTCAGCGACAAAAACTGGAACGTTATCAAATCCATTCAGTACGCAAAATCTAGTTACACTACATTTAAAGAAAACTTTATTAAAAAAGCAGGTGAAATTGATTTTGAAGAAGTAAATGCTGATTTTGTTGATGCTATTATACAGGATTTATCAAAAACAAAAAGTATAGAAAGTCCATTTGCAGATTCTGATATGATTGGTGCAGGCGCATATACTTCTATTGATTATACAGTTGAAGATACAGGAATAACAACGTTTGCATTAAGCGAATCATTTAGCACCACAGTATTATCAAGACGTGCAGTTTACGTATACATTAATAATAATCAGTTGCTTTTAGGAACAGATTATACTATTGATGCAACATTCGGTTTTGTAAGAATTTCAAAAACATTATTTGAAAATGATCAAATACAAATTAGAGAATATGCATCTACTTCATTTAGTCATATTCCTCCAACACCAACAGCATTAGGTTTATACAAAAAGTATACTCCTAAAAAATATTTAGATGAATCTTTGCAAGAGCCAAGAAATGTAATACAAGGACACGACGGTAGTATAACTGTCGCATATGATGATTATAGAGATGATATTTTATTAGAATTAGAATATAGAATCTATAATAATATTAAAAACAACTATGACGAAAATGTTTTTAACATAGATGCGTATGTAGGTGGTTATTACGGAAACGCACAGTTTAAAAAACAATTAGTTGACGACATTGTCAGTCAAGAATTTTTAAAGTGGATTGCGAATACAAATCTTAACTATACGTTAAACAGTTTCTTCGAAGACGGAAATCCATATACGTATACCTACAGTGAAATGACAGATCGTCCTGGAAATGAAAATTTACCAGGATGGTGGAGAGGAGTATACAAATACTTCTATGATACAGATAGACCACATACACATCCTTGGGAAATGCAAGGATTCACAGAAAAGCCATCTTGGTGGGATGAAGAATATGGTGAAGCACCATATACTAATGGTAACTTGATTCTATGGGATGATATTAGAGATGGAATAATAAGGCAAGGTGATAGAGCAGGAACTTATCCGCGTTATGCAAGAACAAGCATTAGGAACCACTTGCCGGTTGATGCAGATGGTAATTTATTAGATCCTTTAACAAGTGGCCTAGCAGGTAACTTTACATTATTCAATAATAAAGGTGGATTTAAATTAGGTGATTATGGACCTGTAGAAAATGCTTGGCGAACAAGTGCTGAGTATCCGTTTGCAATGACCATTGCAATGTGTTTGTTGAAACCTTTTGAATTTATTATAAGCAACTTTGACAGATATAAAACCACAACAAACATTTTAGGACAGATTATTGATAAAGACACAGGTACATTTATTACACCTAGTGAATTGATATTACCTATTGCAGGGTTTACACAAACGTCAGGACTAGCAAATTACATTGCTTCTTATATTAAAGGAAAAGGCCAAAATGTTGCAGACATTCAGGCTGAATTAAATGGCATAAATGTAAGACTTTCTAGTAGACTAAGCGGATTTGTTGATAAAGAACAACAACGTTATCTCTTAGATAGTAAAAACCCTTCGAGTACATCTTCAAGCATTTTTATTCCTACAGAAAATTATGATATTTTATTTGATATAAGTGCGCCTACATCAAGCCTTACATATAGCGGAATTATCTTTGAAAAAACTGCCAGCGGTTGGACGTTGGCTGGTTATGATAATATTAAGCCATATTTCGAATACTGGGAATCTGTTCCAAACCAAAAAGATCCTACAATCATTATTGGTGGTGTTAGTGTAGGTTTTACAGTATTCGATTTTGGTTTAAAATACACTAATGGTCAGATAGTTGAATATCGAGGATCATATTATAGAGTTAAAGAATCTTTTACAGCAGGTGATGAATTTGATGAAAGTAAATTTACAAAACTTCCAGATTTGCCTGTTGAAGGTGCAATTACAGCACAGCGCCGCCGCAATTTTAATAAGACACAAATAAAAAGACTTAGTTACGGAACACAGTACAATACAATTCAAGAAGTTGCAGATTTTATTTTAGGTCATCAAGAATACCTAAAAGATCAAGGATTTCTTTTTGATAACTATGACGGGACTACACAGTCTGTACAAGACTGGACAACATCACTGAAAGAATTTATGTTCTGGACACAGCATAACTGGGCTGTAGGTTCATTGCTTACTGTTTCTCCAGGAGCACAAAAATTAACTATTACTACTCCTGTTGGTGTTGCTGCAAATTTACTTGATACTTTTTATGATTATAATATTTTAGGAAGTAACGGTTCTCCGTTAGATTATAGAAATATTGATGTATTAAGAGATTTTCAAACTTTTACAATCACAACTACAGATACCACAGAAGGAATGTATTATCTTAAAGTTAATACTATCTTGAAAGAACACGTTGTTGTTTTTGATGATAGGACTGTTTTCAATGACGTGTTGTTTGATAAAACCAGTGGATACAGACAAGAAAGAATTAAAACAAATGGATATAGAACTACAGACTGGGATGGAGATTATACTTCTCCAGGGTTCCTATTTGATAATGTAAACATTGCAAGTTGGCAACAAAATAGAGATTACAAACTTGGCGATATTGTAAAATATAGAGCAGATAATTTTACAAGTTTATTAAATCATACCAGCGGTGAACAGTTTGATGATAACAAATGGTCTTTGCTAGACAGCACACCAGAGAAAAGACTTGTTCCAAACTTTGATTATAGAATTAACAGCATCGAAGATTACTTTGATGTTGACACAGATGGCTTGTCTAAAACTGAAAGAGAACTTGCAAGGCATACTGTAGGATATCAAACTAGACAATATCTTGAACAACTTGCAGAAGATCCTGTAACACAATTTAAAATTTATCAAGGTATGATCAGAGAGAAAGGTACTTCTAATCCTATTACAAAAATCTTTAATAAACGTAATAATGCAGGCAGTGCCGGTGTCAACTTAGATGAAGAATGGGCATTTAAAGTTGGTACAATGGGAGGTGCTGATCAATCTCGTTATATTGAACTTGGACTTAACATTGATAATTTTAAACTTAATCCACAACCAGTTATAATAACTGATGAAAAAGGCGAGTTTTTAGACAAGTATTATAGAGTAAACCAGTCAAATTTTGATTACACACCAGTGCCTTATACAAATAATGTAACACCATTAAGTGCAAATGCAAAACCTTTAAAAACAGCAGGATATGTAAAACTTGGTCAGACAGATTATACAGTTCGTTCAAGAGAAGATATTCCTACAATAGATGTTGCTAGTGTTAAAAGAGGTGAACACGTTTGGATTACATTTGATAAACAGAGTTGGAGTGTGATTAGAATTGAAGAAGCATATCACTTACCTATCGCTCAAGTAGATACTGATCAATTTACAGTAGAAGTAATTTTTGATAAAAGACACGGTTTTAATGTAGATGACTATATTGGAATAAGAGGTATAGAAGGAATAGACGGATTTTATAAAATTGATTCTGTAACTCCTACTACAATTACGTTTACTACAACTGAGAAACAACCTAAAGCAGAAAGACAATTAAGTACTTCAGTTTATCCTATATATTTTGAAGAGTCTAGATTTGCAAATTACAATTTGCTGACAGATGAAGATATAGCATTACTTCCTAGTAAAGGCAAGTTGTTTATTGACAGTAATGATTCTAGTAAATGGGAAGTAGTAGAAAAGAACAGTGTTTATGATAATAAAAAAATTACAAACTACGGATTAACAGATCCACGTAAAGTTGGAGAAAAAGTTGTTTACAGTGATATACTAAAACAAACTTTTGCAAGTGCATCGCAAACTCCTAGAGTAATGATTTACTTAGAAACTACACAGGGGTTAAGTGTTAAACAAATTTTACAACCACCTGATACACATATTGATAATGTATTAGGATCGTTTGGTTTAGAACTTGCGTTAAGTCCTGATAGTAAATGGCTTGCAGTTGGCTCTCCATTTGCAAATGGATTAAACAGTAATTACAGAGGTGAGTATAGTCCTTTTGTGTCATATGGTGCAGGAAATATTGTGCTTTATGCAGGAAAGTTATACGAAGCGATTAATCCAACAGTTGGTGATGGAAGTAGTATTTCAGTTTACAATAGTGACTGGCGTGTTACTAGAACTGTTGAAGTTGTTGACACAGGAGTAAACGATGGTTATACTCAGCAAGGTGTTGTGCATCTTTACAAATACGCCGGCGATCAATGGGTATTTGATAGAGCAATTATAAGTCCAAGACAGTTTGAATATGAACACTACGGTAAAAGTATTTCTTTATCATTAGACAATAATGGAGTATACCATATGGTAGTATCTGCTCCTGGAAGTCTACACAGAAAAGGTAGAGTTTACATTTACAGTTACGATGCAACAAATGATAAATGGCAACTTGATACAAATGAAAAATATTTTGGAGAATACAATCCAGGTGAAATTTTCTTTGAAGGTGTAGCAAGTCCTACAGTAGATATAGATGGTAATGCTAGACCAGAGTTACAAATAAGTGAAATTGGTGATAGCACACCGTTGATGGGTAAGATTGAAGTAGGTGCAAGAATTACTGGTGAAGGCGTGCCAGACGGAACAATCATTGTAGCGCAGGATAGTGGTACACCTGGCGGTGAAGGTGTTTACTTAATAAACAAATCTTTTAGCACAGCAAGTGTTAGAATGAATGCAAATTATTATTATCCTACAGGAAGTATTGTATTTTACAATGGAAGTTATTGGGAAGCACAAGCAGACAACTATGGTGACGGAAGCACAATTAGCATTGATAGTAATGACTGGTTAAAACTTGATCCTATAGCATCACAAGGTATGCTGCCGCAATCTGTAGCACTTGAAGATGACGGTAGTAGTTTGTATACTGGACTATTGAATGAAAATCAAGTTGCTGAACTTGTAATGAATGGACACGAATTCGGTACAGTTGTAAAAACAAATTACACTGGAGATACTTTAGTCGTAGGTGCTCCGGATGCAGATGGCACATTCTTCCCTAACTATAAAGGTATTTGGCGTCCTGACTATGAGTATATGGAAGGAGATATAGTTAAGTTTAATAATTCTTATCATAGATTAACAAACATTGGACCTAATCAAGTTCCGGCTGATAGTACAATCAGAAGTTATAATGAAGAACCTGTTGGTTATCCTTGGGTTGATCAAGGTGATAGCACAGAAAAACTTACTGGAAAGATTTTTATATACAAGAAAAACACAGTAGGCACTTATGAACTTACACAAACTATTACTGCTGATAATTTAAGCGAGATAAGTGATATTGAAGAAGAAGTAGATATTAATATTGGTGACAAGTTTGGTTATGATATTTCAATAGATTATAGTGCTAATCAAATTGTAGTTACTAGTCCACAAGCAGATATTAATTTCCAAAATCAAGGAGCAGCATTTGTATTTAGGTATGAGTCAGATTCATCTGTAAACAGATATAGATTAAAACAAAAATTACAAAGTTTTGATAAGTTTCCAAATGAATTCTTTGGACAAAGTATTTGTATGAGTGCAAATCAAGAAATTATTGCAGTGGGTGCAAACAACAGTCCTTACAATTTACCTGCTATGTTTGACAACAGTCAAACAGCATTTGATCAAGGCCGAACTACATTTAGGAATTATGAAGGCTTCAGTGGTAGTGTTTATGTATTTGAAAGAAAAGCAGATAGATATCTACTTACTGAGAAACTTGATGCGGAACTTTCATTAAATGAATCCTTTGGTAACAGTATATCTTGTGATAAAGATATTATTGTTGTTGGTTCTCCTGATTACATTGAACCTTTACCACACGGTGTTCAATTAGCATATGAAGGTGAAAAAATAGGAACTGTTAGACACTTTAAGAAACCGGCAGGAGTCAAACCGTTGACTGTACTATCTACACAGGCTGACAATGTAGATATAGAACAAATCAAGCGTGTTGCAATTTTTGAAAAAAATGACGATGTAAAATTAACTGATTTAGAATATTTTGATCCTGCAAAACTTAAAATATTAAATGCAGCAGAAAGAGAACTTTCTTTTAAAGTTCCGTATGATCCTGCTGTGTACAGTGTCGGTACAGAAGATGTAACAGTTGATAACAATATTGCTTGGAACAGCGGAAAAAATGTTGGTAAACTATGGTGGAACATAGGTAATGCTAAATGGATTGACTATGAGCAAGGAGATATGTCTTATAGAGTTGGCAACTGGGGTACACAAGCAGTAGGAAGTACTATTGACATTTATGAATGGGTGTCTTCACCGTTATTACCAAGTGAATGGTCAGTGTTAGCAGACACAACAGAGGGATTGTTAAACAACATATCAGGGCAACCTTTGTATCCTAATGATGATGTTTACAGTGTTAAAGTTTTACTTGATCCAATTACTGGTTTAGAAACAAGTACAACATACTTTTATTGGGTTAGAAATAAAACTATTGTACCTAATGGAGTAGTTGGCAGAAATATTAGTGCATCTGCTGTTGCTAATTTAATTAACAATCCAGTTTCCGCAGGAAATACATTAATCACTTTTGTAGATAGCAACAAATTTGTATTTTACAATTACAGAAATCAAATTAATGTAGACGATACAATTTTAAATATTGAATATTATAACAATAAAGATAATAAAAATGCTGTGCATAACGAATATATGTTAATCACAGAAGGTGTAGCAGATAGTTTACCAAATGCTAAACTAGAACACAAATGGATAGACAGTTTAATTGGCTATGATTTACAAGGAAATAGAATTCCTGATACAAGTTTACCTGTGAAACAAAGATATGGTATTTCATTTAGACCAAGACAAAGTATGTTTATTGATAAACGTGGTATTGCACAAATTACTATTGAAAAGATTAACACAGTTTTAAAGAAAGAAGCATTTGCTGACACAATAAATTATACTACACTTAATAGTAAAGATGAACTTCCTTCGGAAATATTAAAACTGTATGATACTAAAGTTGACTTTTATGAAGACTTAGAAAATGTAGGTACAACAAGAGTTAAGAAAGCAGTCCTAAGTGTAAACTTAGTTGACAATGCAGTTAACAGTATCAATATTTTAGATCCTGGATACGGTTATAAAGTTGCTCCGGATATTGAATTTGAAGGTGACGGTGTAGGTGCTGTGGCAACTACAACTATTGATAACCAAGGTAGAATTAATTCAGTTAATATTATAAATGGTGGTGCAAAGTACAGAAATATAATTGCTAAAATTAGAGAATTTAGCGTACTTGTCGAAAACGATTCTACTGCAAATAATTTCTGGAGCATTTATGCCTGGGATGATCAAAGACAAGTATTTTTTAGAAGCCGCTCACAATCTTATGATACTACAAGGTACTGGAGTAAAGTTGATTGGTGGCAAGAAGGTTATGGATCAACTTCGAGAATTGTACGTGAAATTTTAAGTGTGTATCAAGAACCTACAGTTTCTTTACAAATAGGCGATCTACTTAAAATAAAAGAATATGGCGCAGGCGGATGGGCTGTATTTGAAAAAGTTACTGACAATGTAACAACAGTATTGCTAGGCAACTATAAATTAATTGGTAGACAAAATGGTACTATAGAGTTTAGCGACAGATTATGGAACACAAAAACAAGCGGAATAGGTTTTGATATAGTTGATGCATTTGATGCAGGTTTATATGATAAAGAAGTTGCATTAGAATTAAGAAATATTCTAAATGCAGTAAAAAATGAAATATTCATTGCAGATTATGCAGTGGAATGGAATTCATTGTTTTTTGCTGCTATTAGATATGTGTTCAAAGAACAAACATACGTTGATTGGGCATTTAAAACAAGTTTCTTAAATGCAACTCATAATATTGGAACTTTCAAAACTACTCCTACTTATAAAGGTGATAACTTAGAATCTTACTTACAATATATAAATGAAGTTAAACCATACAGAACTACAGTCAGAGAATTTATCAGCAAGTATGATAATACAGATAATGCAGGATTGCAGACCACTGACTTTGACTTACCACCTGTATACGATCCTGAAGTAGGTGCATTAGTAAATGTAGATGAAAATAATGAACTTATAGATACTTTCCCATACAAGAATTGGAAAGATAATAAAGGTTATAGCATTACAAGTATCATAGTAAGTGATCCTGGTAAAGATTACACTACTGTTCCTACAATTGTTATCGAAGGTAATGGTACTGGAGCAAAAGCCAAGGCTTATATAAGTAATGGAAAGGTTAGTGGTGTATCTATTGTTGAAGAAGGTAAAGGATATACCGGAATACCTAAGGTAAGCATTGTTGGCGGTAACGGAAGTAGTGCTTATACAGCAAAAGCAGTTGCAGTTTTAGGCAATGGTGCTGTTAGAACAATTAATATTACACAAAAATTTGATAGAATAACAAAAGAAGGTACTTACCAAAACTTTAATTACGAACAAACATTTACAGCAAGTGGATCTAGTTCGGTATTTGAACTACTTTATCCTTGCAGTATTGACAAGTCAAAAATTACAATCCTTAAAGATGACCAATTAGTTCTCGAAGATGAATACATTGTAGAACTTTATAATCAACTTGTAGATGGATACAGTGTTTTAAAAGCAAAAATAACATTTAAATTAAATCCTGTAGCAGGAAGTGTTATTAAAGTAACATATGAAAAGAATGATAACATCTTAGATGCTGTAAGCAGAATTACTAAATTTTACAATCCTGGCACAGGTATGAAAGGCACTGACAAAAACCAACTTATGACAGGTATAGACTTTGGTGGAGTGCTTGTACAAGGAACGACTTTTGATGTTACAGGCGGTTGGGACGCATTACCTTGGTTTACAGATAGTTGGGATAGTGTAGAAGCAGCAGCAGATTTTTATGTAGTGTGCGACGGAAGTACAAATACTGTTACACTTCCTTACGTGCCAGAAGAAGGCCAAGAAATTAACGTTTACTTAAAACGTGCAGGTGAAGAAGTATTACCTGATATTTTAAATTTACAGTTAGAAGAAGGTGTTAAAGAGCCACCAACTGTGCGTATTGACGATCCTAATTATGATGATAACTGGGATAGTAGCGTTAGAGCAAATCCAAATGCACAGATGCCAACTTTTTATGGTGATGGAAGTACGAAAGTAATAGAGATAGGAGATTACGTATCTACAAATGATGGAGATATTTTAATTTTTAGACCATCTTCATCAGACGGTAGTGTAACAATTAATGATCCTAATATCGTAGACACAAATATTACAGGCGGAACTTTATCTAATATGGCAGGAGCCTACACAACCGCAACTGGAAAACTTGCAGAAGAAATACAAATCGACGGAAGCGGTTTTGTTACACCGGAAAATGTTCCAGCACCTGAAGAACAAGTACCTGGACAAGTATTAGATAGTGTAAGCATAAAAGTTTTCCAGAAAACAGATAGTGGTGCTGCAACATTGTCTAACAAAGTTGCTTTAAGTGACGGAAGCACTGCTACTTACGACATAGGTCAAAACATAATCAACAAAGAAAATTTAATTGTGTATGTAGATAGTATTAAACAAGAGCTAGGCACAAATTATACAATTAATATTGCAGAAAATTCATTTACTTTTAACACCGCACCTGCAATTAATTCATTGATAGAGATTATTTCAGTTGGATTAGGCGGATTAGCAATTCTTGATTACAAGCAATTTACAGCAGATGGTGAAACTTTACTGTATCTTACTCAGGCAAACTACACTGAGGCATCTACAGTCTATGTTACTGTTGATGGAATACAAACTGATGCAGGGTTTGTTGAAAGCAGTGAGTTTGTTACAACGGCAGGAAAAGCACTTGTGCAATTTGGTACTGTGCCTGCAAGAAACAGCACAATAAAAATTGTTGTATTAGGTGCAGCAACAGATGTTGATAGTACATTATCATCGGTTGTTAGAGTAAACAACCAGCAAATTATACACGATGGTAGTACAACAAGTTATGATCTTGATAAGTTTGTTGCGTTGACAAGAGAAAGTGCAACATCTTCAATGGTTGTTGAACTTAATGGAAAAAAATTAAAAGGTGTAGACACAGTGTATGCAGAATACGATGGCGGAACTAAAGATTTTACAATTGGTGTTGATCCATTTGAGGCGCCTGGTGCAGTTCTACCGCAAAACTTACGTGTGTTTGTAAATGGTTTAGAAAAAGATGTAATTTCTGATTGGATTTACAGTTCAACCTTACGTACTTTAACTTATACCGGTGATTTAGTAGTTGGAGATAAAATTAAAATTGAAAACAATTTACGTGCAGAATATTCAACAGTAGGAAATAATCTACAGATTGCAAGTTCAGTAACTTTAAATCCTGGAGATATAATTGATGTTACTTGGTTTGGAGAATATCCTTCGATGAAAATTGTGCAGGATGTTCATCAAGGTGGCAAAGTTAAGTATAGACTTCCTTTCAAACCAATAAACATAAGTTACATTTGGGTATATCGTAACGGAGATAAACTAGAAACAGATAGTGATTATTATATTGATTTAGAAAGACAAAGCATATATCTAAATGATGTTGGGACTACAAGTGATATTATTGAAGTAGTATCATTTGGTAGCGAAATTTATAGATTACCTAGTGCTTGGGAAATACATAAAGATATGCTAAACGTTACTAGATATAATAGATATTGTTTAGATGACGAAGTTACCCTTGCAGCAGACTTAAAATATTATGATCAAACAATTACTGTATCAGATGCAAGTAATATTTCGCATCCAATTCCTAGCAAAAATATTCCGGGTGTAGTAAGTATAAACAATGAAAAAATTGAATTTATGGTTGTAGAAGGCAATACGTTAAAACAGTTGCGCAGAGGAGCATATGGTACAGGTATAGCAGATACTCATCTAGAAGGATCACTTGTAAGTGATCTTGGTAAAGATAACACGATTGGTTATACTGATGACCAAATACGACAAGATTTTGTAAGTGACGGAAGCAGTCAATTAATTGGTCCTTTAGAATTTGTTCCGCAAATTGCTAGTGATCCTAATTGGTTTGCAGGAACTATTCCACAAGAATACGGTAGATGTGATAGTATTGAAGTATTTGCTGGTGGAAAACGCTTAAGAAAAACAAGTTTAACTATTTTTGACGAAGCATTAGGCTCTTACAGTCCTATTGCTGATAAAACAGTTGAAGCAGAATTTGCTGTGGATGGTACAAGTGCATATATTAGATTAACAAGTCCTGTGAGTGCAGGAACAAGGATTAGTATTATAAGGAAGGTAGGAAATACTTGGTACGACAGAGGCACTACAACCGCTACTACAGGCGCTACATTGCTTGAAAATAGCACACCAATTAGTAGATTCATTGCAGACAAGAGTACCAGACTACCTGAATAAATACACTATGAAACACGAAGAGACTGATATGCCACAAAACAATGAACACAAAACAGAATCTAAAAAACCTAATGAAACAGGTGGGTTTCACTTCGAAGGTCATATAAAAATATATGATCCAAAAACACAAGAAGTGTTTGTAGATAAAAGAAACGCTATACATTATGAAAATATGAGTATTGCAATGGTAAATTCCCTGTCAAACCAAGGCAGAGGAACTATTTTCCAAATGGTTTTTGGAAGTGGCGGTACTACAGTTGATCCAACAGGACTCATTACATACTTAACACCAAATACTGTAGGTACAAATTCAAGTCTTTATAACCAGACATTTACTAAAATTGTTGATCAAAATAGTACACAGAATAATGATCCTGCTAGAAACAAAATGGAAGTTAGGCATATCAGCGGAGCAACATATTCTGATATAATTGTAAGTTGTTTATTAGATTACGGAGAACCCGATCAGCAAGAAGCATTTGATAATTCTGTTGATTTAGATGGTAATTTTGTATTTGATGAACTAGGACTAAAGTGGTATAATCCAGACGGAGATGGAAAGTTACTTACACACGTTGTATTCCATCCTGTGCAAAAGTCTTTGAATAGACTTTTACAAATAGATTATACAGTAAGAATTCAATCGTTAACTGGCTTTACGGAGGTTTAATAGATGCCTTATATTGTAAACTTTACAGATAGCGAAAACAAAACACCTATTACGGTGTATGATAATACTTCAAGCCAAGACACTAGTTTGTCTTTTCCAGGACGTAATGTTACAGGTTACGGACAAATTATTGCAGAAAACTTTTTATCATTATTAGAAAATTTTGCAAGTACAAATCAACCTGTTAATCCTGTAGAAGGACAGTTGTGGTACGATACCAATAATGGTGTACTTCAATTATGGGATAATACAAATTGGAAAGCAGCATCTAATATTCAAAAATCTCCAGTTGAACCTTCTGTAGAAGATTCAAAGGTTGGAGAATTATGGGTTGATACAACTAATCAACAGTTAAGAATTTATACAGGTACTAGATGGTTACTAGTTGGACCTAGTGAAAGTTCCTTAGATGGTTTACGTTACGGACCAGCAGTTGAAACAATTGCAGATAGTACAAACACAAATAGAACAGTTGTCATTACTTACATTGCTGATACACCTGTTACTATTCTATCAAAAGATTCTTTTACACCTAAAGTCAAAATTGCAGGTTTCGATCAGATTAAGTCTGGTATGAACATTAGTACGCCTAGTACTGATGCACAGGCTGCAGAATTTGCAAGTATATTCTTAGGCGGCAACTTACCAAAACTAATAGGAACAGCAAGTAATGCAGATGCACTTAATGTAGGCGGTGTAGAAGTAGAAGCAGGAAAATTTTTAAGATCAGATGTGTCAAACACAACTGATTTTGGTATTGCAATCAGAAACAACACAGGATTAACAATTGGTATTGATGGAAACTTTACAGTAAACACTTCATCAACTGCCGCAAAAATTTATAATAGCAGTAGTGGTTCTTCCATCGACTTGCAAACAAATAGAAATGGTGTTCCAACAACAGTAATTAGAGTTCTTAATGATAGAGTAGGGATAAACGTTGCTGCTCCAGATGCAGAATTAGATGTAGACGGTACAGTTAAAATTTCAGGACAAATTAATTTAACAAATGATAATGAAAGTATCAACCTTGCTACAGGTAGTATTGTAACCCAAGGCGGTATTGCTGTTAACAAAAACTTATTAGTGGGTGGTGCTTTACAAGTAAGTGGTAATACAACTTTACAAGATTTAAATCCAACTGTAACAGACACATATGATTTAGGTACTACTACATTCCGTTGGAATAATATAAGATCTAAAAAAATTATTGCAGATGAAATTGAAGGAACTATTAATGGTAACATTACAGGTAATGCCAATACAGCAACTAACCTAAAAAATGTAACAAGTTTTCAATTACAAGGTGATGTGATTTCAGATGCTATTAGTTTTGATGGACAAGTTGGATCATATACTAAAGTGTTTAGCACTGAACTTACTGCAAATATTATTACAACAAAAAATAATCCTGCACCAAATAGAAGTGATAAAGATGACGAAGTTCTAATTTATAGACAAAATGCATTAGTAGGAAGTGCAAGTTCGGGTCTATTGAAGACAGATAGAGATACTTTTGTAGGTGACTTAGGTGTACCGATAGGTGCAATTATGCCATTCTCAGGTACAAGTGTTCCATATGGTTACTTGTTGTGTGATGGTGGTGAAGTTGAAAGAGCTAAATTTCCTGACTTGTATGATGTAGTAGGTACACGTTACAATGGATCTGATGCGCTGAATGGGTTTGATACTTTCAGAGTACCTGACTTACGTGGCAGATTTGCATTAGGTAAACAGGATATGGATAACAATATTCAAGTTCCTGGAACAGAAGGACAAGTATTTGATAACGGTGGTGGAACTCCTGATACTCCTAGAGTTGAAGGTACTGCTCCACAAACTTTAGCAGCAACAGGCGGTTTAAGTACTGCTACACTTGATAAAACTAACTTACCTGAACACGAACATACTTTAATAAGTGAAGGTAAAGAATATTTTGCAATTAGACCAGATGCAACTACTGACCAATTTGGTCAAAATAAAGATGGTAGTGTTGTGTTTACATCTAAAATGCAATATCTACCTAAAACGTTTGGCGTGTATAAAGAAAGTGACTTTGATTTAGCACAACCGATTGGTATTATGAATCCTTTCTTAACGTTAAACTATATTATTAGATCTGGACCACCAGCATTTACAACTGTAGGAACGTAATATGGCATATCAAATTAACAAAACAGATGGATCAATTGTAGCAACAGTTGCAGATGGACAAATAGATAATATATCAACTGATATAACGTTGATTGGAAAAAATTATTCAGGATTTGGCGAATCATTAAATGAAAATTTTGTTAAATTATTAGAAAATTTTGCAAGTACAACACAACCTACTCAACCTTTAAAAGGACAGATTTGGTTTGATTCTACAGAGAACAAGTTAAAAGTTTATAGTGGCACAGCATTTGTTCCTGTAAGTTCTGCTACAATTTCTAGTACACAACCAAGCACACTTGGTGTTGGTGACTTGTGGTTTAACGATGTTGACAAGCAATTATATTTCTTTGACGGTACTGACACAATTTTATTAGGTCCAGACTATTCAGATTCACAAGGATTATCAGGATTAAAAGTAACTAGCATTTTAGATACGCTTAACCAAACACGTGTTATTACAAGTCTTTATACAGGCGGACAACTGTTAGGTATATTTTCTAAAGATGAATTCACACCAAAAAATACAATAGGTGATTTTACTGGTTCGATTAAACCAGGATTTAATGCAAGTACACTTAATAATATTAAATTTGATGTAACTGCTACAAACAGTGAAAAATTAAACAATGTAGACGCTAGTCTTTATGTAAGATCAGATACAGCAAACAGTTTACAAAACGCATTACAAATTGAAAGTGATTTAGGTTTACAATTTGGTGCAGGTGGACAGGGTGTTCTTTCTGTTAGTAATGGTGCTGTTAGAATATCTAACCAAGCAACAGGAAAAGAAATTATTGTTGATGTTAGATTTGATGCCACAACACAAGAAGAAGCAATTAAGATTGAGCCAACTACAAGAACAATCAAACTTTTTGAAAACAAACCAACTAGTAAAGTTGAAATTGATGGTAGTACAGAGATTGGCGGCGACTTAACTATACGTGGTAGACTTACTATTGAAGATGGAGAAGTTACAACTATCAGACAAACCGAATTGGAAATTGAAGATATCAATATTACTCTTGCACAAACAGGAGACAGTTCGGCAAATACAGATACTATAGCAGACGGTGGTGGAATAATTCTTAAAGGAACAAACGATCACGTTTTCCTTTGGAGTAATTTAGGATTAGCAGGCACTGCTGAATATCCTGAACTAGCAGCTCAAGCGTGGACAAGTAGTGAACACATAAATTTAGCAGCAGGAAAAGAATTTAAAATTAATGGTGTAACAGTTTTAAGTGGATCTAGTTTAGGAGCCGGTATTACAAGTATTCCAGGTGTTACTGCTTTTGGTACACAAAATGTTGTTAATGTAGGCCCTGGCACACCTCCAAGTACACAATTAAGAATCGAAAACAACAGAGTATCAACTGTAACAGGAGGCTTAGATTTAGAACTGGCCCCTGACACATCAGGAAACATTGCAGCAATTGGCGCACCTAAAATTACAGGATTATCTGATCCTACTGATGCACAAGATGCTGCAACAAAAGAATATGTTGACAATACAGTAGAAACAAGAACAATTGCATTTAGTATGGATTTATCAGATGGTAAACCTAATAGTTATATTGCAACAAACATTCTTGCTAACTTAGCGCCTCCAAGTGAAAATAGAGACGGTACATTGGCAAGAATACTTTGTACACTTATTAATAACTCAACAACTAGTTTAGAAATCAATCCGTTGATTTCACAATCAACTGCAACATTTAATACACCGTCAGGAACAGCAGATGCTGTAACAAACGTTGCTATTTCAACAGCAACAGTAGCAGCACCAAGCATTACAACAACTAGAATTATTAAGGTATTCCAGTTGTTGGCAGGTACTTGGACACACGTGTCTGATACGGTATTACCATAAGGAGAGTAGGAGCGATAGATGGCATATACAATTAATAGAAGTGATGGAACACAGTTAGTTGTACTAGATGATGGTACTATTGATACTTCTACAAGTTTAACATTAGTTGGAAGAAACTATATAGGCTACGGTGAAGTACAAAATGAAAACTTTGTTTATCTATTAGAAAATTTTAGTAATGATGCTCCACCTTCAACACCGATTATCGGACAATTATGGTTTGACAAATCTACTAACGTACTGAAAGTTTACGATTCAAGTAGCAAGTGGGAAGATATAGGTAGTGCAACACTTTCAGACAATCCTCCACAAAATTCTCCACTAGGTAGTTTTTGGTTAAAGACAACTAACAATACACTATACGTTTGGACAGGAACAGCGTGGGCGTTTATAGGGCCTGAAGATGCAGATGGTTATGGAACCACAGCAATGAAATCAGGAACTATTGTAGGCGATAACGATATTACATATCCAATTATAAGAGTTTACGTAAACGGTATTGTGATAGGAATAGTCGCAAGTAATTCATTTACAATAAAAAGCACAAATCCTGAAACAGGATTTACAGATATCGTTGCAGGATTTAACATAAGTTCGGCACATAAATTTATCGGTACATTGCAAGGTAATTCAACACAAGCAGATAGATTGACTTCACCAGTGCTTATTAACGGCACAGCGTTTGATGGAAGTTCTGATGTTACAATAAAATCAGAAACAAAGTTTCATTTGAAACGTGGCAACGGTATATTAGGACAAGATTTTGACGGTAGCCAAGAATTAACTTGGTCTGTTGATGCATCGAGTACAAATACAATTGGAAAAATTGTACAACGTGATAGCGGTGGAGATTTTGAAGCCGGAACAATAACTGCTAATTTAGTAGGTAACGTTACTGGTAATGTAACAGCATCAAGTGGTACAAGCACATTTGATATAGTAAATGCAAACAGTTTTGTTGGAGCTCAATTAACAGGTAATGCAAGTACAGCAACTAGATTTGTAACACCAAGAAATATAAATGGTGTAAGTTTTGACGGAACAGCAGATGTAACAGTACCAGCAGAAGCATCTACGCTTACAGGAACTGCTTTACCTAATACAGTTATAACTTCTAATGTAGAAAGAGTTGGTACATTAATAAGTTTAGATGTGCAAGGAAAAATTACTTTAGACAACAATTTAGAACTTAATGGAACAGGTAGTTCACATATTGCTGCAAACGATTCTATTACATTCAAAGCAGTTGATCCAGGCGATGAATATTCTATTAAATTAATTAGTAACGAAACAGCAGTCGCTGATGGTGTCGGTCCTAAAGGTGGATTGATGCCACTTACCGATCTTGATGGAGATTTAGGAAAAGCAAGTTTACGTTTTGATAAAGTTTATGCACAAACATTTGTAGGTGATGTGCAAGGTAACATCACAAGTGCTGATACTGCTACGAAAGCAACAAACCTTGCAGGCGGTGTTGCAGGCAGTGTTCCATATCAGACAGGAGCAGACACTACAGCATTTACTTCAGTAGGTGTAAGTGGATATGTATTAACTTCAGATGGAAGTGGAGCACCATATTGGGGAGCACCTTCTTTACAACCACTAACATTCGGAAATTATTTGGACGGAAATGGACGTACTGAGTTTCCAGGTAACGTTGCAGTTACACTAGATGTAGATGCGTCTACAACAAATACCGCAAATAAAATTGTCGCTAGAGACGGATCTGGAAATTTTGCAGCAGGTGTAATCAGTGCAAGTTTATCAGGAAACGCAGATACAGCAACAAGGTTAGCAACTTCAAGAAATATAAATGGTGTTGCGTTTGATGGTAGTGGCGACATTACCATTACAGCAAGTGATCCAAATGCAGTTACATTAGCAGGTGTCAATCAAACTATGTCAGGTAGTTATAGTTTGCTAACAACACCTAGTTTACCTGCACACTTAGTTAACAAATCATATGTTGATAATTTACTTGATACTTTGACAGTACAGTACGCAATATATCAAGCAGTAAGTAGTTTTACTAACCAAGTAGGAAGTTTTAATTTTAATAATAATTTCTTTTATGTATATCCGCCAAGCGGAAAAACTATGGCAGATTTTGCTGGGGGAATAGTTAGTATTTCTGAAATACATTTTGCAGGGGGCGTAGATGCCAACGATTCTTTAGGTAACTGGTTTAATTTTACAAATGCATCTAATAATGATGTTAGTAATCCTGCAGATGCAGTTAAAATTCGTGTTAGAGTACAAAATACTGAGCAAAGAGCAAAACCAAGAGCAAATTACTTGTTCTTGTGGAGGAATTAATTTATGTGGTATTTGATAGTTGAAAATAATGCAGTAGTAGGGGTACAAAATATGGAACCTAATGTTCCTGCTGGAACAACTGTACACCAAATCAGTGATAGTGACTATAAAAAATTACAAGATGATACACACTATTGGAACATTGATACATCTCAAATAGTAGCATTTGATGCAGATCATATAGCACAGCAAGAGCAAACAGTAGCAAATGGTAATGAACGTGAATTTTTAAACACCACTGATTGGAAAGTGTTGCGCCATATAAGACAAAAGCATTTAGGTATTACTACAAGTCTAACAGAAGCAGAATATACAGAATTAGAACAGCAGCGTGAAGCAGCAGCATCTAGGATAATTGAATAAATATAGTATAGGAACAGGATAAAAATATGGCATATCAAGTAGACAAATTTAATGGACAGTTTCTAACATCTGTAGAAGACGGAACTATTGATACTACTACAGATATAAGATTTGTAGGAAAAAATTACGCAGGTTACGGAGAAGTTCAGAATGAGAACTTCTTGCATCTACTTGAAAATTTTGCAAATACTACACAACCACCAAAAGCAATTATGGGTCAAATATGGTTTGACTCTGCAAACAAAAAATTAAAATATTATGATGGTGTAAAATTTAAAGCAGCATCTGGTGCTGAAGTTTCAGATACAGCACCTTCCGGGTTATCCACAGGTGATTTATGGTGGGATACTTCTGCAAAACAACTATACGGCTGGGATGGCTCACAGTTTATTCTAGTAGGACCTGAAGCATCACCGGATCTAGGTGCTAGTGGTGTATCAGCACAAGTTGTAAAAGATGTTGGTAATACTAACCACAGCATTCTTAAAGTCCAAGCAGGCGGTAAAGTTGTAGGTATTATTTCACAAACAGAATTTAATCTTAACAATACTGTTAATCCAATTGATGGATTTGATCTAATCAAAAAAGGATTTACTCTTGTAAACACTAGTAATGTTGGAATTACAACAGCGGATTATTACTATTGGGGAACAGCAGCCTCTGCAACAGGACTAGTAGTTGATGGTAATTTTGTTGCAGCAGATCAATTTTTAAAGTCAGGTAGCATTGTATTCAATGACAGAATTAAATTTGGTGATGACGGAATTAGAATTGGTGATGATAATGATTTTGATATCTATGTAAAGAATGAAGATCAAATCAC
>Ga0163109_10000225_pt1 | contig 45646 bp, 21 predicted proteins | sample CRUFie1St13metaG_FD_108704 | JGI IMG/M metagenome (GOLD analysis project Ga0163109, IMG submission 108704) | Marine microbial communities from the Costa Rica Dome - CRUD Field 142mm St13 metaG | ecosystem: Environmental > Aquatic > Marine > Oceanic > Photic zone | place: Costa Rica: the Eastern...
AGCAACATTACCAAAACTTACAGTTCCTGAACCGTCTGTAATAAGGGCCTGGTCTGCACTTCCGTCAGTAATTGGAAGTGTAAATGCTGTACCACCTGAACCTAATGAAAGGCTAGTAGTAATACTTGCATTTGCTGTAAAGAAGTTTTCAACTGGTGCTCCACTTGTACCTAAATTTTGTGTACCAGCACCAAATGTAACATTACCACTTACATCAATGTTTGTAAAATAACCGTTAGCAAATCTTGTACTTGATGTACCTAGATCAACACTACCATTTGCACTTATTAAACCTGTTGAACCATCACCTATTGTGATAGTACCTGAGTACATTTCAGCAAATTTAAAACTTGCACTACCTAGTGTAAATGCATCGTCAGTTGTTGGTATATAACTTCCTAATGTTGTAATTATAGATCCAGCATCAATGTTTGAGCCTGGGGAGCCTATATTACCTAAATTAATTTTATATGCTGTATCGGCCTTATATGCTCTTTCTGCCAATGCAACGGCTGTTGCGGCATATTCACTTCTAAGGTTCATACCTGGCTTAATAGTTGTACCTATACCACCTGTTGATCCTAATTCTGTAAAGTAGTTTATGTTTTGACCGTCTGATTTACTGTCAGTACTTCCAGCAACAAATTCTGGATGATCACTGAACACCGCCATCAATGTTTCTTTACCGTCAGTTGTAGTTGTTGCACCACCATTAACTGTACCATCACTGACGTAAACTAAACCTAAAACAGGCTTAGGATTACCACCTGAGTCTGTTAAATAAATATTTCTTAATTTTGTACCGTAATTACTAGGAGAACCCACACTTGAATCACTTGAGTATTCATTTGTAACCTCACCTGAGTATGCGGCTGGTTTATATGTTGTACCATTATAAATGTATAACTTTTGATTTCCGGTATCAAACCATGCATCACCTGTATTGGATGTACTTGGAGCACTAGAGTTTACAATTATATTTGTTGCTCTTTTCCATGTAGACCCATTCCAGTATTTTAAGATACTTTCACTTTTATCATACCAAAGTTGCCCAGTTAATTTCTCACCAGATGGTGATGTGGTACTAGCGAAGTTTTCAAGATGTCTTACTGTATTTTCTACAAAATACTGTCCATATCCTGATACGTTTCTTCCGATTAACTTTAAGGCATAGGTGGTATCGACAGTAGTATCTTGGACAGTTATTGTCCTACTATTATCTGAATTTGTTATTGTATATGCCATCTTTTATCCTCTAACTTAACTGAACTCTTACAGTATAAACTATTTCAATTTTTCTGTTTTGACTTTTTTGTACAGGGTGAAATACCACGTGAGTTAGCATTGTGCTAGTATCTATACTACTACCATCTGTTGGGTATGTAAATAGACCTAATTCATCAAATACATAATCACCTTCGTTATTAGTTGCTGTATCAAATAAGTCTGCGTCGCTTGGTTCATTGTATCCTAAAGTACATGTAACCTTAATGTCTGTGTGTGAGGAACCTACAACCGTTGTAATAGATGTATCCGTTGTTGCTGGATTCAATCTTTTATCAAAAGTTCTGCTGTACAGGCCTGCTGAGTTTTCGTAACTTTCTGAAACTCTTGGCGTTTTATATAAAATTTTTCCTGCTGTATCAACACTTGTAGCACCATTACCAAATGCAATTCTATCTATAAAGGCATTCTCTGTATTAAAGGCATTTAAAGCCTGTGCTACAATATATGCCATGTTTCCATAATGGATTGCATTACGTTTATTTACTAGTACTTCGTTTGTGTCTAAATCTTTTATTACAATATGACCGCTGACATTAATGCCAGCATTATCAACTGTTTGATTTTCTAACGAGTTGTTTTCATTTTCTATATTTTGGTTCATATCATTGCTCATGTAACTATTTATCACTTTTGCAAATAACTAGTTTTATTATTTGTCATGTAAAAACTTCATTATACTTGTAACACTACTTGCATTAGCACTATCGTAATCTGCTAAACTTACTGCGCCTGTGTCTAAGAATGTATTAGACTCTGGAGCACCTACTAAATCTGTAAATTCTTGATCACTGGAGCCATCATATACATTTAATGTTACATTTGCTCCTGCTTCATCAGTTACATACCAGTTTTCTGCAGTAGTTCCTTTTGTTCCTCTTGTAATACCACTTAAAATATTATTAACGGTATCTCTTTCTTTATATGTAATTCTTTCTGATTCTACCCATAAAACACCAGGCGTACCCAATGTTGGTCTTGGAAGTACACTAGCATTTGCTACACTAATGCTCCTATCACTTAATAAAAGGTTAGCACTTAATGTGGTGCTTGATCTTACTCTTAGGAAATGGCTTTCTCCATCCATTGCTCTATGTACTCTGTAAGTAACAGGTTGTGCATTCGCTACTACAATATTACTACTTGAATCAGCATTTGCATAAGGACTTGTTGTAACAGTAAGTACAAAGTTTTCTTGTGGGTCTATTTGTACTAGCTCTTCTGGCCTATCTTCTCCGTATAGCATTCTGCTAAATGTTACACCGTCAAATCCTTCATATGTAATATCATTTCTTCTAAAGTTTATTAATGAACTATCAAATGTACCTGAATAGTTTATTACTTCAATGCTTATATCGTTGGATACTGTATCAAATGCTTCTGAATCATAACCAAAGAATTCTTGATAATCTAATGTAGGATCATATCCATCTACAACTTTACTAAACACATTAGCATCTAAAATATCACCTATAAAGTTTCCGCCAACTTTATTTCTTGCACTATTTAATGTGCCATCTAATGATCCTGCTTCAATGGCATTTAACAATATTGTTGCATTACTAATAAGTGTAGTATTTGCACTAGACCCTGCAACATATCCTTGACCTGTTAAATATACTTCCATTTCGTTTGTAAATTTAGATGAAACACCAGAGTCAAACTTAATTATTCTGTCTATAGCTCTAACATTTGCATTAGCACTTACATCTGAATTACTTGCAGATTGTAGCCATGCTATGTTTGTTGCAATACTGCTATTAGCACTTTCAGTACTTGGGTTCCATTGGAATTGTGTTGGTTGCCAGTTTGTTCTATCAAATATTAAACTTGTTTTTGCCTGTCTAATAGGTTGCTCACCTTTATTGGTAATAGTTGAATATTTCTTATATGCATCATTATTGGCCATAAGTGCAAGATCGCTAGACGAACTTTCGTCAAGTATTCTTATTACACCTTGATTAATATCTGCATAAGGAGGTTTATCAAAATCACTTATCATTTGATCTTTAATATACTCTAAAGGCGGACGTTTACCATCTTTATACTCTCTTACTTTAGTTGAATAAGGTTTAAATTCGTTCATGTATTCTAGAACTTTTTCAAAGTTATCTGGCTTAAATCCAGCAAACTTAATTAAATCTTCTTCTTCTTTCTCTACAAAAACATAACTTGTTTTGAATGCCCAACTTAAACCACTATGCTCACCGTATGCATATTCTAACATTAAGAAGAATAAGGAATTCCAGTGTACAGTATTATTAAATTTATTATCTTTAATAGTGTTTAAGATACTTCTTAATTCTTTATCTAATAGTGTGTTTGAATTATCAGTGTATAAAGAATCCTGTAATTGAATATTTTCATTTTCTATACTAATAAGATTATATTTTCTAAGGTTACCATCATACATGTAAAGTCTACTTCTGTCTGTTTCACTTCCTTTAACTTGTACAACTACACCGTCTCTAATATTTTTTAATGAATTAAATTCTGTTGTACTGTTTACTCTATAAACAGGTTTATATGAATCATCATAATACTCTGGTAAACCAGTAGTATAATCAATTGATTTTACTGCAAACCAGTCTGTATTACTGAAATAATTTCTACTACTTACAAGGTTACTGTTCCAATCTTTAAATTCTGTATTCATTTTTAATAATTTAAATAAATTATTAATATAATCAAATGCTACTTTTCTTGCACCTTTTACATCTTTAAAGAATGTTTGTCTAGGCCTAAAGGACGAACCATATTTTTGTACATTACTTAAATTTTTGTCTGGTACTTGTTGTCCTGTAGCATCAAAACCACATAATGAATCAATTAGTTTTTGTGATAAATCTTCTGGTATTTTACTGTTGTTATCATTTTTCCTTGCTAGTAACCATGAATCGTGTTTAATGCTATTAGTATTTTGGTTTCTACTAAAGTTAATTTGTAAGTTGTCGTTATCATCATTTAATATATTTGCAATATTACTCATTACAAAAGATTTTTTGTCTATAAAACTTATCAAGTTTAAACCATAGCCTACAGGATCTGATAGGTATTTTGCTATATCAAATGCACTAAATTGTCTGTTTTGATTTTCTCTTACAAAAGGTAATAGTAATTTGTTGTTTCTTACCCAGTAATAATAGTAATCTGTTATTTTACCAGTCTGTGGGTTAGGTTCTGATTTTACAATATATGCACTTCTTGGTGTTCCTTCTAAATCCCAAGATGTAGGTGGCACATTAGATCGTACCCATTCGTATATTCCTATAGAACTTCCTGGGAACACACTACCCCAATTTAGCCATCTTTCCCTTGAGCTACCTTGTTCGTACCAATTATATGCTAATGTACTTGTATCCCACCAAATTTTACCAATCATTTTCTCATCACAGAAATTACTTCTTGCAACGTCATATACAACTGGGTCATTTTCGCCTATAAAATGTATTTCGTTTTCTAAAAATCCTGGTAATATACCTTTAAACGGATCAAACATATGAATATCATTTTGTTTTAATCCTGTTTCGTCATTATAAGTTATAATTTTGTTTATATTTCTGGTATCTGTTAAATCTTCTTGTTCTCTAATTACAGTTCCATTTTCTAAATATGCCCATTTACCTGAATCATTGTAATTGTCTATCCAAATATTTCCAAATGAACTTATGCTACTTGGAATTTCAGGATAGTTTGTATTAGATGAGCTTATCTGGGTATTACCAGAGTATCGTTGACTTTCTAAGTAAAGTATATCTGCTTCTTGTGATGCACCGGATGATAATAATCTTACAGGATCACCAGTTAAACTTCTCAATTCGTATTGGAATAAATCTTTAATAAACTCAACAGTTCCGTCTCCAAATATACTTACATCATCTTGTCCATTTCCAGGGTTTGCACTATTATCTTCTTCATCTCCAATTTGTTCCACACAGATTAGTTTCACAACATCAATTGGTCCTGAAGTATCTAATCCTAATCCTAAATCATCAACTAGTTGGTTCATTTTATTTGTTACAACTGGATTTTCATCTTTTAGTTTTGTTTCTAGTATTGCATGTACACATAAAGATGCCACATTATAATCGCCGGGCGGTAAACCTATTGCATCAAGTACACCTGGAGTTGTTTCTCCTATCTCTATTCCATCAAATATTGGACTTGAAATATCTATTTCTGATATTAAATCATTTACAGGATTTATACTTACATTAAAGTCATCTGGTCCATAACCTGCATCGCCTATTGCGGCCTGTAATGCTGATCCAAAATCAGTTACAGCATCAACATCTGATATTAAGTCTGGTAATCCAAGAGCTCTTTTTGCACTTCCTGGTTGTGAACAATCTGGTATTTCACTTGCTGTTAAGAATATTTTAGCACCAGCACCACCTAGTAATTGGTTATTAATTGGATCGTAACCACCAGGTGATCCTAAACTGTCTAATGTAATTGGATCAAATTGTCCTAGACCGGAACCACCAACATACTCTGTACCTTCATTATTCCAGCCTGCCTCATCTCCAAGTAATACATGGTCATATTCTAATGGTAAACCGTTTGTTAAATCACTTGGGAACACTTTATAAATTCCCCTGTCTAAAATTCGTACACTAGTAATGGTACCATAGTAGTCAACACTTGTAACTTCAAATTTAGCAACTCTTGGTACTCTTCCACCTGGTTTATTATCTAATACTGCTTCTAATTCTGCTTGTTGTGGTTGTAAGAAACCATTTTTCCAGGATATTATACCATGCTCTAGAGCATCGCCTAATGTATCGTGATCAGTACTATCAGCAATTAATTGTCCGTATCTTAATATGTTTGGATTAACATTTCCAACCTGGAATGTTAAAGGAGTATCACTAAATGTACCACCTAAAACATCAGGTCTTATTGTAAATACCTGATTTACTTGATAGTGTTTTCCGCCTTTCATAACTTCAACTGTTGCAGACTTGACACCTGCATCACTTTGTGTTACAATAACTTTTAATCTGGCTCCAACACCAGTAATTTTATTTGCATTTTCTGAAACAGTTACGCCGTTTGTTTCTTCTGTAATAATTGTTTCGCCTACAGGTATGCTGTTTGCTACAGTTCCTACTGTATCAATAAGTGATATAGAATAGACCATGTAATTTATAAAATCACCTCTGCTTAGTGTATTTGAATATTCAGTTGGTACGCCAATTGAGCCTGTGTCTATTATTGTAACTCTTGGTGGTCTGTTTACATCATATTCCTCACCACCAGCATACAAGTTTACTTTTTTAATACCATTATTTTTATCAAACACAACATTTTTTACTAAAGCATTTCTTCCTGGAGTTGAACCATCACCTACTGTGACAATAACATTTTCAGGTAAACTATAACCTGCTCCAGGGTTTTTAATACAAATTTCTTTGACTCCAGTGAATGGATCTTTAATTGGTGTACCACCAACTACTCTTAATCTATCACCTACTGAGTAACCACTACCACCTGTTTGTACTACGTTACTAGATGTTACAAAACCTTGTGTTGAACTAACATTTGAATATCCATTAACACCACCTGTAACATCTAAATGAGCATATGATACTGAGAAATCAGTATTTGCATCTGGAATAATTGTTGCAGATACTGTGGCAGTATTACTAACTTCTTGTGCCACAAATGCTCTGTTAATATGGAAGTCTAATACTTCTTTGTATAGTCCACCAGAACAACCTTCTTTAACTGTTAATGGTACGTTACTACAACTACTAATTCTGATTAGATCGTTACTTAACGGCTTGGCTTCGAACCCTGTAGCATCTACACAATTAATTGCTTTTAAAATTGCTTCAGGACTGCTACCTTTAAATGGTCCTATTGTTCTTCCATTTATTGTAAATGTATCCTCTGGATTAAGTCCTGCTATGTTGCCAGTGTCTATTGTAAATCCAGGTACTGGTTTGTAAAGTGGTACAATTACTCTAGGACCTGCTCTTCTTCCATCTATTTTAGGTTGTAGTGTGATTTGATAATTTGGATTCCAAACTATATCTTCATCTTCTAAATCTATTATGTCATCAATTTCTTCTGGTGGTGTAACAGGCATTGTATCTACCGGCGCATCATCGTCAATTGTTGAGCCATTATATGGATCTGTATAATAAAGCATTTCACCTAAACCAAATCCTACATCAGCACCAGTTAGTTCTGCTCCTGTAATGCTTAAGAATGTTCCGTCACCTAGTTTATAATCACCACTTATTTTTTTAGGGTCAAAGTTGTAAAACATTCCGCCTTTTTCAAAAGCAGTTCTGTTTGCATCTAAAACATTGTAATATGGTAATTCTGATGCATCTAAATTTCTTAAAGGTCTAGATTTTAATGGTATATTTTTTGTTAATCTTTGTGCTAGTGGTACTACAAACCCGCCACTAATTTTTTGTACTTGGTTGTTTACATATCTACCACTTGCTAATGAAATTGGCACACCATAATTATTATTTGTAACCATTTTAACTGGTTTTCTATAAATGCTTGGTATAAAGCCCAATCCTGTCATTGGAGATCTATAAAATCCTGATGTTTGTCCTATTGTATTGAAATTAAATTGAGGAATCTTATTAGGACCAGGATATTGTCCTATTTGTTTATAGTAATCTATAACTTGTTGTTTGATTGGATTACCATACATTGTGCTATAATTTTTTCCAGCACTACCGCCACCAGCACCACCAGGGCTACCACCTGGATTTACAGATGCTGTACTACTTGCTGTATTTTGTTGTTGGTTACCTGACCCACCAGTACTTCCTCCTGAGCCACCAGCATTACCACTACCTGTATTTCCTCCTGTTGAGCCTCCACCTGTTGTGGAGCCACCTGTTCCTGAAGTATTACTTCCTGGAGGTTGAGTTGTGCCATCACCTGGGCCTGCAGGCATACTGTTTTGTTGACCACATGCTACAACTGGATTAGGATCTGTAACAGGATTATCTGGTGTAGGAGTTGCATTTGGTAATTTTAAAATATGATCAAATATCATACTTGCTTTTGGTACAACCACCTTAATATATTTGTCTGATCCTGCAGGTATATCAAAGTCCATAGCACCTGCATATTTTACACCTATTAATTGATTTGTTCTTTTAGATTTAGGATTAGAATTCCTAATCTCATTATCGTCATAATTTATTTTTGCATAATTATGATTGGTTGCACCAGTTGATGATACAACAAATGTATTTCTTAATTCCTGTCTTTCTTCATTTGTAAGTCTTCTTAAATTGCTCCAAACTGATTCAATTAATAAATTATCTTCTGATCCTTTACTAGGACCACTAAACACTTGGATACCATCGTTACCACTGTAGTTATTAAATAATAGTGTTGCAGTACCTGAACCAGGTGATTCAAAATTAAACTCTTCTACTTTGTTCCAACCCAATTTATCTGAGTAATCAAAAATTGTAAAATCACCATTACCTGATTGTGAACCTGTGTTACCAGATGGATCACCATTTGCATCTTTTGTAATTCTTTCACTTTGCCTGTTAAGAGCAGATCTTGAACCTGATACATGCATTTCATTACAATGCCAGTGGTTTCCACCACCTAGACAAGTTCCTGTTACTAAAATTTCTGCATCGGCATCCATTTCAACTTCTATAACTGCACCTGCACCGCTAGGTGGGTTATAACCTGTGCCCATGTACCTACAAGTTACTGTACTTGTACCAACTATTGAGGCATTTCCTGATACTACTGAAACACTAACAGTTGTTGTATCATATCTTCTTTTACCTGACTGGAAACCATGTATGAATATTTTTCCTGCTTCTTTAACCTTAACAGGTATGCTAAATGATGATGTACCGCCATTATCTGACCATGTTATAGCACCTGCGGCGGCTCTCTTTTTAAAGTCTAATTTACTACCACCAGTTTTACCTGCAGGACTGTAATAACCACTATAATCACTAGTCCATTTTCTAGCACCTGCACCAGTACCAGTTACAGTTCCAGATACAGTAATAGTACCTGTGCTTTCTATTGCAAAGTTTTGCGAACTCCATGTAATTGGTCCGTTGCCTTTTATTACACTATGCGGAATACCTCTACCTGCTCTGTTTGTAGAAGCACATGCATCTGGTCCACATCTTTTTTCAGGTGCTCCTTGTAATGCTTGTCCTGTAAATATTGGTGCTCCTGGACCATTATTGTTTAGTGAACTGTCTTGTCCGCCTTGTGCTGGATTCTTAGTCCAAACTGGAACATCAACAAGCCCGTTGTTGAAACTACCATATGTTTTTCCTATATCAACATCAGGTCCACCAAATACTGAACCACCTGACCCAAAGTAATGAGGATTACTTACATAATTGTCATATGGTGATCTTGAACCTGAACCATATGAGCCTCCCATTGGAGACTTAGGATCTATATAATTTTGAACTGAATTTTTGTTAAATGGTTTGTAATTTGCATTATTAGGATTTCTAAATCTAATATGCCCTGACTTAGTTAAATTTGAACTTACGTCTCCAGATAATTCTTCATTTCTTACATATGGTGTTTTACCTGCATAACTTCTGTATGGGGTACCGTCAGGTAAGTAAGGTCTTTTTAGCATTGGAATACTCATTCCAAATGTGTCATTACCTCTTTTATTAATTAAACCTGCCTTAATTGCTTGGGTGTTATTAAATGATTCTACTATACCTTGTGGTGTAGTTGTATCATCTATTCTGAAAACACTATTATTAAATCTAACCATGTCATGATCTAATGTTGTCATTACACATTCTTTTTCAAATGTTAAAACTGTTGTATCTGATACAGTAACTTTTTTATCAAGTGTAATTTCACCTGTAACATTCATTTTGCTTATGTCTGAAACTCTTACTCTATCTGTGATTCCAGTACCTGTTACAATAAATTTTCTTCCAATTTGTATTGGAGGGTTACTTAAAATTACTTTGTTAGAGTTAGTAACATTTCCACTTACTGTTGCTGTATAACTAGGACTTACGTCATCTTCTTTGGCATTCCAGGCAAAAACATCTTCTACAATAATTTCTGTATTACTTTTTACATATCCAACAGTATATGTTTGATTATAATATGGGTTATCTGCTTGGTGAATCATCACTCTTTTGCCATTGTATTCAACTGGCAGTTCATGATCTTCAGATGTTTTTATATGTAAACCTCTTGTAAGTACATAACCTGTAGTATCTAAATTTGCATGATAAGGTGCATTAATTGTAAAAGAATCTTCGGTTGCAGATTCAACCTGATAGTATCCTCTGATATTATTAGAAAGTACTTTAACAATTTCACCTGTGTATAAACCGTGACCAATAACTTCTAAGTCACATTTTGTAAGTAATCTGCCTACAATATTTGTTGCATTAGCAGTAACATTACTTTGGTTAAATGTAAATGTTCCATTATTTAAATTTACATTACTTGCTGTAACAGTTTGTAGATGTACGTTACTATGCGTATAGGTTGTAAACGATATACTAGATATATTACTTGTAACTGCTGTTATGGTTGTATTTGCAACATTACCAAAATAAGATTGGAAATCGGAATCATCTGTATGAATATCAAATGTACCGTTAGCATAATCAACATTACTTGGTAGATATCTCAATGATGTAACCGATTCTGATGTTGTATCAACATCTATATTACCACCTGTAAATGATATTTCTATTGGTGTAATATTGTTTACTATATTACTTACATCTGCAACATTAGAAGATGTGATTGTAATTTTACTATCATGAAATGCATTTGCACTACCACTTGTAGCATTTGCAGTATCAGTATGTGCTAATGAACTTGCTGTAAATGTATATGGTTGATGATCAGGATCTAATAATTCTATTTGATCACCATTAGTAATAGTAGTTCCGCCACCTGAAGCAAATGTTACTGTGCCGTTTGCATCTGCTTTTACTATGTCTCCCACTAGTTTTGATCTTACACCTGGGGTAATATTAGTGAATTCAAAGTAAAAAGGAGATGTGTTTGATACACCTATACTTTCTACATTTGCTTGTAACATAGTAATAGCACCAAAGTCTCTTATTACTGCTGATTTTTTGTCTACAACTTCTTGGTTTGTCCATATTACAACATCTTCTGATGTTCTTGCACGTTTTATTACTAGTGTGTAATCAAGGAACCTGGATAGGTCAGTTTGTTGTAATTGATTACTATCAACATATTCAAATAAATCTTTTGTAGTGTACAGATATGACGATGCAGTACCGTCTTGTTCTATAAATGATATACCTGCATCTTGAGGCTCTCTTAATTTATAAACATTCCAGTCATCGTTTTCACTTCTTGCAATATGTATAAGTTCATTTTTGCTTGGTTTTAGTAATCTGTCAACACCAAATAAATCTGGCATGTCTACAACTCTGAAACTTTGATAATTTACATGATTTCTATCTACATAACCTGCATTTGGTAACTTTGTAAATTCTGCATCTTTAACACCAGTATAGTCAACATTTGATACTAGTGGCCAAAGCTCATTTGTTCTAATACCTGTAGGCTTTTTAAGGAACCTGTGCTTGTCGTCTATATCTATTGTAATTATTTCATCATTTTTTATATCTGGAGTAATATCAAATATTCTTTTACTGCTTAATTGTACACTAAATCCTTCATTACTTTGTACTTTAATACTTAATTCGCTACTTGGAACGTCACCTTGATAGTCATCTGTAAAGTCTATGGTTGCTTTTTCAACAACATAGATATTTGAGTTAGGTACAATATTGCCTTCCTCAAGATTTGTTACATCTAAAATTCTAACTGTAGTATTGTTTGGTACAGAATATTGACTTTGGTCTACTGTGTTTTCTAATTTTGTTCCGTTTACATAAACATCAACATATGGATATAAACCTTCTACTAAAGTTGTATTTTCATCTGCTAGTACACTACTAGAGTTTATTAGTCCAGTTAGTGATGCTATATCTACATCAAATGAACCACTTGTTGTAAGTGTTGATGTTGTATATTGGAATCTATCCCCAGGATCGTATTCCCAATAAGTTACATTTCCATCTACTCTTGGAACATTAGTACCATCTACAGCAACAACCACATCGCTTACAGTTGTATTATTAGCAATATTAAAACCAAATCTTTGTCTTGGTTGATATCTTTGTGCTGTTAAATTTAAATTTGCAAGACCTGAACCACCTAATGTAAAATCAGAACCAGATATTTGTAAAACATGTGTAGTAGTATTTGCATTGGAGTCAAATGTTGCTATAGCCGATGCTGTAATATTTGCATTTGTTACACTATTTTGATTTATTTGTGTAACTATATTTGCAACTTCTGTTACTGAACTTAAATCAATGTTTTGTGCAGATACATTACTAGCAAAATGGTCTATAATTGTAATATTTGCAATACCTGTGACATTTGCATCAGCAAACAATGATGTACTTACAGCAGACACATAATTAAATGTGTATGTGTTACTTGCTACATTTAAATTTGATGTAAGAACAGTAAGTGTTGTATCATCTTTCTCGTATCCAGATCCTGGCTCTGTAATTGAAATACTATTTATTGTACCATCTGAACTTAAAGTAGCAACTGCTGTAGCCTGTTTTTTAGGCGACTTTGTAGGAGCATTTATTTCAATAAGTGGCGTTTCATAGTAACTAGATTTTCTTTCTGTTATAACAATTTCTTTTACTATGCCAGTTGTATCTTCAGGGAACTCTAATTGGAATAATTGAGGATCTTGAACAATATCTTGCTTAGAGAGTTTTAGTTCTATACTTTGATTGTTATCTAAATCACCAAATGAGCCTGCTTTAAGAGCCCACTCATCAAATATGCTTACATTTCCTTGTACTATTGCGTTACTATTAAGTATTTTGCCAATAGCATTTAAAGTACCTTTAGATTGGATAGCGCCTTTATAAAATTCTACTTGTTCATCATCAGTAATTCCTAATTCTGTCAAGTAAGGTTTAGTCTCAAATCCAATTAATCGTCTTGATGCATTGTAAATTTGCTTGTCAACTGGCACAAAACCAATAGTATGATAATTTGCCATAGTTGATGTAATATTGTCTAAGTTAGGTTGTAGCTCACCACCTTCAATTATGAAACCTTCTGAGCTAAATCTTCCTTCCCAACCTAATGTACGTTTACCTTTAAAGTTTAATCTTCTAATTCTTTGGTTAAGCAAATCGTTATAGTAAGTATCATTAAATTCTGATATACTATCTACACTTAAAATATGTTCTACTTGTTTAGTATATACTGTTAAACTGAATATTTGTTTTCCAATTGGAGGAGATATCTCTAGTTTGTTACCTTCTCTGATAATTTCACAATCTTTAGGGTCTATTGCAGAGCCATCTTGATCTAAAATACTAAATTGGTCTCTATATACCCTTTTAATTTCACTAATTGCTTCATTTTCTTTATAAAAACTAATTTTTCCAGCACCTGGAGACAATTCTAGTGTATTTCCTATCTCCCAGCCTCCTGATACCCAGAATAAAAATTGTTCTGCGGCATAAATCCAATTCTTTTCTGCATTTATGGTATTATCGTATTCTCCAAAATCGAATCCTAAAGATTCTTGATATCTTCCTAAACTTACAAGTATATCAAATACTTCTTGTACTGTTTCAAACTCTCTGTTGTAGTCTACACGTTTGATAATTCCTGTTGACTCTAAATATATAATACCTTTAGCACCACCTTGTTGCGGAAGTGATGGTAATCTAGTCCATTGTGATGCAGTAAATGTATCACTTTCAGGAACTCGTATGTTTGCCTGATAGTATGCTCCTAAATAGTTTACAATAGTCCCTATTGGCCATTCTTTATTTGTTGCCCAATTTGTATATGCTACAGGAGTACCACCTCTAGTAATTGACTGCGAATTTTTGTCTTTATTACTCTCTAAAATATTAAAATACGATAAAGTTGGATCGAAACCTTTTAATTTATATCCTTTTTCAGTTTTTTCTACAATAACACCTGAGTAATTGTTTCTAGTTTTGTCGCCACTGTCATGAATAGAAATTGTTCTGTTTTCTACAGGGATAATAATGCTTGTTGCATTACCTGTGGTACTAAATTGATCTGTTTTTATAGTTGCTGTGTCACTATCAACAAATCCAGCCATTCTATGAGAAATTTTACTGTTTAAAGTATATAAAATATCTTTAAAATAATCTGTAATTTCATAATTTTGGAATTTTAACCATGATCTTATGAATTGTGAGTAACCTATATTAGTTATAAAGTTATTATCTGTATCAAGAGTACCATGAATCTTAAATTGATCAGCATTTTTATAGTTCCAAGTTTTTCTTGTATTTTTATCAACCCTAAATGACTTAGGTCCAAGTGTTGTTTTTAATAATGCTGTAGGATCTGCAAATGCTCTTGCAAATTTTCCTGGTTTACTTAACAGTAATGCAGATATAACTGCATAAGGATAAGATGAACTGTATTTCCAAGCATTTTCTACTGGAGCACCGTCACCAAATCTCCATTCTGCACCTTGTGTACCATCGTTAGTTTGCGTTTCGGTAAACACACTTCTAATTGCTGATGTTGTGGTGCTACCATTATTAAATGTACCATTTTTATTTGTAGAAATCTCAAATGGTGTTGCATAAAATTCGCTATTATATGTATTGTCTGTTTGTGTACCTCCACCAACTGCATAAGGAAACATAGATTTGCCTTCATCGTCGATGGTTACTACATAAAATCTTATAGGTGTGCTTGGAGAGTCAGGAGTAACACCGTATCTTGTGTTATATTTGCTTGTTCTCCCAGGTAATGCTTCTAATGATGCACTATATTGGTAATCTTCTAAAAATAAACCAGTATGGTTACCTCCTGGATGGCTACTTCTCACACCAGGTTTTAATTCAAAACTACTTTTTATATTTGTTATAGCATTGTCATTTACAAAACCATTAGCATGATATGTGCTGTATCCATATGGACCATATATTGGTAATCCATCAAATGCCCAACCAACTATGCCAGAGTGTGTAGTACTGTTGCCCCAAACTTCAGTATTACTCATTTCTGCAGTTGGAACTGTTACAGTTGCTAATCCATTGCTGTCAGTATGAGCAATAATGCCCTGATCTCTTTCATCTTTGTATAAAAATCCTGAATTATAATTCCAAACACCCTGATTTTCAAATGTATTGCCATTATTAGGGTTATTTAATGGTTGGCCGTTAATTAAAATACCTATAGCACCTGATACCATGCTTGTATTAGATAAACTAATTGTATTTAAATCTACTATGGGTATTCCATAAGCAGAATTTATATTTTTTACAGGTTGTCCACTGTCAGAAGTGTTTATTTTACTTAAATCATAATTTGGTATATTTTTACTATGTACATAAATGTTTGAACTGTCAAATTCTATGTTCAAACCATCCGTTAATAGATAACTTGTAGTTTTATAGCCTTGACTTGTATTAGCAACCGTTTCCACATAAGTTTTACTAATAGTTGTTGAGCCTGTAGAGTCGATATCATAAGGTGATAGTAAATTTCCACTGCTGTCTACAGGAATAACATCTTTTAATCCTGGTCTTGCACATGGATTATTTTCTAAATCTTTATATTCGTCACCAGACAAGTTTTCTCTAGGTCCTTGTCTTATTAAACCAAGTTCTAAATCGTCCCACATGGGAATATTACTACTGCTGTAATCTGTATATGTAGTTGTAATATATTGGGTGTCCCACCAAGTTGGTTTTTCTGTAAATCCTAACATTTCCCAAGGATGGGTATGTGGCCTTACTGTATCATAATAATATTCGTACCAGCCTCTCCAGTGTCCTGGTAGTCCTGTTTTGCCTCGGTAGTTCCAAGTCCATTCATTATTACTATCATAAAATTCGTTTTTAACAAAATCTGTTTTATTCTTAATGCTCCATGTATTAAAATTACTTCGCATTAAATCGTACCATTCATCATTTGTGAAGTTTGTATTTCTAAATTTACCAGCTCTTACATTGAATACACTTAACTCTGGTAAACTGTTTGCATCTCTGAACTCTTTTTTTGCACTATTATAAATTCTAGTTTCAAATTCTAATAAAATTTGGTCTAATTCAGTACCAACTGTAGGAGTTTTACTGCCGTCATGTCCAACAATTACTTCTATTGGAGTTTGAAACGAGTTATCAGTAATTATTTCTGGTTGTGTAAGAGGGTACAGTCCTAGAACACTTGGTGTAGGAGGACATTCAGCACTATCACGTTCTTTATCATAAATTTTAAATACAAGTCTATCTGCTAATTGTAAATCTAATGCAGATGATGGCGTAAATGTATTAGTTGTTGAGGTTGATGTTAAACTATAGTCTCTGTCTATTTCAAGCAAATCAACTTGTGCGCCTCTGACTCTGTAAACTAATATACTATTTTCTATTTTGCTTAGATCTAAATATTTTGTTGGTGTATAAGTAGTATCATTTAATGTGTTTATAATTTTTTCTTCTTGAACATAATTGTCACCAAAAGGTATTGTATATGTTCTTTGGAACACATCTTTTCCAACACTATATGAGATTACATTTCTTAAAACTTTTTCTAAAATATATTCATTAGAGTAACCTTCTGTTACTGTAGAATTATAATATCTTTCTATTTCTGATTTAAATCTGTTTTTATAGCCTATAAACTCTTTATGAGAAAAGTTTATTGCATCTACTAAATTATGAGGCCTATCATCTATTAGGAAAGAACCTAAAATTAAATCTTCATCACTTTTTACAATATCTGTAGCATTAGAAGGATTTGTAACCAAATCTTTTACATTGTTATTACCCAATGCTTCACCTGTAAGCCCAGGAGTATTTTTAATAAAGTTTGAAAAATGCTCTAAGTACTCTGGCTTTGATATATTTTCTATATCTAATTTACCTGTATTTCTATCCCATGTAAGTGGTACATCAAATTTACTAATACTTCTTTCAGATATTAAACCAGTTTTAGAATGAGCTTCAATTTCTATGACATCATTATTTTTAAAATTAAAACTGTTAAATTTTATTAGTCCATTATTTGTGTAAGTATAGTTTGTAACTATATCATTATTAACTTTAACTTTTATATCGTATCCACTAGGAGCATTTGTGTTCACTTCTGGAATACAGCCAATAAAATAAATCAAGTTTTCGTCTGTTAAATCAAACCTGTCTATATAATAAAATGTTTTTACAGATTGCTTAGATTTATTTGTTCCTTCTTTCCATAAATTATGATATTCGGGAATTGTTTTTTCTTTTTTGTAATAAAAATAACCAGGTACAGTAGTTTTTGTATTGTCTTTTGTATATGTAACTTTATCTGTTTCTAAGAAATTTTCAAATTGTATTTCACTAGATTTATAAAATTGTTTAAATGTTAAAGGAAAGTTTAATACAGAATCCTTTGTTCCTGATCCAATTTTATAATTAAATATTTTGCTACCTGCAAAGTCATTATTTGCAAATATTGTTGTATCACCTAAATTATTTCCCTCATCATTAAAGGCATTAAACAATGGTGCCTGATGTAATGTTAATTTTTCTTGTGCTTTTATTAATTGGTTGTTTTTCCAATACCATTCTGAACCAATGTTTTGCTCACCTGCTTTTACATTAACTACTGAACCTTCTGTAAATTCTAACGGTACAAAATCTGCATCACCATCTACAGAATTAACAGGATTTTCATTTAAGTTTGCTACTCTTGTTAAATTTATTACTGCGTTTGCATGTTCTACTTTGTAAATGTATTTGGCTGTACTAGGTGATTCGTTAGGGAATATAATTGTACCACCAACTGGTAAAGGTGAACCATCTACCAAAATACTTACTGCAGAGCCTTCTATTTCTGATTTTGATTTTACAGGTTCTACAACTAAAACTTCTCCTATAAATTTTGTACCATGATTATATAATTCAATATCATGGTCAAATTCAATAATAGGTCTTTTTGCTCTAAATTCTTTGGAAGGTACATCCATACCGGCATCAATATAATTTTGTTTATGATGCCAAAAGTTTACCCTACTCCAGATATTTCTGTTTACAGAACCTCTTTTAATAACATTATAGTCTGGATTGCCTTGAGATGTTTTACCACCCCAAACAGCATCTCCATCACCGTCTAAATCTGTATCTAAATCCCAACCATAATTAGTTGAGCTATCAGGTGCACCACCTAAATAAAAGTCTCCAGTGTTTGGGTCAACTCCACTAAGTGCCATATCTGAAATACCAGTGGTAAATGTACCACTAGCATTTGAAGTAAATGTGAACATATCTGTTCTTATTGTGCCTTCAAATCCTGTGCCATTAAATATTACACTTAAATTTGAACCCTGATTTAGTAATACTTGCTCGGAAATTTCTAGTATATCGCCTTCTCTAGCAATACCAAAAGTTAAATCTGATCCACCACCTGAGCCCATTTGTGCGTCAGTAATTGTAATTGTATCACCTACAGCATGTCCTGTACCACCGTTAAGTAATTCTATAAAACTATCGCCTGGTTCGAGAACATTATCTATTGTAAATGTTATTGTATCTGAGTTTGCACTTCCAAAAAGATTACCATAAATTGTAAAAGTATCTCCTTCTGAAAAGTCAATACCTCCATCATTAATATCAATACTAACAGTACCTGAACTTATAACAACATTAAATATTGCATCATTACCTGAACCTGATGTTGCTATGTTTCCTGCTGTGGGGACGTCTAACATGTCTACTAAAAATGATGTATCTGAAACTGACACATTACTAAGTGTGATATTTCCTAGTTCAAATATGCCTTGAGGTTTTTCTATCTCTAAAACATTAAATGTTAAATCAACACCTCCAGGTATTCCATCTATGTCGTCACCAAAAATACTAATTAAATCATTTCTACGGTATCCACTACCAGCATTATTAACACTAACTGTAACATTTTGGCTCCCGTCATACTCAACATCAAATGTTGCTCCAGTACCTGAACCTCCATTACCAGTAAGTCCTGTTCTTGTAAGGTTTGTTCTTATTGCAACTACAGTAGCATTTCCTTCCCATACAGATTTATTATCATTTACGTTTGCTATTGTTTGAATTTCTGTTTCATCAAAAACTGTAACTCTAAAGTTTTGATTTATACCACTACCACTTGTAGTACCTGATGATGTATAAATTCCAGGTGTTCTATTTGTATCAAAACTATTTGTAATATTGTTAATGGAAACAATAGAAGTATTTGTTAAACTTTCTACTGTTGCATTGTCTGTTCCACTTATTAATACATTTTGTCCTACAAAAATATTACTGCTGTCATCTAGTGCTAATTTATTGTACGAATATTTTTTAGTACTTTTGTCTGCATTATAAAATGATACCATTGTGTTTGCAACATTAAGTGTTGTAAATACTTCTGTACCAGTGACAACCATTCCTATAGGCGCACTATATTCTGTACCATTTGCAGTTACAGTAATATCTGTGATGCTACCAGATGCATTAGCATTTGCTGTTGCTGTTGCAGGTGTTGTATTTGCTCCAGTAAATGTTACTGTAGGATTTAAGTATCCTATACCTGCATTGTCTATTTGTACACTTGTTATATTACCTGCTGTATGTTTTACATTACTATCCAGCTCTGTAAAAATAGTATTATCCCATGTTGTTAAAACAGCAGTAGCATATCCTGTTGCTACGTTTTGGTTTCTAGGTATTAGTCTTATGGATTCTCCAACACCTTCAACATAGTAATCTATACCAGATCTGTTTGATGGTATAACAAATTCTCCTGAAAAGGAAACCACCATTCCATTTTTAAATGTAACATTGTTTGCAGAAGTAAAAGATTTTTTGCCTATAATGTCAGTATCTATGTCTATAGGATTTTCTAAAGATCCTGCAACTGTGATTGCTCTTAAATCATTGTTGCTCCAAAAATATTCCTGATAGTTTACAAATTTGTCTATATCTATAGGAGGTAAGAATGATGTATAATTTGTGCTAAAAAGTCTATTATGATCTTTTGTATCGACACCATAAACTTTTAGTTTATCAACCAGCTCATCATAAAAAATAAAATTTTCACTTTCGCCTGTTTCTAGGTTTAGTGTATTTACTGCTGGTGTTAAACTGTAATGATGTCTATTTGCAGTACTCTCTCTTAAAAAACTACCTTTAACATTAAACTGATTGCTGTCCTGCTTACCTAAGAAGCCATTTATAACTTCAACATTAGCAGGACTAAAAAGTTGCTCTACAGTACTATCAAAGAAGTTTTTTATCGCAGTAGTTTGCAATACTCCTGGTAACTTTTTATATAATTTGTCAGCCATTAATAACCACTTCCACTTGATCCTGAACCACCACTTCCACTTGATCCTGATCCACCACTAGAGCCTGAGCTTCCAGTAGAACCTGAACCTGTTGAACTGCTATCCTCACCTATTGTTCCTGTGTAATTTCCATGGAACATTGTTTTATTCATTACCAATCCATTTGGCATGTAAAATACCTGTCCGTAAAATCTATGTATGTGGCTTGTTCCATCGCCAGCCGCATTTGCAAGATCCTCATCAGCATATAAAGGATAATATCCGTTAATTGCATATGGTCCTGTAGATTCAACTGCATCATTGGCAACAACCACGTTTGAAACATTGTCTATATCAATTGTTGTTCTTGTAAGTTTGCTTACTAATTCTATATCTGTAACTTTTGCTGTACTTAAAAATAATTCATTTGATTCTGGTTTTACACTAAACATATCGCCGAATTTGGCATTTCCGCTTTTTGGTATTAATACTATACTTCCTATTAAGCCATTTAATTGTTGATGTACATAACTGCTTAGTTCAGTAAAATAAAAAGTTTCTCCGAATTCCCAATTACTTGTAGCAAAATATTCATTAAATGCTTTAATGATTTTTGATTTTATTTCGTTATCACTTGCTGTTTCTGATATTTTGACAACTCTGAATTTTGCTTGTAGTTCAGGACTAGCATCTGTACCAAAAAGTCTTTTGAATTTTGCACTTTTAAATATTAAACTGTCACTAGCACTTTTGAAACTATTTAATTCAGAAAATTGTATGCCAAGCTCTTGTGATGAAGGTGGTACTGGAAAACTTAATCCTGGAACATTTATAAATTTTTGTATGTCAGCATTGTATGTTTTTGTTAAAACTGTCATCTCTATTACATTACTAATACTAGGATCTACTCTTACATCTTTGTCTGCAACATGCTCCCACTTAAATACCATTTGCGAACTTTCTGGAAGTAACGTGTTTTGAGATTCTCCACGTCCTTGCTTAACACTATATTTGTCAGTCTCAACTGGTCGTATCTGATTTAATGCTGTACTATTTGGTGTCATAATATAAACTTTTTCTTCATCTAAAACATAAACTTTAACACCTTTTAATTTTGTTGTATCGTTCTGTAAGTATGTTGTTACCATAGAATATGTATCAACAACAATCCAAGATATATTAACAACACCAGTTGTCGAATCCTGGAATTTTACAGGATTGTAATAACTATCTGGACTTAATGTATCTGCAGAATCGTCTCTTACTAAAACTGTTTCACCTCTAAAGTCTAAAATTTGTCCCTTAGAAGGTCTTTCGTAAGTGTAACCATCGAAATCATCATATTTTTCAAAAAATACTAGATCGTTAGAGTCCACAAATTCTGAAAATTGTAATGGTCTATCTGGCACTAAATCGTTATCTGTATCAAATGGAGCAACTATAACTTTTGAAGGATCAGTATATCCATCTGGTTCTTTGTAAGTGCCTGTAATATGCCAATCAATATTTTTATCCAGTCTATCTTTAAAGTTTTCATAACTTATTACAATTTTATCTACAAATGTTTTTCCACTACTGTCTGTAGCATCTAAATAATTTTGATTTTCTAAATCTGTATATACTAAATTACCAGACTGTGTTGCAACATCTACGTTTGCAAGTATAAGTCTACCTAGTGAACTTGCATTATGGCTAGCACCATTTACACCAAAACTATGTGTAACACCACTACTGTTTGCATGGTATATTTCCACAACACCTGTTCCAGTGTTATATTGCTTATACATTACATTACCTTCACTATTAATAATATCGTATCCAAATGTTGTGTTTGAAAATGGTATAGTTATATTTCCTGGTATTTTGCTGACTCTACCTACATTGTTTGCAATAGTAACATTACTTGTAAGTGCGGCCGCTGTTCCATCATCAAAATAAGTGTTTACACTTACCTTTGTATCATTTGCAAATGTATCTAAATTAATTATATCTGCTGGTGTCTTAGACGTTGGACTTACTGTTCTTAATATACCAAAATTACTTTCCCATTCAAATCCAACATCAAACCACTTAGTATCTCTGGATCTTAAAGGAAGTCCTATACTGTATGAGCTTGATGCAGGTGTTGTAAATGCTCCTGTTTCTTCACTGTACCAGGAATCGTTTAAACTGTCAACACTAGGATTGCTGTTGTACCATCTAAATCTTTCTGTACTGCCAGGCTTGTTGTTTAGTGTGGTAACACTAATTTTATCCATATTGGATTTGTTATTAGTATCTACTACTTTGACATTATTAATATTGTAAAATTTAATATCACTGTTACTCTGTATAATATAATTTTCGCCTCTAATAGTTATTTCATATTTGTATGAGGTTTCATTAATTGGTACAAATGTAAACAATAACAACCAACTACTATCAATCGGATTACCTGTTGTTTTACCAGCATCAACAACTCCATAAGGAGATGTTTTGTCTAAATTTTCGTTTTCTATAATAAACCAGGAATCAGCAAGTAAATTACTGTTTATAAAAGTTGGTGCATATCCTAAACCAAATGTCTTTTTGTTTTCTATTTGACTTTGTACTGCTGATATTTCAGTACCTTGTAATTTTTTCCTTAGTGTAACAATTACTTCATGTGCTTTCCAACCTGTGGGGATACTTGCACTTAATGTCCAAGGACCTACTGCTGTACTTAATCCACTAGTAAGTAAACCTGCATTTTCTTCTCTAGTAATTCTTACCCATTTATAATCTGCAACATCATTAGGATTTACCCACTTAATAAAATTATTTTCCTGAATTTGTTTAAATGTTAAGTATGTATTTGTTAATACAGATTCTGAACCACCAGAAGTTACACTGGTAGTTTCTGTCATATAACCTGTTGCGCCTTCATCTGATACAGGTAAAGGACGCCATGTAATGTCTAAACTTTCTAAATCAAAAGAATTATTTTTATAATCTACCCATTTCTTTCTGGCTGTTTCATATAAGAAATTATTAAGTCCTTGATTTTTAAGTAATTCAGGTATTGCAGTTTCTACAAAATTATTTGCTGTATTGTTAGGACTAATTGTTGTAGTTGAAGATGACGTATTATATTCTTTATAAAGATACCCATCGTCACCGTATAAATCTATATTTTGAACAGTTCCTGTAGGGTCATTTATGTCAATGTATCTGCTATGTCCTGCATGAGTTTTATTAACTGCTTTTAATTTTTGTATGTTACTACTTTTGCTAAATGGAAACACGTTATAGTCTTGTGCTGATACCATTCTGTTTTGTGTGTAGTAAACCTGTGATGCATTCTTTTTAATGTTACCAACAGACTCTGTAGGAAGACCATTGTTAATTGTGCTTTGTAAACTAAATGTTACAGTTAGCCTATGTGCTTGTCCTAAACTATTTTCATACGGTATTGTTATGGATTTATTTGCCATATCTGCTGGTCTTATAGCATAATTTTCGTTATCACTAGTTCTGTACCATGCTCTATAAATTCCTGTTGGTATTCTTCCAAAGTTACCATCTGTAAATTTAATTCTGATATCGTCATTTGGTAACGATTCTGTGGCATATAAGTTTCTTGTTCTGTTTTGTTGAGCATTAAAATTTACAGTTTGCCCAATAGTATTAGGTATCTGTGTCCATTTTGTTATTACTGAACCTGAGCCTCTAATTTCTTGTAACCAAAAGTCTGTTTGGTTTACACCTACTACACCCAGGTCTTGTTGCCTGTTAGGTAAAGGTGCTGTAAAGTTAAAGTCTTGAGATTTTAATTCTCCTTGTTTTAACATTACAAAGAAACCTGAATTTGGACTATTTTGGCCTTTACCATCATTTCTATAAATTAATCCAAAACTGTTTACTGGGTCAGGGTGCCTTTCATAAAAATATTGTTCATTAAAAAAGTCTGCATCAACAACTTCAAATTTTCTAAGGCTTCCTGCTACATTTGAATTAAACGTAAATGCTAATGGACTGTTTAATGTTTTTAAAACTCTATAAATTTCAGTTTGTATTCCACCTACTTTGCCGTCTTTAGCAGGAGACGTAAATCTATTTGATGTAGCCAAAGCACTATTTAATACTGTAATAAATTGCTCGTATGCATCTGCATTGTTGGCATCAGCCCAAAAAATTGGTTTACCTGCTAGGTTATTTCCTAAACTGTCTGAAATATTTTCTGATGTTGTTATAGATACTATTTTTGCAAGTCCTGATGCTGGTACTCTTCTTCTTGGCGAGTAGCCTAACATTCTTGCAAGTTTAAAAACTGATTCTCTTCTTTCTGCTGTTTCGAGGAAATTTTCTCTGCTGTTCATATCCATTCTAAATGCAAGAGATTGAGATACAAATGCAAGTAATTCTATAATAGATATAAATTCTGAACTTTCGATATAGTCGTTAAAGTTTTCTGGAAAATTTTGTTTTATGTAATTCACCATTGACAAACGTAATGTATTGAAGTCATAAGATGTAAAATCTATATTACTAAAAGCCTTGTACGCAATTTTCCAATCTTCTGCGGCAAATAAATTATTTTGTCTATCTGAATATGCCATTATTCATCACCACCACTGTTATTAACGAATTCTAAATATAAAATATCGTCTGTATTTGCTTGAACATAATTCAAATGTACTTCAGCTCTAATAGTATGGTCTGAAATATATAATACTGTTTCGTTTAATTTTACTCTTGGGTCTTTGCCTACAATACGTTCAATATCATCTCTGATATCTTGTTCAGTAGTTACATCTTCTGGTTCCATGAGAAGGTCCCAAATAATAGATCCAAAATTAGGTCTCATTAACCTTTCCCCTTGCCTGGTGTAGAATTCGTTTAGCAAATCTCTCTTAACCAACTCAACATCATACAATGAGTAAGGTGCTCTAATATTGTCTACAGTATTAAATCCTCTGAATGTTGTTGCCATACCTTTATTTATCATATTAATTAAAACAAGTTATAATGCTTGACACAAAATAAAATTCGTGTATAATGGAGTAATGAAAAATGTGATTTATCTACATGGTGCTAATGCCAGCCCAGTGAATTTTAATTATTTTACTCTAAAATTGCCTGAGCATAAGTTTATGGCTCCAGCATATGATATGGAAGATGACCCATTTGATATAGTAGAAATACTTAGAATTCGTAAAGAAAGGGAGTTCGGTAAAGAACCTGTAGTACTTGTGGGACATAGTTTTGGGGGATTAATTGCTAGTTGGTATGCTAGTGTTTATCCAAGACGTGTAAAACACTTAGTTACTATTGCTACTCCTTGGGAAGGCACACCTGTTGCTAGGATATTTGGTATGTTCTTTGCAGGTAAAGTATTTCAAAATACTAAACCAGGTGCTGAAGTTTTATCATTATTGCAAGAAAAAACATTTAAAGGCAAACACACTAATATTGTGTGTACAAGAGGTTCTAATCCTGTGGCAGGTTTAGGAGGAAAAGCAAACGATGGAATGATATCTTGCGATAGCCAAGGTGCAACTCCACCAGGTTTCATAAATACTCAGAACATAACAATAGAGGCAGGCCACAGCGAAGTTTTGTTAAATAATACTGTAACAGATTTATTGGAAAAAATTATATTTGAGGAATAATATGTCAAACATATCCACATTAAATGATACACTTGAAGAAGAACTTAGAGTAATGCTGGTTGATAAAAATAATGAATGTGCTTCTTTAAGAGCTCATATTGAATTATTGGAAAAAGCAGTAGCAGAAGAACAAGAACAAAAATATAGGTTACTTGTTGAAAATGCAGATCTTAAAAAAGAATTAAGACTTAGTAAGCAGTAGGCATATCAGGTCCAGATGGTTTTTCATCTGGGTCTACAGGACGTCCTACTGCAGGATCGCCATTATTAATTAATCTGGATAAATCTCCAAAATCTAAATATTCACCTCTGGCCTGACCAGCAAGAATTTCGTCCATTGCTTCTTGTTTTCTTTTCTTTAGCATAGCAGTAAGTTGTTTCCAAGTTGCTTGGTTTTGTCCTTCAATATCAAATTCTATTTTTACAATGTCTGGTGTTGTAAACAATTCTGCCTCAAATTCTCTTCTGTGCTGAAAGTCCAGTCTTACCTCAGGCTCTGTCCCAGGTTCTGGAGCACCTTTTCTCCATCTTAAAAGAGCACTAGGAACAAGTTGGTAGTTTTCATTATTTAATTGTCTCAAAACACCACTTTTAGCAAAATTTTGATCGCCTATATGAGAACAAAAACTACACAACGCCAACATCTGATTGTCACTGATTCTAACTCTTACTAAACTGGAAACTGTTCTGTTTGCTTGTTCTAGTTTTGTCATCATAGTTAAATCAGCACTAATAGGTCCTAATCCTTGAGAAAAATCTACAACTTTGTTTCCAGCCTCGTCAACTAATATCAAACCTGGACCATCAAATATAGGAGTGATACCTTTTTCAAGCATTTTAGTAATTACTTTTTCAACTATTTCTATTTTAGTAGGACCTGCCATTAATCGCCTCCACTAGTAATACTGTTTGAAATATCACTTACTTTCTGATTTAATTGTTCTGAAGTTAAGCCTGTCTCTTGTTTTAAATTATTTACAACTCCGCTAAAGTCACCAACACTTTTTAAGTTATCTACGCCTAACTCGCCTGCCACTTGTCCAATGGCATCGCCTGCCAATCCTGTTATTTGTCCAAGAGCATCTGCTTTGAATTGTTCTAACTCAGCCAACCTATTTTGAACATCTAACATCATCATTTCCATATCAGACATCCAATCAGGAAGAGTTAGTGCATAGCCAAATCTACCTGCTAACAGATCTGAAAGTGTAGGAATATTAAAACTAAAACTTGGCATAATTAGTCCTTTTAGATATTGCTCATAATTTAATAGATCTGTAAGGTTTCCTTTAAGTCCTGCAATATTAAAATTACTCATTAATTCTGCCGCATTGGCTCCTGCCTTAATTGCTTCTAGTCCTGGTATAGGAAATGGCAAACTGCCCAGCAAGTCATCAAGTTTTTTCTGATCATCTTGTATTCTTTTTTGCACAACTTCGTTCATTATTTGTTTAACTTGTGCTTTATACCCTGCGGCAGGATCGTTGCTGTCTGCTGGAGGCTGTGCATTAGGATCTGAATCTGCTGTTAAATCTTCTGTCATACCGTATTGGTTAGCATCTGCGGCCGCATCTGATTTATAGTGTCCTGCATATGGTTCAGCAGTAAGCATTTCACCAACTATTGTGCTAATAGTTGCCCCATCTTCTCTTATACCACCTCCTGGTAATATGTTTTCAGAATCTCTATCGTATTCAGGTGGTGTACTGGATAAATCTGTTAAATCCTGCATACTTAAAGGTTTTAATGAAGGCCCTGGTATTCCTTTAAGTGGCGGGATACCTGCAAGACCTGGTGGCGAGTTTAACAAAATAGGTACACCTGTAAGTCCTATTCCTGCTGTGCCAACTAAATTAAGTCCTGTTGTTCCTAGTAATCCTAGTGGACCACCCAATGCTTCTATTGTGATTCCACCAAAAACATCTGGGTCTCCTACTGGTGCAGGTTTTACAGTAGACATAATGTCAATTTTTCTAGCATCTATTTTAACTTTGTTTGCACCTTTAAAACTGGCATCTCCATTCTGTGCATCTATAACAGCATTTGTTCCTGCCATAATAGTTGTACCACTTGTACTTTCCAATCTAATATCACCACCAGCACCTGCGGCACCTTGGTGTATTCCTGTTTTGTAGCCTTTGGGCATTCCCACATATTCGCCTGATTTCATATCACCTGCGGCTTTTATTCTGACATTTCTACCTGCTTCAATGTTTACATTTCTGTCAGATCTCATATTAAAGTTTCCTTTAGATCTGATATTCATGTCTCCTTCACCAAAAATATTAATACTGCCATTTTTAGAGAGTTCTATCCAGGCAGTACCAGGCTTGTTTATCAAATATATAATGCCTTCATTGTCGTCCATTAAAATTTGATTACCACCTGCAGACCTTAATCTTATGTGTCTAGCATTAGGTGTGTCGTCCATAACAAATGTATGTCCGCCTTTTCTGTGTTTAGGATTGCCTTTGCCTTCTTCTGCATTTGCTACCAAAGGCCCTGGTGTTGATATACCATAAGTCATGCTTACGTCTTTGGAACGTAATCCATATCTTGCAGTACCTCTTACACTATCTGTGATTAAACCTTGTGTTACAATGGCTTCTGCTAAATCGTGATGTGGTGGTCTTGGTGTATCAGTGCCTTCTTGGCCTTTTACTGGGTCTTTAAGCGATTTCTCTACTACAGGTAAATTTAATCCTGCACCACCTTTTCCATAATTTAATAAACTTCCAGGTATAGATGGCATCATATGGCCTTTCCATTCTGGACCACCTATGCAACTTAAAATATATGCGTCTTCTGGATCATTATTAATGAATGTTACTAAAACAAGTACGCCTCTATCAGGTGGTGCCATCCAAAAACCGTAACTTTTTTGTGCGTATTCATATGATTTAGGGTCTACATCGTCACCACCAACCTTTTCTGTGACTCCTAAAAATGGAGAAGACCATTTTGCTAATACTTCGCCAGGTGCTAATGTCTCTCCCTCTGAGGGTTTGGCATTCATTTCTGCACCTAGTTTAGAAACAAAAACTTTTATTTTACCCTGTCTGTGATAATCAGCGGTATCTGTAATTACACCCTGGTGTATTCCAGAGTATTTTGCATCTTTAATTGTGTTTACTAATCCTTCTGGTGTCAGAGGTGATTGTGTTACATCTTGTGTCATTACTCGAATCCTATTCCTGATGTTGAATAAAATCTATCTAAAATTTCTTGTGTTAAAAACTCTGGTGGAATACGGTCAAAGTATTTTGCTTCATTTCCTAAAAATTCACTGGCTGTTGGAATAGACAAATTTCCTCCAGTTAATCTATTTACAGTATTAAATAATCCTGCTAATGCATTGTCAACTTGTGCCATCATACCATCATTTTTATTTTTAATCTGTTCTTTCCTTTCTTCTATTCTGGCTCTTACAATTTCTCTTACTTTTTCTATTTTAGATACATCATATCCTTGTTCTCTTACCACAGTCATTGAGGTTTCAAATGTACCATTAGATAAAATAGATTCAGTTCTTACAACTCTGTATATTCCACTCATAGTATAGTTAATGTGACCAAAATCATAAAAGCCGGTATTCTGGTCTTCGTCCTCAGTATTAAAATCCAGTTTCCTAGGTGCCTCTATCATTATTAAAACTAAAGGACCACCACTGTCATAATATGCACCTTCTAAATCATTAACATATTCATTTATGTCTGGACTTTTATCTTGTTTGTAAAAATTTCCTTTTCCCCACCACCAAGGATCACCTCTTAGTAAAACATCAAACTTTTGAGTAGCAACTGCTCCAGAATGTTGACTCATTAAATGAGCAAATGCCATGGATCTTATTGATCCACGTTCTACAGGACGTGGTTTAAATTTTGTGCTTGAAAATGTATCATAATTAATTACGGGTCTGTTATGTGCTGGTTTGTCTGTAAATGCCTGTATTTGATCGTCTAATATACTGCCAAAACGTTCTGCTATTCTTGGGTCATCACCTGGGCCTTCTAGACCTGGCACTATTTGAGAACCAAAAACAGGTATTAGTGATTTTGCTTCCTCATCTTCAGTTTCGTCTTGACCGTTTTCATCACTTTCAGTGGGTGTGCCTGTTTGTGCAGAAATTCTGTTTTTTGTAATTGCGGCATTTACGGCAATTCTAAGTTGATCGTCACTTGCTATGGTTTGTGATAATAATTCTTGGGCGCCTTCGTCGTTTTTAACCATTGCATCTTCTATAAGTTCCCTACTTATTCCTGTGGCACTTTCATCTAGTAATGCACCCAAACTGCCTTCTAATGTGTCTATTCCGGCTGTAATATTACTTTGCAAGTCCTTAAAAAAATCTAAAATATTAGATTTTCGTTGCTCCTCAGAAAGTTTGTCACTAGGACTGTTTATAAGAGGATTTGCTACTTCGGCTTCATCAAGTGTTAAATCTCCTGCAGATGCGTATGCCAATTGAGCTATTGGATTTCCTATTCCATAGTAAGGTACTTTTAATGCAAATGCTTCATTAAAATTTAACTCTAATTGTATTATTTGATCATTTAAGCCAGTAAACATGTAAAGATATTCTTTAACAATATTCAAATCCTGGACTCTGCTAGTAACAATTTCTGCATCTGTAAGAGGTTCAAATTCTTCACCTGAAATACCCACATCAGTTCTGGGACTTTTTACCTTATCGACGCTGTATTCTATCCTTGCTTTGTATTTGTTCAATTTTTTATCATACACACTATAATCAATATTGGTTGCACCATTTATATCAAACCAATTAACAAAAGTTTTTTTATAGTCTACTCCTTTGCTAGGATCTTCAAAATCCACAAGCCTGGTTGCATCTTTCATAAAATCATAACTTAAACTTAAAATTGTAAACAGGCAATCTTTTACAGTTTTACCTGCAGGAAACCTTAATGTTACCATGGACTTGTCCGAAAGTATGAGTCTAACCTTGTCCTGATTTCCCTGATCCATTTCTGATCCATCTACTGATACACCGCCCATAGGTCCTGATGGATTTGTTGCACCTGCCACTATAGTGGGATCTCCTTCTGCCGCTCCTGGAAGATCGTATGTACCAAATTGTGTGCCTAAAGAACTAGTTTCTGAACCCGAACGTGCCTGAGTTGCTTCTGGATTAGGTGTTTGATACCATTCTGGAGTATTGGCTAAACTTACTGGTGTTACTCTGTCAGGATCTAAATAAATCCTATCACTTAATCTGCCATCTTCCTGATAAACAGAGCCATCTTCAGATTCGCCATCAATTACTTCCTTTACTTCTTCTGCTGATTTAAAAATATGGTTATAATTTATGGTATATTCAGTTTTTGCTATACTCTCCGTAGCGTCTGTTTCCTGTCCGTCATTTCCTGAATCCTGCCCTGCATCTTTATTCTTTTTAAGTTGATCGTTTAATGCATTTTGAAGTCTGTCCATAAGCAGACTTATGCTATCACCACTAATAATTATTTCAGTTCTAAGTGTATGGTATTCAGGAAATGCAGAAATATCATTATGTGAATGTGACGTACAATTATATACAGCACCTTCCGGTGTTATCTGCATATCAAATTTTAAATAACCCAGTTCATACACAAAAGGTCTGCCTATAAGATGGTCATTAACTGATTCATCATTTTCGTCAGCATTGTCAGGATGGCCATGAAATGATACTTGTAAATAAAATGGAATCTGACTACCACCTGCAACTACTGTTTGTGTACTTGCTTCTCCACTATTAAGTTGTTCAGTATAACCACAATATACTTGGGCGGCCGCCAATCTGTCTAAAAATGTAACACTACCAGGTTCTGTTAATGTAAAACTAAAAGTTGCAGGAACACTTCTGTTAGCATCTGGGTCTGCTCCAGAGCCATCATTGCTAAAATGTTCTATATTTAAATTATCTATTGTAATATCTGTTACACCTGTCTGAGCCAATACCACTTGTCTATCTGGGTCTGCTAATGTCACATCATAACCAATAGGATTTCTTTCATCGTCCCCATTATCATTGTGCATTTCAATCACATGTTGTTTGTCCATCAAAAACAATTTAATATTATAATTGGGAGTATGATATTTGTCCAGTCTGTTTCCTATAACTCTGTTAGGTAGGTATTTGCCATCTATTACAGCATCATAATAACTTTTTTCATCATCGTTTACATGAGGATCACCTATCTCCTCCATTAGAGCCTCTTCAAAACTTTGACTTTTTTCATTGTCAAATATTTGCTGTAACTGTTCTATGTCACTATTTGATAAGAGTGAAAGATTTTCTGCCTGGGATTGCAAAAATGAATCATAACTGGACATGTCTGTTACATTTTTAAATTCTTCAAAAACAGTTGTTCTAGCATTTGTGTAAAATTCTTTAACATCTTGAACATCAGAAAACATAACATCACCTCTTTGCGAGCCTGATATTTGTGCATTTACCTGATTTACTGCACCTGTTATATTACCTGTCCAATAGTCTGACATGTGTTACCCTCCAGTTAGTCTGGTGATGGAATCTTCGCTTGGTAATGCAATCTCTAATCCTGCTTTGAAATCTCTGATAGGGTCATAAATTAGGTCTGGATTTCTCACAACAAACACCCACCAAAGTTCTGATGACCCGTATAATTTGTGTGCTAACAGATCTGGCCTTTCATCGTAATCAGATTCTATAATATATAATACATCGCTAACTCTTGGTGTTATTTTAGGTATGTCGTTTAAATCCAAAAATCTTTTATCAAAAAGTCTTGGGTTTGTTATGAATGAATTTCTGTTATACTTGGCCATTAAATAAATCCGTCCTTGTAAAGTTTACCATTTCTAAATGCTTCAACATCAAATTCTTTTCTGACCTTTTTAGGTGTGTATGCTGGTGTTAAATTAATCTGTAAATTAAATCTCACAGGCACATAGGTTGTTTGTTCCTTGCCATCAACTTGTGATTTAACTGGTATATAGTCTACATCATTTGGTAACTGTAAGTTATAGTCTCTAACTACAACTGGTACTTTATTAAATCCATGTTCTCCCATGTATTCAAAAAGTAATACTGGTGGAGGAGTTCCTAGATTAGGTGATTCCCCGTCTAGTGCCGCCTCACCAAAATATGCTTTGGTTACTGTTCTGCAAAAATGCATCACTGCTAAAAGGTATTGTGCCTCGTAAACATCGTTTGCAAAAAAGTCTGCAGTAATAGGTAGTGTGGGAGGCCTACTGTAATTGTATGTTACTACAGGAAAATTCATACCGTGTGCTAAATGCTCATTATACTCATTCAAACCAGCCAAGAAGATAAGTGGTGTTTCTTGCCACACCAGCCCGCCCATTTTTTTGAGTGGATTTAAAAGTCCATTAGTGTCTGATTGATATACTTTGTCTTTGCCACCATTTTTTGGTCTTAATCGTGCTCTCCAGTCTATGTTTGCTGGTTTGGAACCTTTGGATTCTTTTACTTGTACTTTCGCCGCATTTGATACTTGCGTATTTAAATCTACTGCTCTGTTTCCCATTAAATCTAGAAAAGCATTATCCTGATAGTTCTCTATGCCGCCGCCTAAACCTGGGAAAAATGCACCCACAATGGATTGAAGTCTGGGGTCAAGTTTACCCATCTCCTTGCCGATTTTGTTATTAATCTTGCTGTTTATAGATTTAAAAAATTTAGACATACAAATCTCCTGTATAGGTATTTATCATATTCATTAAAACATATTATAATAGGCCACTTTTACTAAATACTAATTGACATACACAAAAGACTGTGTATAATACTAACAATATAAATGAACGATAATTTTGAGGAGAGTTAATGGCACAGCCTAAGAAAGTTAATTATCTTAATAATAAAGATATTTTAAAAGAAATTCACAAAAGTAAAATGTCATTTTGCTGGTTAGCAGATGACAAATATTCAGAATTCGACATTATACTGGAAGATGTTAAAAAAATAAACAGAAACAGTATAAAAGCCGCAAGAGAAAACAAAGCCGCAAAAATGCAATCTGAGGCCTATCAGGCCGCAATGGCATTACATGACCCTAAGGATTACAAAAATAAGCCTAAGCAAAAACAATTTGCAGTAGACCCAAAAAGTATTCCTGTAGAAGATTTGGTTTTTAGAATTATGACTATGGAACATATCCCAGAAGAGCCTGGCAGGAAGAAAAATCCTAAAACAGAAGCAGAGTTCTTAGCAAAGGTAAATTTTCCTCCATTTAAGCATTATGCTTATGTTGGAGAAGAAGTTAAAGAAGTTGCAAGAAGTCATTGGGAAGGTGGTATTAGTAATGGACACTTTAATTGTAAGCATGGAAAAATTACTAATAAGTTAGGTCATATGTTTTTAAAACTTGTAGAAAGATACAGCCACAGAGCAAACTGGAGAGGCTACACCTACATTGATGAAATGAGAGGACAGGCTTTAGTACAATTAAGTTATATTGGATTGCAATTTAATGAAATGAAATCAGATAATCCATTTGCTTATTATACTGCCGCAGTTAATAATAGTTTTACAAGAATTTTAAATTTAGAAAAGAGAAATCAAACTATCAGAGATGATATACTGATTGAGCAAGGTCATTTACCAAGTTATGGTAGACAAATACAGCATGAGAACGAAATGAGAATCATGCGTGAACAAGCAGATCAAACAGATTTAAATTCATTATCAGATTAAAATATGTCCCAACTGTTTAAAACAGCGGCATGTTTCACGGATATTCACTACGGATTAAAGCAGAACAGCCGTTTACATTTAGAAGATTGTCACAGATACGTAGACTGGTTTATTGCTGAAGCAAAAGCCAGAAATGCAGAAACCTGTATATTCCTTGGCGACTGGCATCATCACAGAGCAAGTGTAAATGTTGCAACAATGAATGCAACCATCAGAGATCTTAAAAAAATAAATGAAGCATTTGAAACTGTTTACTTTATAACAGGCAATCATGATTTATATTACAGAGAAAAACGTGATTTAAACAGTATTGAATATGCAAGAGACCTATCTAACTTTGTTATGGTAGATGAACATTTTGTACAAGATGATGTTGCAATTATACCTTGGCTAGTTGGTGATGAACACAAACAAGTTGCAAAAATGCAAGTCAAGTATATGTTTGGTCATTTTGAATTGCCATACTTTAAAATGAATGCAATGGTAGAGATGCCTGACCATGGAGGCATAAATGACAAAATGTTAAGTGGTCCTGAATATGTGTTTAGTGGTCATTTTCATAAACGTCAATATAAAAATAATATACATTATATTGGCAATGCTTTTCCACACAATTACGCAGATGTAGATGACGATGAACGTGGTGCTATGTTCCTTACTTGGGGAGAAGAACCTCAGTATGTAAATTGGACAGAATGCCCCAAGTACAGAGTGTTTACACTCAAACAATTATTGGATAATCATCAAAATTTATTAGACCAATACACTTATGCAAGAGTAAAATTAGACATTAGTATCAGTTATGAAGAAGCAAATTTTATCAGAGAAAAGTTTGCAGAACAATATAAAGTCCGTGAGCTTCAATTACTGCCTGTTAAAGAAGAGGAAGAATTTGAAGGCGGAGAAATAAGTTTCGAAAGTGTTGATCAAATAGTTATACAGCAATTGGAAACTATAGAAAGTAAGACAGTTGAAAAAGAAAAATTAATAGACATTTATAACAGTATAGAGATTGAATAGTGTTAAAGATTAAAAACGTATCAGCAAAGAATTTTATGAGTGTTGGAAATAATACTCAGGCAGTAAACTTTGATAACTGCCAACTGACTCTTGTTTTAGGTCATAACCTGGACATGGGAGGTGACGGTAGCAGAAACGGTACAGGTAAAACTACTATAATAAATGCTCTCAGTTATGCTCTTTATGGAGATGCCTTAACGAATATTCGTAAAGACAATCTAATAAACAAAACAAACGGTAAAGGCATGATTGTTACTGTGGAGTTTGAAATAAAAGGAAAACAATACAGAATAGAACGTGGCAGACGTCCTAATATACTAAAATTTTCTATTGATGGAGAAGATGCACTTAGCGATGAGCAACAAGGTGACAGCAGAGAAACACAAAAAGAAATAGAGAAAACTATTGGTTTTCCACACAATATGTTTAAGCATTTAATAGCATTAAACACCTATACTGAGCCTTTCCTGAGCATGAAAAACAATGATCAAAGGGACATGATAGAGCAATTACTGGGTATAACTGAGTTATCTCGTAAAGCAGAAGTGTTAAAAGAAAGGCAAAAACACACCAGAGACGCAATAAAAGAGGAAGAAATACGCATAAATGCTGTAGAAGAAAGCAATAAACGTATAGAAAAAAACATAAAAGAGATAGAAAGTCGCAGTAAGGCTTGGGAAGCCAATAAAAACACCAAGATAGAAGAGCTTGGTAATGCTATTGTGAAACTGGAAACTATTAATATTGATGAAGAACTGGATAATCACAAAGTAAAAGCATCTTTAAAAGAACAGCAACAAGCAAAACAGACAATAGATCAAGAACTTGGCAGATCAAATGTTTCCTTAAACAGGAGCATGGAAAAAATTAATGAACTTAAAAGCAATTTGGAAAGTGCAAAAGAAGGTGTATGCCCTGCCTGTGGGCAAGATACAGCACATTTAGACACACATGAAGAATACACAGAAGAATTAAAAGACAAAATAGAAGCAGAACAAACATACTATAATGAACTATACGAAAGAGTTCAGGAACTAGAGCAAAATCTTACTGATTATGATGATTTACCTGCAGAACCTAACACGTCATATAGTAATATAGAAGACGCTTTGCAACACAAACATAATGTGGACACAATGATGTCTCAACTGGAAGAAAAAGCTCAAGAAGACAATCCTTATATTGAACAGATTGAAGGATTACAAACTACAGGTATTCAGGAAATCAGTTTTGAGACAATGAATGAGCTTACACATCTACAAGAACATCAGGACTTTTTATACAAGTTGCTCACAAGCAAAGACAGTTTTATCAGAAAGAAAATTATTGATCAAAACATAGCCTATTTAAATCACAGACTAGCATATTATCTGGAAAAATTAGGCTTACCACATGATGTTAAATTTAGTAGTGATTTGGGTGTAGAGATAACTGAGTATGGTAGAGACTTAGACTTTGATAATTTAAGTAGAGGTGAACGTAACAGACTTATATTAGGATTAAGTTGGGCATTCAGAGATATGTATGAGAGTTTAAACAGACCTATGAACTTATTATGTATTGATGAATTAGTAGATTCCGGAATGGATACTATGGGTGTGGAAAATGCACTGGCAGTACTGAAAAAAATGCATCGTGAACAGGGCAAAAACATCATGCTGATATCACACAAAGAAGAACTTGTTGGTCGTGTAAATAATGTATTAACTGTAGTAAAAGAAGGCGGTTTTACAGCATACAATACCGACACAGATTATGTTAATTGATGTACATTTTGGAAAAGATAAATCCTATACACTAACCTATAAAATCTACAACACAGAGCACGGCAGACTATTCTATAACAGAATGAAGTCTCAGCCTAATGATTTAATCAGCAGAAATGAATTTTACTGTTTTGGGGAAACAGAACAGGATATTTTATCTGAACTGGAAAAAATAAAAAGTTTTGTTGCTAACAGGCTACCAGATAAAAAACTTGGAGACGATTTAAATGTTTTGCATAGTGAGTTTGTGGAACTTCATGATTATGCAGAACAAAACGATCCTGAACTATATGAAGTACTCAGAGACTTTAACTACAGAATACACCACTTAGAATTTTTACAAAACAAACTGGAAAGTTCTGCTATATTTTTTATGAGCGATGGCGATGCAGGTGTCCCTCTACCAGAATCTGCTCTACAAGATTTCACAATATCCAGAGAACATGGAAAATTATATATGTCATATCCGCACGTAGGTAAATCATTTTACTCTGTGTTTTTAGACAACGACCTGGATATTACTCCAGACCAGATAGAGTGTACAACAATAATGCGTAATACTTTGTTTATGTGGTTTGGAAAGGGTGTTTATGACACAGACAGTAAACACAATGCACAAATGCGTAGAATGATGAACTTTTATCAGAAAGTCCAGGAAAAAATGCCATACGATTTTGATGATAAAAGATTAACTATAGGAAACTTATTGTTGGGAGAAGCAATTAATATGCCTGATAATATAGTGGAAATACTGGAAAAGCACAAATATCTACATAGTTGGAAATGTTACTAGACACTTCGTGTCTTTACAAACTACGTTCAATCACTTCGTAAACTCCGTTCTTTCACTTGTTTGTAATTTTTTATTTAAGACCGTTATCATGTATGTTGGAGTCATAATTCACCTATACAGGTGAACAATGATGTCATCATGTGATGTCTTCATCATCTCAATCTCGGGTGCTACTAGGAGGCGGTAAGCCTTGTCCCCCCATACACTACCGTCACTGGTTTCTTACGGGAACCACATAACCTAGATGAGTTCAGTTCTGTGGCTAACAGGTTGCTTGTTCTCAGAGCCTGTATCTTTTAATACTGTTTGTCGTGTTCTGTATCTCATTTGCCGCCATACATACTAGATCTCGCACCGGGTGTTGCCATTGCCGGATTGTCAAAGTAATCGATTTTATTATGCCTCGATGGGGTGGTGTATGGACCTATGTGTGCCTTGATGTGTTGCCTTGTGTGCCTTAGTTTTTGCCTAGCACACCTACTTAGTAGTCTTTTAAGGTCTCTTTAAGAATTTTCGAACCACCAACCCTCACGTTGATGATTCCGTTATAGTAATCATCTGTTTCAAGTACTCGCCTTTCGAATTGCTCTCTGGCTTCCAAGTAACTTGCAACTCCTCTGGTAGGACAAAAATATAATATTTCTCTACGGAAATTTTCTTCTCCTAATTCTATTACATCGTTGTTTAAATGATCGCTACTACCCCAATAAGTTTTCCAGTCACTTTCTTTTGTGCCACGTCTTTTGTTCTTTCTGCCTTTTAATGGGGGTTTGGTTGTTTTAAATTTTGCTAATTTTTTGCCAACATATTTCATGTCGTTTGTGAGGTTTGTGATTAAATATACAAATGCCTCACAATCATCTGGGAGTTCTGTTATTTCTTTGTCTTTATAATACCAACTCATTACATATCTTCAGATACTGGTTTTCCTGCTTTTGCTTTGAAATAATTATTAATAGTTTTTGCTACCAATTGTCTTTGCGGTAAACTCATACTCCAGACGTCATCGAAACTCAGACTACCCTGAGCATAGATAACCATTTCAGTTATCTCTTTATTAATGGCATCTGAATCATCATTGAGCTTCCTAAGGTATGCCACTACCTCCTCAGGCTCTGCACGAGCTAGGAAGCCGTGAAAAAATTTACAGTATTAAAGTTTACTGCGGATTCAAAAGTAAATTCCTCATCACCCTCTAGTTTTTCACTACATGGCTCACAAGTCATTTGCATTACTTTTTGTATTCCTTTGTTTCCCATTTCTGTAACAAACTCTTCCAGTTCTTTACCTATTGTGGCGTCACAGTTTTCTAAAAACTCTGATATGTGTGCTTTATCTGTTACAACAACACTTTCGGAATCTTCTGAACCTGGTACAGTAATTGAGTTTACTGAGTCTACTAAAATGTCAAAATTTAATTTTGCTAGTTCAATAAAGTTAGTATTAAATGCTCTGATTTTTTCTATTTCATCATCTATCTCTGAAATACTTTGTAAACTTCTTTCACTTCTAAAATTGGCTACACCAGCCTTTACAGATGTTTCATAACTAAAAGGCTTCATGGAAATCAATAATCCTGAATCTGTACTGAATTCATATTTTTTATCTATGTTATCCATGTTAGCAAGTACAACTTCTGTGCTTAACACAGCAGATGCTTGTTCGCCACAAGTAGGGCAATTAGCACTTACAGTTAATTCATCACCAAATGTTGCGCCTTGAATAGCAACTAATAATGCATCAACATCGTTAGCAACTAACAGTCTGGGTTGTTTGACATTAGGTACGCAACTGGAAATAACCTGTGCTACTGCCTCTCCGTTTAACAATGCATCAGGATTTTTCATCATGATTTCATCTTTTGCAGTCATAGGATAGACAGGCAGTTCATTAGTGGAAGGCATATCTACAATAGTGTCATCGTAAAATTTTCCACCAGTTGGTAAACTAGTGTATAGTTTGGGTGTCCTAAAGTGACCCGATAAAGGGTTGTTAGTATTGGACATATTAAAACTCCTGTTAATTAAAATGATAAATATGTGTATAACATTTTATCGTATGATATTTATCATCATAAAATACGCACTTAATGGAGAAACCGGTTGGCAGATAAAGATATCAGAATTGAATTTATGACTCAGGAAGATGGCACCGGCTTTCTGAACCTGCCGCCATTGGCTACAGAACGGACTTTAAGAGATCTGCAAGAAGGTAATGCCAAACATCAAACCAAATTAGAAAAGTATATTTTGGCAATGGCCAAAAGCCAAGCAGAAAAAAACAAAGACGACAAAATATTTTCTGATCTGCTAGATGCTCTGCAAAAAGAAACAGAGACCACAGAAGAAAATACCAAGGACATGAATGAAACCATTAAGGAAACAGAAGAGGCTGTAAAATCTTTTGGTGATGTAAACGAAGAACAATCAGAACGTTTAAAACAGGCAGGCGAGCAACAACGTGAGGCATTAAACAGATTAGCCAGAACACAAAACCGTTTGGCTAAAGATTTCCAATTCACAATGGGAGTTGTAAACTTCTTTGTGAAGAGTTTGTTATCAGCAGGTACTATTGCAGGTGGTTATCTGGTAACAAGTGTTACTAACACAGGTGAATCCTTAAAAAGTTTAACAGATGTTGGTCAAGCATTTGGTGATGTAACTGCCAGAAGCAATGACACAACTATAAACACCCTAACTTCTATGGGCAGGTTGGGTTTAACAGTTGACCAGGCAACAACAGTATTATCAACATTTTCCAGAACTGCGGCCATATTAGGACAAAGATCATTTGTTGAATTAAATTCACAGTTTTTAGAATTAACAAATTATGGTAGAGATCTTGGTGTAACTTTAGATGATGCCACACAATTATTCCAGGAAGATCAGGATTTCAGAAGCAGGATCTTAACCAGAGACCAATTAACAAATGCCAGAACAGCAGACTTGTCAGCACAGTCTATCAGGCAATTAAGGATGTTTTCTACTGCATTGGGTATCAGTACTGATGAATTAAGACAGAATGCCAGAAATTTAGTAGGTAGTAATTCTAGTATTAGATCTCTAATAATGAATATGGGTGCGGCTGGTCCAGAAGTTCAACAAGCATTGGAAAACTTTGTGGCAGGATTACAAGGTGCAGGAGTTGACGACGGATTTATAGAAGGTATTTTAGAGGTAGCAAGTGTGGGTGCCGCAGGTGCCAGTGACTTCCTTAACATGTTGGGAACCATAGACGGTGGACTTAGAGACGAATTTATTGGTATAGCAATGAGTATTAGAAATGGTGCTATGTCTGTAGACGAAGTTCCTGCAATGGTACAACGTGTTATTCAAGAATTTAGTACAGTTGATCCACAAAAATTCCAGGCTCTATTAGCATCTGGTGTTGGTGGAGAATTACAGGGTGTTGCTCAGGCCTACATTGACTCAGCTCAGAGTGCCAGCCAGGTGGCAGACAAATTAAGAGAAAGTGCTGAACAAATGGGAATGACTGAGTTCGAATATGACAATGTACAAAAAGCATTAGTAGGTGTAGAAAATATATTTAAAAGATTTGGTGCCCAGGCCAGTGTATTCCAGTTATCATTAGTAGGTGCCCTTGGTTCCAGTTTTGATGCTTTTATAGGTAGCCAAGAAGAAGTTAATAATGTAATGAACAGATTCGGTGGTGTAGTTCAACACATTGGAACAGAATTAGGTAGAACAATAGGTAACTTTATTAATCGACTGGGTGGCGGAGATTTTCAAACAGGATTGAATAAGATAATTGATGGTATTAAGAATTTTGGTGAACTATTAGTTGATTTTGTTGATAATGTTTTAAGAGGTTTTGAAGACGGTCGAGGCGGTATTGATATTGCAGGTGGTATTTTAAATTATGCCCAAAGTGTAATAAGTATGGTATTGCCTCCTCTGATAAGTTTTGGATTTCATGTGCTAATGGACGCCATTTTTAAACTAATTACAAGTCCTGTGGCCGCCTTAAAACTTGCCGGCGCTATTGCAATTCTGTTTGGAATAAAAGCCGCCATAAGTGCAATGGTGGCCGGTATTGCAGGATTGTGGACAACCAGCTCACTAACAATGGGTACAGCAATGACTGGCTGGTGGGCAAGATTTTCTACCTGGATGAGTACATCGTGGGCCGCCCTTATGGCAAGACTAAATGCTATGACAATGATGGGTGGTGGCTTCTTTGGTGGTAAAGGAAGAGGAGCAGGAAGAGGCATGATGGCCGGCGCCAGTAGATTTATTGCACCATTGGCCATAGGAGCAGGTGTCATTACAGCAGGCTCAGATATTATAGGTTACAGCACAGCAGATACTCAGGCAGAAAAAGATGTTAAAGGAGCAGGAATAAAAGGCGGAATGATTGGTGCAGGTTTACTTGCTGGTTTAGGACTGTTATTAGCACCATTTACTGCAGGTACCAGTCTTGCATTAACTGGTACAGGAATTGCGGCTCTGGGTGCTGGTGGTTATATGATTGGCTCCCATATGGGTAAAAAAGGCGAATTAAAAGAACAGGAAGCCAAAAAACAACAATATGCCATAGTACAAAATGAAGATGGCACAACTTCACAAATACCAATAGATAGCACAGCAACTATGTCACAACCTAGAAGCCAGATTAAATATGCGGCCATAGATGCTATCACTGACAGAGCAGGAAAAAATGAAGGTGATTTCATAAGAGGAGATCAGCCATATATTGACAGAATGTCAGATGAAGCAAAAATATTGATATCTTTATTAGGTGAGCTGAAATCACACAGATCTATATTAAAAGACATTCATAGTAAACCTGTATAATCAATAATCCATTCATAACTTGACTTTTTGGGATAAATAGTGTAGTATAACTTAAAGGATTTTGTATGAGTTGGAGAAAATATTTCACATCAGTAGACAACAGCGGTCTACCATTGAACGTGACAGGCAATCGCAACAGCGAAGGCGGACCTGGTGCGGCTACAAGTAGGTATGCCAGTTGGTTACCAGAAGTATATGCAGGTTCTCCCAACAGACTCATGCGATACATTCAGTATGATCAAATGGATACTGACCTGGAAATTAATAGTGCATTGGACACTATTGCTGAATTTGGCACACAGGAAGATGAATACACAGGATTACCATTAGAGGTAAACTGGAACACAGATCCTTCAGATACTGAAAACAAAATTATTACTAAAACACTTACTCAGTGGTGCAGACTTAATGAAATGCACAAAAGAGCATTTAGACTTTTCCGTAGCACACTTAAATACGGAGACCAATTTTTTATCAGAGATCCAGAAACATACAAGTTGTACTGGATAGACCCTGCAAACATTGAAAAAGTTATTGTAAATGAAAGTGATGGCAAAAAGATCACAACATACTTTATTAAAAACTTACAACCTAATTTTGAAGAGCTAACAGCAACAGACGTAGCACCTATTCACAGCAGACCATATGGTGCAGGTGGTGGACTTACAAGTGGGTACAGTACAGTAAACAGTAAGTCTAACAATTACATGACAGGTGCCATGGACGGTGTGGATCAGGGAACACCTGTAGACGCCAAACATATTGTGCATATCAGTTTAACAGAAGGTATGGACCACAGTTGGCCTTTTGGTGTTAGTGTTTTAGAACCAATTTTTAAAGTATTTAAACAAAAAGAACTATTAGAAGATAGTATTATTATATACAGGGTACACAGAGCACCTGAAAGACGTGTGTTCTTTATTGATGTGGGTAATATGCCCCCTCACAAAGCAAGACAGTACTTAGAGCAAGTAAAATACGAAGTACAACAAAAACGTGTACCAAACAAAAAAGGCGACGGATCTAGTGTTGCCGATAGCGCCTATAACCCAATGAGTATGTTGGAAGATTACTTTTTTGCCACAACAGCAGAAGGAAGAGGTTCAAAAGTTGATACACTACCAGGTGGTGAAAATTTAGGACAAATAGACGATTTAAGATACTTTAATAATAAACTACTTAGAGGTTTAAGAGTACCAAGCAGTTACTTGCCTACAGGACCAGAAGATGGAAGTAGTGTTTATAATGACGGTAAAGTGGGTATTGCATATATTCAGGAATACAGATTTGCAAGATATGTAGAAAGACTGCAAAAGCAAATACAGGAAGATATAGATAATGAATTTAAAATGTTCCTCAAACACCGTGGCATTGAAATGGATAACGGTGATTTTTACATTACACTAAACAAACCAATGAACTTTAGTAGTTACAGAGATTTACAATTAGATTCAGAAAGAGCTAATCTGTTTAACACATTGGCGGCAACACCATATCTAAGTAATCAGTTTAAACTTAGAAAGTATTTGGGTCTTACAGAAGACGAAATTAAAGACAACGAAGCATTATGGAGAAGTGAAAACGGTTATGAGAAGTTCATTGATGATGATAAATCACTAGATCTTAAAAATGTTGGTGTAAGATCAGAACCTGATATGAATGTAGATCCTAATGCTAGTTTAGATATGGGAATACCACCAGAAGAGAGTCCAGAGATAAATACTGATATACCACCTGAAGGCGGTACAGATTTAGATGCAGGAGAGCCTTTATAATGAGACTAATAGAGTTTTACAATCCAGAGTTTGATGAATTTCAGAAAAGAAATGCTGAAGACACTAGAACACCTAAAATGACTTTAGAAACTCTCAGTAAACTCAGAAAGGCTAGAGAAATTAAAAGAGCTGAAGAATTGGAACATGCAAAGTTCCAGAAAGTTATGTATGCTAATCCAACACAGGGTGGCGGTGCAGGTGGCATTATATAATACATAGTTTTTAATATCACACTCAAACACTATAAATATCTACTAATATCACAGATATACGTCAAATTCACTCAGAATCACACCTTTTCGCACAAAAAAACACTTGTTTACATAAGTAAATAACAAGCCATGCTATAAGTATGACTACCTTTGCATGGTAATTAAATTTTTAAGGAGACCACAATGTCAGAATCAAGAAGTAAATTAGAAGAAATTCTTGAACTTCTCCTTGCAGAAGAAAACGAAAAAGCGGAAGAAATGCTTCATGAGTATGTTGTTGCTAAAGCAAGA
>Ga0163109_10000226_pt1 | contig 45603 bp, 41 predicted proteins | sample CRUFie1St13metaG_FD_108704 | JGI IMG/M metagenome (GOLD analysis project Ga0163109, IMG submission 108704) | Marine microbial communities from the Costa Rica Dome - CRUD Field 142mm St13 metaG | ecosystem: Environmental > Aquatic > Marine > Oceanic > Photic zone | place: Costa Rica: the Eastern...
ATTAGTGCAATTGTATAACCTAGTTCCACGATTCCATTCCAAGGACCAACTAAGGCGCTTGGCAATAGTTCACCGGAGAACCAATTTGCAGTGGCTAAGTCAAACATATCTGTTGAGAGCATCAGGAAGCCCCAAAACATCAGAACATGCATAATTCCAACGACTCTGTCTTCGAGGACTCTTTTCTGACCTAACCAACCGGTGATAACTTCCCAAAATCTCTTCCCCCATGAGTCAAAACGGTCATCGCTGGAACCAAGCATTACGAGCCGGATCGCTAATTGAACCTGATAGAGGAAGAAGCCAATGGATAACCCTCCAATAAGTAAGAGAATCATCCACCCATCTAATGGGCCATAGGTCTGAAGAAGTGGGTGCTCCATCATCAATCACCTGCAGGCCTAGGGCCTGAATGGTTCTCCCAAGTGTGGCCGGACCTTCAATCAACCGCTTTCCCATTACAACACGAGCCATCTCCCCAACCCTCATTTCCTCGACGCCTTAGCGGATGACATGGTCAAGGCCTTCGCACCAGGAAAGTGTATCCTTTTCGGGGAGCATGCAGTAGTCTACGGCCACCCCGCGGTCGCTGTTGCAATCGATTCAGGGGTCGAGGTAGAATTGACTGAATCGGACTCATGGACAATTGAAGGAATGCCCTTTCATAGTGAAAAACACCCTCACATTTCCCATATCCTGAATGACGTTTTCGAATATGGCGGAAGACCTCTGAAAATCGCAATCGAAAGCGGGTTGTTTTCAGCCGCGGGCCTAGGCTCTTCTGCAGCTCTTTCCAATGCGATGGGAGCGGCTGTACTCCGGATGATGGATGCTAATGCAGAATTAGACTCAATCAAATTAGCCAGAATTGGTCATGCTGCCGAGGCAAAGGCCCAGTTCGGACGAGCGAGCCCAACGGATACGGCAACCAGCGCCCTTGGTGGCTGCGTTGTCGTATCTGGAGAACAGGTCGAAGGAACTGAGCATATTTTCGATGCGACTCTACATACTCCAGAAGGAGAAAGGAAATGGTCAGTTTGTCAGGTCGATCTACCTAGCGACTTGGATGCTTGGTTGGTGCTTGGATTCACTGGTATTGGGTCGCCCACTGGAGAGATGGTAGCCGGTGTGGCGAAGTTGCTAGAAGAAGACCCAAGTAAGCACCAAGAAATGGATTCCATTGCAATGATTACACAGGCGGGGTTAACCGCCTTAGGTGCTGGAAATCTAGAAGGAGTAGGTATGGCAATGGATGCCTGTCATGAAAAATTGCAAAATATCGGAGTAAGCAGTCCTGAACTCGATGCCTTAGTTGAGGCAGTTCGCCCTCATTCTATTGGGGCAAAATTAACCGGTGCAGGAGGTGGAGGGTGTATGGTGGCGCTTACAAAATTCCCACAAAGAGTTGCAGAAGCCATCGAAGTTGCGGGAGGGACTCCCTTAATTTCACGGCTGGGTGCAGATGGCGTCCGAATTTTGTCATGAATCGAGTTATTTTATGTGGCAAACCGGTATTGTTAGTCTTCTGAATCACGACGATTCTTTATAAGTAGTTCATAAGTGCGGGGACCTATGAAGAGTGACGAAGAACGACTAACTGTCGTAAACGTGGTCGCCTCCACCCGAGTGGCGGAGGAACTCGACCTACCCGACATAGCCATCCAACTGAACTGCGAGTATGAACCAGAACAATTCCCTGGTGTAGTCTACCGTGTTGTAGACCCAAAACTCGCTATCCTAATGTTCCGCTCAGGACGAGCTGTGTGTACTGGTGGAAAGAACAAGGATAACATCCACACTGGAATCGAGAGAATGATCGGCGACTTGAGAGCCGCTGGTATCGAAACATGGGAATTAGATGATGTAGAAATTGAGGTGCAAAATATGGTTGCAACCTACGCTCTACACTACCCTGAGGATTACTTCGGAACCGCTAGAATGGATGATAACCATACCAGAGTCATTGATGTCGAAGGCGGAATTCGTGCCGCAACTGACGAGGAAGTAGAAGCAGAGGACCCACGCATTCGAGGAATTCGAGAAGGCGAACCACTAGCAACCATGCCCCGAAGATTGAATCTCAATAATTTGACCTTCCACCTGCCTTTCGACAAGGTAGAATACGAACCAGAACAGTTCCCAGGTCTGATTTACAGACTCGATTACCCTCGAGTAGTTTGCCTGATTTTCGGTTCCGGAAAGATGGTGATTACAGGTGCTCGAGACAAGTCAGAGATTCTTGAAGCAGTACAATTCATCCAAGATGAACTCGCTGATTTATTGTGAAAACAGAATTTTATCACCTAGATTAGCCCAGAACTAAGTCTGGGTGAGGTTGATGTGTGGACATTATGTGCGAGGTACCGTGTCTGGAAAGAAATTCTATGGATTTGTCGTCATAATGATGCTAACCCTAGCACCAGTGATGGGTCTTACAGCAGAACTCGAATCAAACTCAATTTTAGACGAAGAATTCGAAGAAAGAGAGGTAAATAGGAACTCAGTGAGTATTGTTGATGTTCCTGACTGGAGAATTGGCGATCGTTGGTACTACAGCGGTTTTCTAGACGTGAGAGATTTTGTTGCAGATAGCGGAGTATCTACTAATGTGGAGACTTTGAGCGGAAATCTCGACACCCAGGTAACCGATATTTACACCACAACTGTAGAAGGAGTATCGACTCTGGTCTACAAGGTTGAATCAGAAGGTCAATATGAGGCTCAAAATATCGAGTTAGCTGGTAACGATGGCGACCTAATGATTGAAATTGATACCATTGAAATCATCCGTGCCTCAGATTTAGCATCAATTTCCCAAGTGGCGACAATAGACATCGATTTTGATTATCAAATTTGGTGGTGGACCTACACTATCAACGTAGCAGAATTAGTGGTTACCAACGAATACGACCCTGCTCTGGAGGGATATGATTTCCCAATAAGTGTTGGAGAAAATTGGGAGACAAGCTACACGCAAGATACAACATATTTTGGAACTAGTGATTATGTTAGCATCCCATCAGATACTAGCACCACCAACACCACATCTTGGGAAGTAGTTTCACGAGGAAGTTCAGGAATCACATACAGTGGTTGTGCTCAATCCTACAATATCACAACACGCAACTCAAATGGCGATGATACTGGATACAAATGGTATTGTCCGGCAATTAGTAATGACATCAAAAGTTCAACAACAGAAAGTATAGGCTTCATCGCAACCCATGAGTTAATTTGGTATCAAAAATCTTCCAGGATTAACGAAATTGATGTTAATGTCGAATACCAACTATCCCCTCTCGATATGCAAATGGATGCAACCGTTTCTTTGACTGATAACACAGGGAACCCAGTATCAAATCAAAATGTTGAATTCCGCTTCGAGATTGATGAAGACATCAGAACCTTCACTACCGATTCCTATGGTCAATTCGTTGTAAATTTCAACACAGGCAATGAACCTGATCAATCAGATGGAGGTAGTGAACATGGATCACATGGAGTGATTGCTTGGATTGATGGTAATTTCCCTCAAGTCGGAACTACAACTTTGATAATCGACCAGAATGTTCACCCTGTTGACCTGATAGCAAATGCTGCTGGAGTTAGTGTAGAAAGAACAAGAGGTGAACAAACAATTAGCCTCAATCCATCTATCGGATTTAACGCGGTTCCGGGAGACATCCTAACTTTCAGTGTACCAGTGGTAAATAGAGGCATTCTGACTTCTCCAGAAACCGACTTACGAGTTACTGGACCTGATGGCGTTTCTACGACAAGTTATGTTCCTTCTTTGTCAAGTTTGGAAGAACAACGAGTAGAATTAGATTGGGAAGTTCCCGCTGGCCAACCCATCGGTAATGCCTTACTAGAATTCCTCGTTGATGAAGCGGAAGCGATTACAAATGATGGAAATCGAAGCAATAACTTAGGTCTGTTCAATATCTACATAGGAAGGTTACCGGTTGCCGATTTATTGACAAATTCCCCTCTCCAAACATTTGAGACTGCAATACTTGATGCAACAAACTCAATCGACCCAGATGGTGGGGAAGTAGAGTGTGTGTTTGAGATACAATCAACCTTAGGAAATATGGAAATTATAGAAGATGAGGATTGTATACATGACTTGGTATGGGAAGATGATGGAGAATATCTGGTTATTTTGACAATTACTGACGCTGAGAGTGATACAGATACTATAGAAGAGACCTTTACTGTTCAAAATCGCCCCCCTGAAATAGTAGTGAATGCCTCAGCATATTCTATTCCAGTTCTTTCATCTGTGACATTCGAGGTTACAAATCGTGAAGATATAGACACGAATAATCCAATCTCTCCTGTCGACATAGCATGGCAGACCTCTTGTGAGGAAGGAAGTACTGTAAGTGCGAGGTGCACAGTAACTCCGACCCAGGAAGGAAATTACACAATCGAAGTAATTGCAATGGACGACGATGGAGCCACTACAACCGAAGAAGTAACAGTCGAAGTAACAAATATCGCTCCATCCGGTTTAGAGGCAGAAATATGGCTTTCAAGCACTAGATTGACCCCTGACTCTAGAGGAGTCTATACAATCAATGAAGGAGATATGATTGAGATTAGAGGCTCTGCAGAGGACTCACCAAATGACATAGATGATTTAGTCCATTTATGGTCGCCAGATGCTGAGGATCATCCAGAAATAATGCAAGAAAGTGTCGGTCAAAATTCGATTGTTGAACACACCTACACAACCTCTGGATTACATCTTGCAACGCTCGTTGTCACCGACGACGATGATGCTAGTTCCGAAACTTTAGTTGTGGCGATTGAGGTTGTCAATGTAGCTCCTGAAATCGATCCTATTAGTAATCCATTACCTGCAAAGGAAGATGATGAAATCACTATCTCAGCCAGCGTCCGGGATACTATAGGAGACATAGAAAATCTGGTCAACTGTTTCGATCTTAATCCAGAAGTAAACAGCGATGAAATTGGCGAATCTGACGATGATTGTGATTTTGAAGGAAATCGATTTATTGGTTCATGGCCCGATGCTCAAAAAGCACCATCCTCGATAGTTTTCCATACTACGGATGATGATGGCGAGTCCGCATCACTCGAAATTCCAATCACAATTATCAATGTAAAACCGGATGCATATGCCAGTGTTAGTAACCAGAATCCAACAATAGGTGATATTGTTATTCTGAGTGCAAACCTAACAACCGACTCAATTCATGACCTTGAAACATTGAGATATGTTTGGGACTTGGACGTTACCAAAGATAGTGATGGCAATGGTAATCCTTCAGATGATGAAGATTACGTGGGTCAGTGGATTGAATGGGAGACTGATGTATCCGGCACTGTATCTGTAAAACTAACAGTAATGGATGAAGAACTCTCTGATTCAATGTTAATTACCTTGAATATTGAAGAGGCTCCGTTTAGCTTCGGAAATTTACTATCTTCACCAATCATGATAATTTTGATTCTAATTATCTTAGCTGGTGGAGGCGGTTTTGCATATGTCAAAACGCGTAAACCCGATGATCTGATCATGGCTCCTGCAGAGGTAAAGCGAGGTCGTAAAGTATCCATGGACGATGCGTTTGATGATCCTGAATTTGACCCATTCAGTCAAGACAAGGCAAAGAGAAAAGTGAAACAACAAAATAGGAATTTGGACGGGGATTTACCAGAAACTAAAGAGAAGCCTGAACCAAAAGAAAGTCAATCAATTGTACCAGAAGAGGCACCCGTAATCCAAATGAGTGAACTCGACCAAGAATATGAGCAAGCGAGGTCATCCGAAGAGGTAATTGATGAGGTTTTCAGTGATCTATTAGAAGACACGGAATCATCTAAGGAAGAAGAATGACCGCTGTCCGCCAGACTCCCTATAATCGTTCTATGATGCTCACTTCTAGCGAAGCACTCATTGCAGAAGAGTTCCTCGAGCAATCGTGGTTAATCTATTCAGATTACTTGGCCTACCCGACCCCTCTAAGTCGGTTGAGCAAGTCAAGAGACCCCCCCGATCAGCCGACCCGGGTCCACAGAATAACGACTCATTCCACGATTTGGGTAAGGAAATTTGGGCCGAAAGAACACATAAATTAATTCCAGAAGCAGAACGATTTGTTCACTACATTAAACCCGATGATTTACATCGATTAAATCTAGATGGAATGTCCCATAATTTAGCTCAGGGAAATTTGGTGATTGTAGATCTCGGTTCACTTACCCATATGCCTAGCCAACAGGATGTTTGTCGACGACGTATCGAAACTCTTGGACAACAAACCGGACTCCCAGTTTTTGCACTAAACGAATCGGATACACTGCTAATGATTGCAGGTCGAAATATGCGAGTTGATACGGAAAAACACAAGTTAGGGATGGCTCAATGGAGCCAATTATCTGATGATTAGGCATAGTCGATTTGACTACGCCAATCTGAATCGCTAGGCCCAGGCCCTAGTTTATCGAAGCCTATCTGGAAAAGTTTCACCGGTATTGATTCTGAATCCACTCCTTCGGGTGCCTCGATTTCTTCCACTCTGAGAATGACCAAAGTCCCAACTGCATCTTCAGGAAGTGGATAGAAATCTACCACTCTGCAATTTAATGCACATAATGCTGAATCATAATTTGGAGGTGATTCTGGTAAGAAGTCCCATTCTGACTTTTCTCTTGGCACAATTTTGACCGTTTTATTTACAGCGCTTGCTGATTCTAAATCTGCATTCAAGATAAAGATCGATACTTTGGAACCGATTCCCTCTTCCTGTAAGTTAACCAATGTATCTCTAGGTCTTCCTTCTCTATTGGTCGATAACGAGAGAGATAGAAGTGGAGGATGATTGGAGACAATGCTGATTGAAGACATCGGTGCGATATTTTCTATTCCCGATTTTGACTTGGTCCCAATAAGTACAACTGGTTTCGGCATTAGTAAAGAGGCAAGCCAGCCTCTTCTTTCTCTAAATCCAAGTGCATCGATGTCGATTTTGTATGAACCGTCTCCTATCTTTGGTGGAGGGGGAGGGTCTCCTTCCTCATCAGTAAGCCATGTGTCTAGAGCGCCTGATTCCATCTCAGAAGCGGAGTATGCCGTGAATTCTCGGAATGCTTGCCAACGAGCAACTTCATTGGGGTCTTCTTCTCTCTTGAGTTTACGAGCGATTGATGCATCTGAGTATGTGACGCAACGACGAAGGTATCTTGATACCACTTTTCGTCGTTCGTCAATATCCATTAACCCTCAACTCCAAGTTCATTCATCAGCCTGTCAACATGACCAGTGGCTCTGACATTGTACCCAACAAATTCGAAGTTTCCATCCAGATCAATAACGAAAGTAGAACGAGAGACCCCTAGGTATGTCTTCCCATAATTCATCTTCTCCCTCCAAACACCGTACTTCTTGTGTAACTCGATGTCCTGGTCAACAATTAATTCGAAATTTAGGTCATGCTTCTGTATGAAGTTGGAATGGGATTTTGCTGAATCCTTGGAAACACCAATAACTCGGTATCCTACTGCTTTTAGTCTGTCAAAATTATCCCTAAAATCACAGGCTTGCTTAGTACATCCAGGTGTAGAATCTTTTGGATAAAAGTATAGAATTACTTTTTCTCCTCCATGAAGAATTTCACTTAGCCTAATCGTGGTTCCGTCTGTCAATTCAGCTTCAAAATCTGGGGCGCTTTCCCCGACCTCAAAATTCACCAACTCGTCGCTCATAATTTCCGCACACAAACGGGGGTGATGAATGCTCGTATTGCGAGCATTGAAGAAACAAGGCAGTCTGGTCCAAAATATGGGTATAGCAGGAAAGATCTCAGGGACCCTTTCACTAATTGTCGGAGTGTTATTTCTGATTGGTTGGTTTGGAGCAGGCATGGGAATTGATTACATCGATAATCAGTTAGAAGAAAATTGCGATAGCACGAGTGGACAAATCGGGCAAACTACCGGCTTGGATGAGGGACAGTGTCAGGATGGAAGAGATACACGGGACCTTCTTTCTTCGATACAATATTCATTGCTACTTGGTGGAGCGGCACTATGTATCACGGGTGTCTGGATGTTAGTTAGACATTGATTTTCTATCGCTTTGCTTCTTCTCGAATTCGTTTTTTACTGGCCGCCCAACCACAAATCGGGCAGTCAGATAGATTGTGATTGCGGGCTGGACAATATTCCCTTCCAAAGAAAATAATTTGCAAGTGACGACGATTCCATGTATCGATTGGAAAAACAGCCTTCAGATCCCTTTCAGTTTGCTCTACATTACGCGCCTTCGACAAACCCCATCGGCTTGCTAAGCGATGGATGTGTGTATCAACTGGAAAGGCGGGTATCCCGAATGCCTGTGCCATTACCACGCTGGCAGTTTTGTGCCCAACACCTGCAAGTGATTCAAGAAAATCCCAATCAGGGATAATTTCTCCTCCTTCTTGTAGAATTTGTTCTGCCATTAATTTGAGATTCTTGGCTTTGGTTGGCGCAAGTCCAATCTCTCGGATTAAACTCTGGATTTCTTCAGCTTCCAGAGAGGCCATCTTTTCTGGATTGTCTGCTCTCGCAAACAGAGCCGGAGTTACCTCGTTTACCTTTTTGTCAGTTGTCTGCGCGGATAGCATAACTGCAACCAATAATGTGTATGGATCAGTATGGTCTAAGGGAATTGGAGTCTCAGGATATAATTGGTCTAGCATAGTCCCAATTTTTTCAGCCTTATCGGCTCTTTTCATTAGTTGATTTCCCCCTCATCCCGAAGGCCGAGGAATAGTGAACCACCCACAATTAATCCAGGAACCAAGTAACAAGGGCCCAATAGAAAGTCTTCATTTGTGACATCCTGAGTTTCACCGCCCATGACAATGTATGCAAATGCCCCTAACATAAATGCGGGTAGTAAAGATGCCAAGCCAAACACTATCCCCCTCATTAGCTGCATGTATGTGGCTGGACTACAACAGTCATCAACCTTCGTCAGAGCCCCAGTAGATCTTCCATCTCTGATCCCGTCTTTGTGTTCAGTACATCCGCTGCTTCTAGCCAACCTTTTCGAGCGATTTGAACTCCATACCAAACATCAGCTAAACCTTCAGTTCCATGCGCATCGGGGTTGATACAAACTGGGACTCCTTGCTGTTTTGCATAATTACAAAGCCTCCAATCAAGATCTAATCTGTATGGAGATGCATTGATTTCAACTGCCTTCAATTCACCTTCTGAGTTGAGTTCCCCCATTCTTCGTAAAACAGCATGCATATCCACAGGGAATCCTTCTCGACCTTGTAATATTCTTCCAGTTGGGTGACCTAAAATGGTAAACGTTGGGTTTTCTATAGCCCGAATAAGTGCTTCAGTATTTTCAATTTCATCTCGATTTCTCCAACTACCCAAAGCGTGGACTGAGCCCACTATATGGCTCATTAATTGACGAGTTTCATCTGGATAATCTAAGCCGCCATCAACTAATATATCACACTCTGAACCATGGAAAATTCGGAAATCGTCTCCAGAGTCAGCCCAGCCTTCATTGAGCGCACGGATCATTTCAGCTTGTACAGGTATTCCATGCGCAGGAATACCAATTTGTCGACCACCGATATTGAGAATTTCTGAGTGGTCGGCAATACCAAGGTACTCCCAACCTAATTCCTGTGCCGCTGCCGCCATTTCCTCCAATGTGTTCACCCCATCAGATGCAACAGTGTGATTGTGAAGCGCTCCGCGAATTTGTTCTGGTTGGATTAAATTTGGAAGAGATGAAGATTGAGCCGCTTCAATTTCACCCGTATCTTCACGCATTTCAGGAGGCACCCAATCCAGACCTAAATGACGATAGATATCCCTCTCATCTGCACATTCAAGGGTATATTTCGCAGCTTCCATGCCTATTGCATCGCCAGCCTCTTTCTCAGAGAATAGGCCAAATTCATTCAGTCTAAGTCCTCGATCTATTGCCAATTGCCGCATTCGGATATTGTGTTCTTTGGAACCTGTGAAGTAAGCTAAAGTGAATGGAAAGGTAGCAGGTGGCACTATTCTGACTTGAGCATCTATCGTCGCATCCCCGCTTCGCTCCATCATAGATTCCGCAAGTTTGGCATCAAGAGTTCCGGTTGTATCTGCCCCAGATAGCATGTCTTGTTCCAGAATTAAACTTACTTTTGACTCTCCAGAACCCTTTACCTCAGCAATTCCGGGAAGAGATAGAATAGCCTTGACGACTGCTTCATGATCTGCGGGTTCTGCTGCCACTACGATATCCAGGTCTCCAATTGTTTCTCTGCGACGCCTTGCGCTACCTGCGAGTTGTGCCCGCGACACTCCAGGAATAGCCGCAACTCTTGCTTCCAAAGCTCGGCCAAACATCAGGCCAACATCCATTCGTGAACGGCCTTGGTAGCGGCGCAATAGTTCGATTCCTTCGAGGTATTTTTGTTGACTTTTCTCTCCAAAACCGGACAACGGAGCCACATGACCCATTTCACAGGCTATCTTCAACGATTCAACTGAATCTACTCCAAGTTCCTCATACATCACTCGGGCGCGCTTTGGCCCCAATCCGGGTATTCCTACAATTTCGATTAGACCGGGTGGAATTTTTGCATATAATTGAGGTAAATCACCCCAAGTACCTTCCATCACAGCCTCTGTTACTAAGCCACTGATCCCTTTGCCGATTCCCTTGACCTCAACCAGCCTTCCATCTTGTACAACACTTAGTAGGTCTTCTTCCATGGAAGCCAAGGCTCGGCTGGCATTTTGGTATGCTCTAACCCTGAACACATTAGCTCCATCTAGTTCCAGTAGCACTCCTACTTGTTCCATCACAGCAACTACAGAAGACTTAGTTTGGAAAGGAGGACCTGTGCTACGAGGCTTGGGTAAACTCCAACCCTTGACCTTCACCATGTGCCTAACGGGAGTCCTCAGCCCTTGAGGATGTCCATCAGCGGCATTGAACCCAAGACTCACAAATGCACACCCAATCGGAAACACGTGGAGTTACTTGCAACTCTGGAAACCGCCTCGATATCTCTATGTGGTATCGCTATGTTACTATGGATGAGTATAGGCACATTTACTCGCGCTGATTGGGGAGAAGCATTTGCTCAGAAAACAATCTTTGTTTTGTGTGTCACCTCAGCAATTTTGCTATTTTCTCTACACTATCTTGGTGGAGAACTATGGGGTTCGCGCAATGTTGCATTACCGTTTGCTTTGACCGCACTAATCGTGGCTGCTGCTGGATCTCTAAACATCAAAGGCCAAGATGTCCAAGGTGAAATCAACCCTCACGAAATAATGAGGATGAGAAAACAAGAAAGAGACGAAGACTGAGGCTACTCTTCGTTTCTCTCAACACCTAATTTGTCGTCAATGAATGCCCGCATGTAGGCGGGAAGTTCGCCATTGACGAAGATTACATCATTTACTTCGTCTAGTTTCATCAACGAATAATAAATTTGCATTGCAGTCATTGGGGTTGAACTACAACCTGTGCAGCCACCTTCTAATGAAATCATAATTATTCCATCTGTGGTATCTACAACGTTGACAACACCATCGTGTGCATCCAAAATCGCTTGAACTGGCCCTACGGACTGTAGAATGAGTTGCTTATCGACTTCAGCCACGTGATTCCCTCATAGCGGCCAGTAGGCGAGATGCTTTGAACCATTGGTGGGCTGACCATCGATGTGGCAGATACGGTCAGGGTTCTGATGGTCGACTTGTTGGTCGAAAGAGCGGAATTCGGACACGGAGGAAATCAAGAAGTTGTGAGGCCATTTGCAGCAGCTGGAGATGTAGAGTTGCTTCTTGTAACTCCTCAAATGCAATCCTTTGAGGCTGGCAAAAAAGCCCATGCAGGAGAAGTCCCACTCTCCAAAGAAGACGTCCCTCATTGGGATGATGATTACCCATTCTGGGAATCAACTACCGTTGAATTAGAAGGTAGGCCTATTTCATTTCGAAGAATTGTAATGCCGATGGTTGAAGACGATTTGGAGATGACTGAATGGCTAGATTCGATTTCCGTTGATGCAGTAATATGTAGTGGGTCGCGACGTAATGTTAGCATGTGGGAAGATTGGATGGCCCCCGCTTCTTCGTTAGTTCGATCATCCGCTAATTCAGGCAGACCGACCCTTGGAATTTGCTTTGGTCACCAATTACTTTGCCACGCCTTGGGTGCGAAAGTAGAGCGTGCCGAATCACTTTCAAGTGGAATCTGGGATTTGGATTTCACAGATATTGGACAGGATGATGAATTGCTTACCTCGCATGTTTCTGATGATTCTTCTGTTGCCGGTTTGTTTACTCACCAAGACCATGTAATCACTGTGCCAAAATCATGTTCTCTAATATGCTCAACAAACCATAACCGAGTCACTGCAGTTCGAGTTCTTTCCGAAAATGGTGAACCTTTACCATCGTGGGGTGTACAATTCCATCCAGAGGCAGCTAGAGCACGAATTGAGCGCGCTCACGAATGGGGCCACATATCCGATGAAGAATTAGCTTCGTTCAAAGGAGAACATGATGGGGCCAGTATATTGTCATCATTCGCGAGTGTCGTAAGTCGCTATCAAGCATAATCTCCGCCCCGTAGGGGCGATTATTGTGGATTCGGATTAAATAGGGACCCTAGGTCGGCGACTCAACCTAATTGGTGATATTATGGACGGAGAACAAATTGCAATGATGGGAATGGGAGCAGGAATACTAGGACTGCTCATAGCATTCATGCTATATCGAAAGGTAGATTCAATTGAGATTGAAAACAAAACTGTAGCGACTATCACAGGTAGAATTCAGGATGGCGCAATGGCCTTCCTAATGGCAGAATATCGAATGCTGACGATTTTTATCATCGTTGTCGCTATTCTATTATTCGCTGGCGGCGAGGATAACGGTCTAGGATTGGAAACAATGGTCGCTTTCATAATCGGTGCTCTTTGTAGTGTAGCCGCTGGATTTAGCGGAATGCGCTCGGCTACAAGTGCAAATGGACGAACAGCACAAGCAGCCGCAAACGGTGGCCAGGCTGCGGCACTTACCACGTCATACAATGGTGGAGCAGTCATGGGTCTAGCAGTAGGAGGCCTCGGCTTATTTGGCATCTCCTTGATGTATTACCTGACCAGCCCAGTTGATGGAGAAGGATTCCTTTCCGTCGAGAACGTTGCTGGATTCGGAATGGGTGCCTCATCTATCGCTCTTTTCGCCCGTGTTGGTGGCGGAATTTACACCAAGGCTGCCGATGTTGGTGCCGACCTTGTTGGTAAGGTTGAAGCTGGTATTCCAGAGGATGACCCACGCAACCCTGGTGTAATCGCTGACAATGTTGGAGACAATGTAGGCGACGTCGCTGGAATGGGCGCTGATATTTTCGAGTCATTCGTAGGATCAATCATCGCTGCTATGGTTATTGCCCAGGCTAGTGAAGACCTAGGAGCGGATTACCTAATGATTCCAATCGCTCTTGCTATAGTTGGATATATTTCATCAATTATCGGAGTCTTCTCGATTAGTGCAATGAAAAACATGCACCCAGGTGCTGCACTACGAAATACCACTTTCATTGGTGCTGCTCTATTTATCGGTGGAGGATACCTCACACTCGACTATCTAGACCTAGACACAACAGTAATTCAAGCAGTTGGAATTGGAGCATTGGTTGGTATTCTAATCGGACTTGTGACCGAATACTACACAGGTATTGAACCTGTATTCGGAATAAAGGTACAAGCAATCCCATATATTGGAGAGGCATCAAAAACAGGAAGTGCAACTAATGCAATCGCAGGTCTTGCTGTAGGAATGCAATCTGTTTTCCTGCCTGTTCTTCTGATGGCTTCTGGAATTTACTTTGCTAACGATGTAATGGGTGGTGGCGATGCAGGTCTTTACGGAATCGCAATGGCTGCCATGGGGATGCTAGGAACTGTTGGAGTGACGATGACAGTCGATGCTTACGGACCTGTTGCAGACAATGCTGGTGGAATTGCAGAGATGTCAGGACTAGGAAAGGAAGTGAGAGAAATCACAGATGGCCTAGACTCAATTGGAAACTCAACTGCCGCAATCGGAAAGGGATTCGCAATAGGAAGTGCAGCATTAACTGCTCTTGCTCTATTCGCCGCATACAAGACCAGGGCGGAAGAAGCTCTCGGAGTTGGAGAGACGCTAGACCTTTCCTTAACCAATCCAGATGTAGTGATTGGTCTCCTGATTGGAGGCGCACTACCATTCCTAGTTGCCGCTATGACCATGAAGTCTGTAGGTCGCGCTGCTGAAGATATGATTACAGAAATCCGCAGACAATTCAGAGAAATTGATGGATTGTTAGAAGGAAGAGAAGGTGTAGAACCTGACAGTGCGACTTGTGTTGACATTTCTACACAAGCCGCCCTACGGGAGATGATTTGGCCAGGAATAGTTGCTGTAGCAAGCCCTGTAGCAATTGGAGTAATCCTAGGTCCTGAAGCTCTCGGAGGAACTCTAGCTGGTGCTACCGCAACTGGTGTACTCATGGCCCTATTCATGGCAAACGCTGGAGGAGCATGGGATAATGCAAAGAAGGCTATCGAACAAGGCGAGATACCTGGCGCTGAGAAGGGTGATGAGGCCCATTCTGCAGCAGTGGTCGGTGACACTATCGGTGATCCATTCAAGGACACCAGCGGACCTTCGCTAAACATTCTAATCAAGTTGATGTCAATCGTATCGGTTGTTATCGCTGGTTTGATAGCATAAACAAGCCAAATTTGTTTGGACGCTGAAGCGTCAGACTCATGAGAGTCTGTCCTTAGGGTCGACCATGCGAAGCGGTGCCATTGGCCTAACCATGTTGTTGCTTGTGGCCAGTGTTGCCGGCTGCGCAGGACTAACTGATTCGGGAGGAAGAGGTGGTTCAGACTACTCGATCGATGTGCCAACTTGGCACATAGGAGATTGGTGGTTGTACACATTCTCTACACCGGAATACACAGATGATACTGCGCGGTTGGTGGTAGCCTCCGACAGCGAAGAAGATGGAACTGCTTACATGCTGGCTATCTCTTCTATCGGGGAGGCCAGAAGGCACGCTGTTCTAAACCACAACCCATTCCTTGGTAGAATAACACACGACAATCTAAGTGCATACGAAAATGGACTACCACAGCCAGTTTTGACATTCCCAATTTCTGAAGGAGATTCATGGACGTTTTCCCTATTCACTAACGATTGGACAAGTACTGCCCTCGATGTCGGTAAGACCCATGCTACCATGTCTGCACAAGCTGCTGACGGTGCTAGACTTGACTACACCTTCAATACAGATGTTGGATTCTTCTCATCTTTCATCTGGACTGACTCAGAAGGGATTGAGCAGTTACGAATGATGCTCGCAACAAATGGGCACACTGAAGATGGCGAAGGGCATAATGGAGAGGTCTTCTTCATTCGAGGAGGTGACCTTTACTCGGATACTTGGGAAAACACAGGCACTGATTTCGAGATACGTGACACATTCTTCGTAAGTGATCATCCTACTGATGGAGAGTGGAATGAGATGGTGTACTACTTGGATGTAGCCTGTGGAAGTGGAAGTTCAAGCATTAGTCTCACTCTTAGAGACCGTGCATCTGTATCGGCTCTACAACGAACATGGGGGCCAGGAGCGGAGGAATACGGCACATTGGGAACTATTCCTTACCCAAGTGAAGAATACACACTGACCCTGACCTTTACTGGAGATTCAGATCTCCGACTAATCATAGCAGGGGCAATTACTTTCTCATGGACACTTTGAGGTGTCGAAGTGAACACAGGGACTCTGGTAATGCTACATGGCATGACTGGAACCTCAGAGAAAATGCAACCACTTGCAGATAGTTTAGCACCTAGTGGTTGGAAGGTTATCTGTCCTCAAGCAGAAATTCAACACCCTGCAAGAGGAGGATATGCTTGGTGGTTACGAGCGGAGGATCCAACTTTACCATTGGGAAAAGAATCTCAAAAACAGGTCCTCGATTCAATGCAGAGAGTGATTCGCGATATTCCAGATGGACCTGTGATTATCGGTGGCTTTTCTCAGGGTGGAGCGATAGCCTCCGCGCTTTTGGAAACAGATTTGCATGAAAGAATAGTTGGACTTGTTCTGATTGGGACCAAAACTGTTAGACCTGATAAATTGACAGAAGCACTGCCCTTTCTAAAGCCAAGAGAGGTTGTTTGGATGCATGGAAGAAGAGACCATCTTGTTACTTTCGAAGTAGCAATTGAGCATGCTGAAATCTTTGAATCCGCTGGATGGCCAGTAACTCGTCTTGAGCATGAAAAAGGCCATATGGTCAATTTGAACCAATTAGATGAGCTGAAAAGTTCAATTCAAAGAATGGCTGATTCGATCTAGGCGACTCAGGACAGGTAATCCATCAAATGATCAGAACCTCCGATGAAGATTGGTTGTTGTCCTCTAACATCGAAGCAGACTGGAACTGTACGATGGCCTGTTGCATCAACTACTTCCCATCGAAGGTCACCTTCATGGTCGAAATTTACCTCAGTGTAAGTTAGGCCTTTCGCATTAAGGTAATTTTTCGCCCGAGTACAATAGGGGCAAACCGTCTGAGAAAAAATCAGAAAATCCGTTTTACAGGAATCAAGCCACTGTTGCATGCTCGCCAAGCTCTGCACCCTCCATTGACTCACCCTCTTCTGTCCACCATTCGTCTTCATCCTCGTCTTCGTCTCCTAAACGACCTTCCAAGACTCGATCTGTTTCGTCCTCATCAATGAAAATCAGCATTATTGCGGATATCATTGTCAGTGCGGCACCGACATAAATTGCCGAAGAGTAATCGAAAATTTCTATCATTCTCTCAGTCAGTAAGTAAGCCGTCACTCCGGACAAATTGAACAAAGACATGTAAGCAGTAAATTGAGTTCCACCAACCTTGCTCCAAGTCAATCGCATAGATAGTGAGATTATGCAAATCCAAGCAATGCCTGCAATGAATGCCTGAGCAATCAGGAATATTGTCATCACAGTGGTGTTAGTCCAAAGTGGTTCGAGCATTGCAAGTGATGCATTGGCCAATGCTAGCAGTAGGAAGCCAACCATAGCAACTCTTCTTGTTCCAAATTTATCTCCTAGAAGTCCACCGAAAATCTGGCCAAACATTGCACCAAATACCACCACTCCACCAACAATAGCATTGTACTTGGCTTGTGACCAACCGGCTTCGTTGATGAAAATATCAATGACAATCGGCCCTACAAAGTAATACAATTCTGATAGTAAACAGAGGAATATCAGTAAGAATGCCGACCTTACTGAGAAGGCTTTGACAAGATAGAACGACGTTCTAGCAACAGTAGTTCTCGTTCCCGTTGGTAATATCAAGAATGGGTTTGGAACTTTTGGTAATTCGCTCGCATCTTCAGTCTGATTCATTAATTTTGAAATTCCTAGTGTGATTAAACCGAGTATGATGAATAGATATGATGCAGGGTTTGTTAAATTACGAAGGTCTGCTCCTAATCCCCAATCAATAGTGAACACATCAATTGCAAATCCAATAAACCAAATCGATAGACCAAGAATTGCGAACAATGCGGGTATCGAGATTCTGCTTTCGGATAATGCATAACCCACCGTTCTCGCTACTCGGAAGTCTTCCTCATCAATCCATGGAGTAACTTCATCCTCGTCATCCTCGACTTCTTCTGTTTCTGAACTAACAATCTCTGCTTCAATTACACCAGCCTTCTTTGACCATGGGAATAATTGCACTCCAGGCTTCTCAATCATGGTCAGTGGGAACCAAGCTACCATCATCAGAAGCACCATTGAGGCTACTATAACCCCAATAATACCAATCTTAGTTACTAGTACCCCTAGTGCTGCACCGCCAATAATTATTCCAAGTCTCTTTGCAGCAAACATGAAACCATTGACCTTAGCAACCTCATCTGGCTTAAGAATTTCAACCGCTAGAGCATCAGTAGCAACATCTTGCAGTGAAGCAAATATGTTGTGAATGAACAATACTCTAGTGACTAATGCAATTTCGGTATTCAAATCCCCAATGGTCGAGTCAATGACCAATAAACCACCTAGGCTGAGAGCCATACCAGTTTGAGCGAATAATACCCATTGTCGGCGTGGACCAAATCTTTCGATAAATACAGCGTCAACAACTGGCCCCCAAATCCACTTGAATGTCCAAGGCAATGCCACAGTGGCGAATAGAATTGCAATATCCTTGACTTCGGTTCCATTTTCTACCAAGTAGGCTGCGAAAGCAACACTTGCAAAACCCCAAGGTAATCCTTGAGCGAAGTAGAGAATACAGAGAGTAATCACTCTCCGAGTTTTATTTTCCGTAAGAGGCCCACCTTTTCTCCATTCAGAGAAACCACTTTTTGTTGATGATATTGCATCAGAAGGCATCGATCTGATACGTTCTGGATCAAACGCATTGGAATAAAATGGCTCATCAGATTCCGACTTCCACCCCTCTCTTACAGCAACTACACCGAGTAGGGCGGTGACTGCCAAGAATGGTATGAAGAACGCTATTGGTCCCACCGATGTCTTTCCAACATTGTTACTAGCATCTGTCAAAGATACATAAATTGGGAATTCAACATAAACATCCCCTGGACTACCGCCTTCATCGGAGTAATACATCCGGAAACTACCTGAACAATCTACAGTGTTGAGGGGGTCTGGTAATGCGCAGGGGCCTGTATTTTGGGCAGGAACTGAATATTCAACCGAGATTGTTAGCATTGAGTCCCGGTCCCAAGAACGAATTGAGTCGTTGACCAAAATATCCCATTGGCTTGTGAAATCGTTTCCGTTATTCACAGAATTCGCAGGTAGGACAAATTGGGAAAGTTGTTCTTGACCTCGTGAAAGAGTAAGGGTGAGGTCAGTGCAATCGTTACCACAATTGCCAGATTCGATTGCAAATTTCATTCGAATTGAGATTGATTCGTTAATTTCCAAAAGAAAATCATCAGAAAAACCCATTTGCATGTTACAAGAAAAGTCGACACTTACATCCTGTCCTTCGGGAAAATCAATCTCACCATAACCACTACTGGATGAACCTGCAGAGGCATTGGAATCAAAATTATTCCAGCATTCGAATAAATCCTCTTCACCCCAGAAGTACATGTAGGGTTGCTCTTGAGTTGGATGATTATTCTGGTCATCCTGTGCTACAACAAAAACCGAAAGAATACTTACTGTGAAAAGTAGGACTACCGATAAAGAAAGGCCTCTACTTGCATACCGCATGAGATTGGGGGTAGGAAGTAATGTTTGAGTCTTCGCCCATCGAGGTTCGGTTTAGATTTCAGCCAAACCAGAATAATCATACTCCCAATCGATGATTTGCCAACCTAAATCGGATAATTTCGAATGGACCAAATTAAGGCTCATTGGGTTACATAAGAGCGCGGCACAGCCGCCTCCACCAGCACCTAGAGCTTTCCAAGCCATTACTGAACCATCAGCAAGCATTGGCTCGATTGTATCTCGAAATGGTTGGTGTATCGAAGGGTCTAACAAATCGACTCCTTTGCAGGTTTCATTCAAAGACTCAACCACTAATTGCCTATGGTCTCGTTGAAGGGCATCGGCCATCATTCTGGTAGCCAAACGAATAGTGTGTAGGCCATCAATCACATCTTGATCACCTGAATCATATCGAGACCAAACTAAATTCTGCATATCCCCTGACTTGTGTTGTATTCCACTATGGGCAATAATTAGGTGTTTTTTCAACCATTTTTTGGCGGATGGAGCAGGTTCAAATGGTAGTTTTTCAACGCCATCCCCTATGAATAGAAAACGATTGAATCCACCGTGTACCGATGCCCATTGATCTTGACGGCCACAACGATTTCCTTCGTTGATTTCTGTTTTGAAGGCTGATTCTGCAACATTATCCAAATCACTTGTATCTACGATTCCAAGAGCGGCTATCTTTGCAACATTCAGAGCACCGCTGGTTCCAAGTCCAGAACCGGCTGGGACATCGAACTGTAGAGCAACATTTCCATCGCCATCAGGGGTTGCTGTAACCCACTTGTCAATGGTGAAGTTTACCACTTCACCTCCGTGATCATGGGTGTAAGGTGCTAGATCGGTCCAACCTCCTGCCAAATCGATTCTTAGTGGGGCTCGATATCCGGCCATGATTCTCCTAATGACTCAAGGGTGATAACCCTACGGTGAGAACAAAGGACCAAAAATAACGGGTATCAACACCCGCTCGGGACAAACATGGAGTCGAATGTTGAAAATGCTATTCGAGCCTTCTCGCAAGGCCAGCCAGTCATGGTGTTCGACTCTGATTTCAGAGAGTGTGAAACCGATCTTCTATGGCCTGCAACAGCGGCCAGTCCTGCGGTTATGCGAAGATTACGCCAGGACTGCGGGGGACTTCTATTCTTAGCAGTGGGTGATGAAATAGGTAGCCTATTCGGTCTTCCTTGGTTACAGGACATTCATACTCATCCCGCACTTGTAGCGGAAAATCCAGTTCTTGGTAAATTAATCACTGACGACTTACAATATGATTCTCGCTCTGCCTTCACACTCTCCCTTAATCATAGGGAAACCTACACAGGAATTACCGATAGGGACCGTGCCCTAACAACACGAAGATTTGGGGAATTGGCTGGAGAGATGATTCAGGCAGATGCATCTGTAGAAACTGCGCAAGAGGCGCTGGGATTAGAGTTTAGAACACCTGGACATATTCCCGTCTGCAGAGAGTCTCCTGGCGGCCTAGAAACTAGACAAGGCCACACTGAACTAGCTGTAGCAATTGCACGACTCTCTGGACACGTTCCAGCCACCATTGGTGCGGAGATGTTACAACCTGATGGAGACAAAGCCCTGAGTGTTGAGGCTGCCAGAGAGTACGCTGAAGTACACAACATACCCATGATTACTGGTGATGATTTACTAAAGGCTCTAGGGATTGATGATTGACCGAAGCATTGAGGATATTTACTGAGAGGGGATATGGATGGTCCGGGTTATGGCGGTCGGGGTTTTCGACCTACTGCACGCAGGCCATCTGCATTATGTCGAACAGGCAAAGTCCCTAGGTGATGAGTTAATAGTAGTAGTGGCTCATGATGACACTGTAAGAAAACAAAAACATGAACCCGTGACAAATCAAGATCTTAGAAGGCGTATGGTGATGGGGTTGAAACCCGTTAATGAGGCGATTGTGGGAAACCCCCCTAGCGTTCCCATCTTTGAGATATTAGAAGTAGTGAAACCAGATATAATCGCATTAGGTTACGACCAGAAGCATTCACGAGACTCAATCAAGAAAGGATTGGAAGAAAATGGCTGGGGTAATGTCGATGTTCGAAGGGTCGAAGGGTTAGCAGATGATCTAGATGGTACCAGGAAAATCATCGCTCGAATCATTGATCTTTGGTCCGGTGAAACTGGTGGCCCTTACGAGGAGGATTGAGAATGTTCACTGGAATTGTAGCCGCTTCTTGTGAGGTTGTTTCAACTGACCAGGGAGAAGAGGTTCGTTCGATTGTTGTTGATCTAAGTGGTTATGATGATGATTTAGAGATAGGTGCAAGCGTTGCAATAGACGGCGTTTGTATGACAGTAGTTTCCTCGATAGATGGGCATGTTCGGTTTGAAGCTATACCCGAAACCTTGGAGCGTACCACAATCGGCTTGCTCAAGCAGGGTAGTCAGGTCAATATTGAGAGGTCTTTGCGAATGGGTGATGAGTTAGGAGGACACATTCTTTCAGGTCATGTAATGACTACTGCTAGGATTCTACAGAGAAATCAGAAAGGCGAAGGAATCGATTTACTGATTGAACATCAAGTCGAAACCAAACCATACATTCTCGAGAAGGGTTACGTCGCAATTGATGGTATGTCATTGACGGTTGGTGAAGTGGAAGGTGAGGGATTTAATCTACATATTATCCCGGAAACTCTGAGAATTACTACAATCGGAGCGAAGGCTGAGGGAGACTTAGTGAATATTGAGGTTGATTCCAGAACTCAAGCGGTCGTAGATACAATTCGAAGCATGGAGGTAGGAAAATGAGAATAGTTGCTGTATGCGGTTCTTTTCATAGAAAAGAAGTAGAGAAGATGTTAGAATTTGCAAGAGATGAGGCATCTATTATGAATTCGGAATTAACGGATATTGTTTGGGTTCCCGGATCTATGGAAGCACCTCTTGCTTTGGAAAGACTCCTCCTCCGAGAGAATGTAGATGGCGCAATTACACTTGGTATTATTGAACGTGGGCAGACTCAACATGGTTTGGTGATGGGGCAATCGGTTACTCGTGCAATAATCGACCTACAAATCAAGCACAACAAACCAATAGGTCTGGGAATAATTGGTCCAGGAGCTGAACCTGAGCATATTGAACCACGGCTAGAACCTCACGCTCGTGCCGCGGTAGGTGCAGTAGTTTCAATGAAAAATTGATGCAATTTAGCTCATAATTAGTCAAGTTTGAGAGTCAATGTTCAAAGATTGTCGGACATTGGGAGTGCCTATGTCCGACGACGTCCGCAATACAATCATCATCGGTTCAGGCCCCGCAGGATACACTGCTGGCCTATATTCCGCTAGAGCAATGCTGGAGCCTTTGATGTTCGCTGGATATGCATCAGGAGGTCAACTGATGCTTACTTCTGATATCGAAAATTTCCCTGGTTATCCACAAGGTATAGGTGGGCCAGAAATGATGATGCAACTTAGAGAACAAGCCGAAAGATTTGGCCTTGAAGTACACGATAGGAATGTCGAGAAGGTCGATGTCAGTGAGAGGCCATTCAAAGTCTGGGTTGAAGGAGAAGAATTCCTTGCTGAGACTTTGATTATCTGCACTGGTGCAGAGGCGATTTGGTTAGGTGCTGAAGGTGAAGACGCACAGAAGGGGCGAGGAATCAGCACCTGTGCAACCTGTGATGGGGCTTTTTTCCGAGATGAGGAAATTATCGTTGTAGGGGGTGGAGACTCAGCAATGGAAGAAGCCACTTTCCTGACTAGATTTGCAAGCAAGGTTACAGTCATCCACCGAAGAGATGTATTCCGCGCCTCAAAAGTAATGTATGACAGAGCAGCGAATCATCCAAAGATTGAGATCAAGACTTTCCGCTCCGTCAAAAAGTGGCTTTCTGATGAAAAGGGGCTCACTGGAGCAGTATTGGAAGATCCTCGCGATGGTTCAACTGAAGAGATTTCATGCACTGGGGCTTTCATTGCAATAGGGCATAAACCCATTACGACATTCCTTGATAATCAAATTGAAACCGACGATTCTGGTTACATTGTTCCAAAGGAGCATACAATGACTAGCATTCCGGGAGTATTCGCGGCCGGGGATGTTGTAGATACAAGATACAGACAAGCGATTACTGCCGCCGGTATGGGTTGTCAAGCCGCTATCGATGCTGAGCGATGGTTAGAAGATCAACACTGAAGTGACATAATGGTTGAATTCGGTGTTTTCAGCAATCGAGAGGACTGGCAGCAAAGAAGTTGGCTATCGCATCGGATAGGAGATTTATTCTATCTCTCTCACTCCATGGTTACACTCTGGTGTGCTGTACTTTGGTTAGGCCCCTATCAGTGGATGTGGTGGGGAGTTGTCATTCTGTATGCCGCCACAGAAATACTCTGGTTTTTCCGCGGTCGATTCTGTATTCTTTCTGATTTGGAAAGATACTTCAAAGGAATACCAAGGCCAGATGACCCATTAGACCAAAATTTTGTACGAAGGCTTTGGAATCTGTTGTTCCGCAGGGATATTTCATCTGAAAATGCACAGATATTGACACGTATATGGGGGCGACTTGGATTCACCGTTGCATTTGCTAGACTCTACCTATCAGGAGCATTCTGAGTCTGTCGTGCAAGCCGAAGGCAAAATGAATGAGTTGTGTTCTCTCAGATCCATGGACGAGCAATTGAGCCCAGTGGAGCGCGCACGATATGCGCGTCATTTGATTCTTCCAGAGATGGGTGAAGAGGGCCAAAAGAAGTTGAAAAAATCCTCTGTAATTGTGGTTGGAGCGGGAGGATTAGGGTCTCCAACTTTACTATATTTGGCAGCGGCAGGGGTCGGTAAGATTGGAATAATTGACGACGATAAGGTGGACATTACTAATCTTCAAAGACAGGTAATTCATTCTACAGCGGCTGTTGGTTCACTAAAGGTTGAGTCAGCAGCTAATCGAATTCGAGAGTTAAATCCAGAAATTGAAGTTGTTGAACATAATATTAGGCTGGATGTGAATAATGCATTGGATTTACTCTCTGATTGGGATGTGGTAATTGATGGTACAGACAATTTTCCCACTAGATATACAATCAATGATGCATGTGAGATTCTGAGGAAACCGTGGGTTTTTGGCAGTATTCATAGATTTGAAGGCCAAGTTACAGTTTTCAATTACGATGGTGGCCCAAATTATCGAGATTTGTTTCCGAATGCACCACCTCCTGAATTAGCACCAAATTGCGCCGAGGCAGGAGTATTGGGCGTTCTACCGGGTATTGTTGGTAGCATACAATCTGCTGAAGCAATCAAATTATTGCTGGGCGTTGGTGATTTGTTGTCTGGACAATTAATGGTGATTGATGCAAAATCAATGAGAACACGATCGTTACAATTTGACAAATTACCTGGACGAGAACCTGTCACAGAAATGTCCGAGCAATTGATAATGCAAGCTTGCCAAAGACAAGAGATTAGGGAAGAACCTCCAATTGGTCAGGTGCTAGAAATTACTCCCGCAAAATTTGTAGAGAGGCGCTCCAAGGGTTGGAACCCCTTCCTATTGGATGTCAGAAGGGCAAATGAGGAAGCGATTGTCAGTTTGCCAAACACCGACTTACGAATTGAACATATTGCAGTTCCTGCAAAATCTGAAGACTTACCAAAAGATTGTGATTTGGTTGTTTACTGTCGAAGCGGAGGGCGTTCCGATGCTGTAGCCCGGTGGCTGGGTCAGTCTGGGTGGGATAGGTCTAGAGTTTGGAATATGGTTGGCGGCATCCATCTTTGGTCGGATCAGGTAGATTCTAAAGTCCCAAAGTATTAATTTGATAATTGTGGTTAAATAACTCTCAGTCATATGTTTAATTATGGTAATTAAAGAATTTTAAGGTAAATTACCAATTATCCGCAATATTATTACATTAAATGTGGTGTATTAGCCTTAATGTCTAACTTTAATTGTGGTATAATTATTTACTTTGGCTTCGAGATAATATCTCAAGCGATAGAGAGAACTTCCTTTAGTGGTGTAATTGTGAATAATACTGCGATTCTTTGTTGTACTAGTGGATGCCGCGACAAAACATGACTGGGCGACGAGGGATATGGCGTTGCCCCTCTTGCAGCACACACCAGACCTGGAAATCAAGAGATAAGGCCACAACAAGACTAGATCGCAAGTGTTCATCCTGTAACACTAGAATCAGAGTAACTCTGAATCGCTCCGATAGTGGCAGAGGTAGAAAACAACAAGCAGAAGTGTGGGAAAGGCCATTTGACACCTCGATGGAGGAGTTACAAAATGAAGTGGCCCTCAGAAATTCGGATGACGAAACGCGAGGGGCGGAAGAGAAGAAATCCGGCCCCGTCAGTCAACAAGATATGCCACCTCTATGGGGGGGTGGTTGGAGACCAGAGGCTCCCTTGGAGTTCTCATCTGCTTTGCCGCAGGAAACTGCTAGGTCAGAACTAATGCGGTTTCTTGTTGAAAGGCACGACGGACACGTAGAGTCTGCACATGAATGTTGGAATTCGCTAAACCCCCCTGAACGATTCAATGGCAAAAGTTTTCACGAATTTTGTGAATTATTCTGCGATTCGTTTGAAAGAAGATTAACTGAAAGGATATACGAACCAGGTTTAGCTACTCTTGCAACAGAAGAAATTATCCCTAGAAGAACTGGTATTGACTATCTAGACAGAAGGGCAATTCGCATGATGAGAGATGTCGCCCTATGCCTACGTAGAATCGCATACACCGCAGCAATAACCGTCGATGATAGATTTGAATGGCAAAGGTGGATGCATAGAACTCGCGCTTTGGATGAACATCTCAAAGACTTATTCATGAATGGAGTAAAAACACCAGATGGAAGTCAATTTGGAGGCAAAGGATTCCGCTCTACTTGGCAAGAAGGAGTTGTTGCATGCGCTACCTCTATGACTCGGGCAATCGATTTAGACGATGATTCAATTTCTATTGCAGATGTTGTTGCCCCTATGATTAGAGACGTGGGATTAGCTCTTTCAATGGGACAAACACCACTGGAAATTTTCAACGCACAAATGGGCAAATCAGATTCTTACATGGATGGAGGCATCGATTCAGCCGGAGGCAGAGATCTACACGTTGGCAATTGGCACAAGAGAGTACTACCACCCACCGCGCCGCTACCGATTGCAAGCGCTACAGCTACCGGTGTAGCGCTAGCGGCGAACAGGCTTGGAACGGCTCGATTTCACCTAGCACCGGTCGGAGAAGGTTGCAGTAGTAGCGGTGAATTTTGGGAAGCCATGAATCTAGCCGGGGCTCGAGGTCTGCCGATTTCATTCATGATTCAAAATAACCAAATTGCGCTTGATACCTTCACTGTTGGTCAATCCGGCGCTGAAACCTTCGGAGACAAGGGTCACTCGATGGGAATCCCATCTTGGAGCATAGATGGCTCCGACCCTGCAGAATTTCACATATCTACCGCAGTTGCTAGGGAATTTGCATTAGATGGCGGAGGCCCTACTCTAATCCATGTTGAGACTATGCGTGGTTGTGGCCATGCGCATCATCACGACGATTTGTACTTGGGTGCTACTAGTGGAAACCCCCCCGGCTACGTAGACCGCGATTTGCTAACATATTGGTCAGAAAAAGACCCTCTACCCAACCATCGGGAATTATTGATAAGATTGGGAGTAAGTGAGAAAAAACTCACCAAGATGGAATCAGAGGAACAAGCGATGGTAGATGCAGCTCGCCAAGAAATGGAAGAATCTGCATGGCCCGAGGGGAATACTGTGACCAAAGGAGTAACTTCTCTTCATGATGCTTCGACTCATTCTGAGCAGTTCGAACGCTTCGGAATAAGCCTCTCTGGAGGAGAGAGTCCCGTCTCGATTGGCAAGGTAGAACTTGAATTCTCAGAGGCAGCAAACTCATGGACATACAGCAAGGCGATACAAAATGGGATGGTCAGCCTTGCTGACAAATATAGTGAGTCAATTGTCTTCATGGGAGAAGATATGGAGGTCGCAGGAGCCTTTGGGATGAATCTGCCATTGAAGGCACGAGGACATTCAAACAAATTGCTCGATATGCCCTTATCAGAAGCGATAATCATTCATTCAGCAACAGGAGCGGCCTTAGGTGGTATGCGACCTTTGGCAGAAATTCAATTTGGAGGGTTTGCGGCTCTAGCTATGAATCCGCTAATCAATAACGCAGCCCAACTTAGGTGGCGATGGGGAGCGGATGTCCCACTTACCGTTAGGATTCCTCTCGGAGCAAAAACTCGCAGTGGACCATTCCATGCAAACATGATAGAATCATGGTTTGCAAATGACCCGGGTTTGATCATCGTATTCCCATCCTCTCCACAAGACGCCTACGATTTGTTGATTGAATCGCACGCCTTGAATGACCCTGTAGTATACCTTGAGCACATCGGACTCTATGGCTTACGTGGAGGAAAAACTGGCTGGGGGCATTCGATTAACCAGATAGTTGACACAGATTCGGTCCATCAACGCCTTGCCAATGGCGAGAATAGTATAGGTAAAGCTAGGATTGTTCGCGGTGGTAAAGATGTCACAATCGTAACATGGGGAGCAATGGTTCATGTAGCTCTAGAAGCGGCTGAAAAAGCTGCAAAACGAGGCATTGAAGCAGAAATTATTGATTTACGTACTATACTGCCATTCGATGCACAAACCTGTATCGATTCTGTTCGAAGAACTGGCCGTCTGATAGTTTTGCAAGAGGCACAATACACCGGTGGACTTGGGCATACAGTTAGTAGTAGGATCTTAGAGGAAGCATTTTGGAACCTAGAAAATGCACCGGTTGTAATCGGAGCATTAGACACACCAGTTCCGTTCTCGCCGCCATTAGAAGACCACACTATTCCGACCTCCGACTTGGTAGTCAGACACATCAGAAGAATGTGTGAATGAGATAGATGTACTCAAACATCATGAATGGTACGCACTAGCCGTGGTAGAGATGTTAGACTCCGACCCGGTTCTTGTCCTGATTGGATTCGTCTTGTTGATGACTGGTGGAGAAGGTGTCGTCCAGGGTGCGGTGCAAATTGCATATCGATTGAGAGTCCCTCCATTATTGGTCGGATTCACGATTGTTGCAATCGGCACATCTCTCCCAGAATTAGCCGTGGCAATTGAGGCGGTTGCTCAAAATGAGCCTGATATTGCTGTTGGAGGCGTCTTGGGCTCGAATGTTGCCAATGTTATGTTGGTTCTCGGTACCGCTTGCATGCTTGGTTCTGGCGATGAGGCAGGTGCAGGAATTAGACGAGATTCTGTGGCTGTTATCTTGGCTACTGTCCTTCTAACCGCATTCGTTTATTACGGCTCAATACCTCTTGAAGGAGGGGCATTCATGCTAATTTTACTGGTAGGATATTACGCCTATGCTTATGTCTCATCTAAAGGTAAAGCCGATGCAGAGGAGCCTGAAGAAACTTGGCTTCCTGACAATATACTATTGGCTATATTCTCAACAATCGCGGGTGGAGTAATGATTTGGAAAGGGGCTATTTTCCTGCTTGACGGAGCTACCGGTTTGGCCGCAACCTACGACATACCTACTGCGATTGTTGGGCTTTCATTAGTAGCTCTCGGGACTTCTTTGCCTGAATTAGCAGTCACTCTAATCGCGGCAATGAGAAATCAAGGAGGAGTTGCGGTAGGCAATGTGTTGGGTTCCAATGTAATGAATATCCTAGGAATCCTAGGTACTGCTTCTGTCATCGGAGGTGGAATCGAAATCGCATCGAAGTTTGAAGGCCGAGACATATGGGTAGTCATCCTAACTTCTAGCTTAGTTGCTGCTATGTTGCTCGATGACAGAGAAATTGGACGAAGAGTAGGAGCAACAATGGTAATCGGATATATTGCCTACATGTCGTTTCTCTATTACAGCACCACGTAGTCTGAAGCCTGTTATATTGCAGGATTTTCTTGCCCTAACGCCTAAGGCAGGGAGGCCTGTGGCGATATCATGGTTGAGTTCGCATTGTCCGAGGAGCAAGAGATGCTTCGTGAGTTAGCTCACGAATTTGCCAGAGATACAGTTCGCCCTAATGCAGAGCATTGGGAAGCTAATTCGGAATTTCCAACTGAAGCAATCGCGGAGGCTCATGCATTAGGCCTCACTAACCTACACATCCCAGCAGAATACGGAGGTATGGGGATGGGTATACTTGACGAGGTGTTGGTCTGTGAGGAGTTTTCTTGGGGGGACCCAGGGTTTGGTACTGCAGCATATTCGAACGGATTAACTGTTGGCCCGGTAATTACCGGAGGAACTGAAGACCAGAAAGCCGAATATCTTGGCCGCTTGGTGAAAGAACCATTGATTGCATCCTATTGCGTAACCGAACCGGGGGCGGGTAGTGATGTTGCAAGCATACAAACTACCGCTGTACGAGATGGTGATCATTACATCCTAAACGGCCAGAAAATGTGGATTACAGGAGCGGGACAAGCAGATTGGTTCTTTGTTTTGGCATACACAGACAAATCAGCCGGTTACAAAGGAATGAGCGCTTTTATCGTCGAAAGTTCGTGGGATGGAGTTTCACTTGGGAAAAAGGAGACAAACATGGGACAAAGAGCTTCAGACACTAGAGCTGTAATCTTCGAAGATGTCCATGTACCAGTTGAGAATCTAATCGGTGGTGTTGAGGGAGCGGGTTGGTTCAACGCAATGAAGGCCTTCGACCTATCACGACCCTGTGTCGCTGCACAAGCCGTTGGTTGTTCACGAGCGGCATACGAATACGCTTTACAATACGCCGATGAACGCAAGACCTTCGGTAAGAAATTGCATGAGCATCAAGCGATTCAATTTATGTTGGCAGATATGAAAACAAAAATCGAGGCTAGCAGATTACTAACTTGGCGCACTGCATGGGAAGTAGACAATGGAATCAAGAATACCGAAAGTGCAGCTCACGCTAAGCGATTTGCTGCAGATTCTTGTATGGAAATTACGACTGACGCAGTGCAAGTATTTGGCGGCTATGGATACTCAGAAGAATACCCTGTTGCTCGGCTGATGCGTGCAGCAAAGGTTCTGCAAATTTACGAAGGAAGTAGCCAAGTTCAACGGATGATCATAGGAAGAGAAATGGTCAGAGAACTCTAAATCAGCCCTTAGGGCTGAATAGTCAACTGACCGCTTTATTGAAATCATATCCTCTTTGCGGTAGAGCTGGTAATCATGTTAGTATCTGATGAGATTCGAGCCAGATTGATTGCTTTCACTGTACTCGGTATGATGCTTGTTCCAGCACTCGCAGCCGCTGCCCCTACTGTATCAAATCCCTCGTCTGACCCAACATATTCTGAGCAGATTGGAGATTGGTGGGAAGACACTCCTATGGACAAAGATGGAGATTACATTCACGATGCAATTTGGGTTGCTGCACAAAACAACCACTATCAATACCTCGATGACAATGGTCGAATTTCGGTAATCGTTGACTTTGACCACACACCAACTGAATCTGATCAAAAGATGCTAGAAACTGAATTGGATTTTCAAACACAATTCAGTTATTGGTTGATTGATTCTATTGCAGGAACCATTGAATTGGATAGAATATACGAATTGGTTCAACTACCAGGGGTTGTATTCGTAGAGTTAGATGGCAGACTAGAGGTTCAGATGGAGGATGTAGTTCCTGCTCATGGTGTTGACCTAGTTTGGCAGGACACAGGTTATACTGGAGCCGGAGTGACCATGGCAATTATTGATACTGGAATTGACGGAAATCACACTGCCCTAGACGATTTAGATGATGACAACAGTACCGACGACCCAAAAATTATCGCATTCTACGACGCAATAAATAACCCAGGGGCTACAAATGGCAGTGAAATTTTCCCATATGACGACAACGGACATGGAACTCATTGCGCTGGAATAACTGCAGGTACTGGAGCGCCTTCATACCAACATGTAGGGGTGGCACCACACGCAAATCTCGTTGGAGTTAAAGTCCTGAGTGGTAGTGGAAGTGGAAGTTATGCACAAGTTATGGCAGGAATGGAGTGGACCGTTGAAAAGAGTCACGAATTCAATATTAGGGCTGCAAGCATGAGTCTTGGAGGACCAGCCGTATCCGAATGGACAACCTCAGAACAAGAGTCGGTCAACAGGATGGCAAATGAAATGATGAGGGCAGGGGTTGCGATTTTTATTGCAGCCGGAAATTCAGCATTTAGTGCTCAAATTGGAACCCCAGGAAGCGCCGAAGATGCAATCACTGTAGGTGCTTTGGACAAAGATACTGCAATCGCGATATACTCTAGTCAGGGACCTACTGAAGAAGGGCGAATCAAACCAAACATAGCTTTCGTAGGGAGTAGTGTAAACGCCCCTGATGCAAATTCAGGGGATGGATATGTGGCCTTATCAGGAACCAGTATGGCAACACCTGGCGCTGCCGGTGTAGCGGTTTTGATGTACCAAGCAAATCCAGATTTGAGTCCTTTCGACATCAGGAATATTCTGCAAGAAACTTCCACATACAGACAATGCCATTACATGCTCGCGAACGAGCCGTGTGCAGAGGACCTCATTCCGAAGAATAGGCAGAACAACGTCTACGGCCATGGCCATGTTAACGCACAGCCTGCGGTCGATGAAGCCGCCAATTACGTCTACGAACTTACTATGTCCCTGAATGTGACTTTGGATAGTGAATACGGGAAAGACAACCGTGTTCACATTGGACAAGGAGAATCGATTGTTTTCAATTTAGAAGGAGGCGTCCAAAGAGTACAATGGCGAACTTGGGACATGAGAGATAATTGGATGGATTTATCTGAATTTACAATTGGTGATCCGCAGTTTCAGGTGACTCATGACCTATTAGTGGATAGGCTCCGGTTCCTCCCCAACAATACTGTGGAAGGCGACCAAGTAATACTCGTACGGGCAATATCCGGGGACCAAGCATCGACTAATCTTGCCATAGGAATTCACATCATGGGTGAAGAAAAAATTGTACAATCGGATTCTGAAAATTCCCTTATGGGGCTTGTAGTTGGAATTTTGGCCCTAATAGTACTCGTGCTTCTTTCTGCATTAATTTTCGCAGGTATTCAACTTCGAGAAAGAGGATTCTTCGGAAAAGATGACGAATATTATAGAAACGAAGATATGGACGAAGAGATGTTCCCTGAATCAGAATATAACCAATCCGAGTCTGGATAGTTTCAAGTCATCTAGTCCTAATGCTCAAACATGGGTGCTGGTTGGACCAATTATGAGGCAGACTAGGGGCATATATGTCTCAATTGTTTTGATTATGCTAATGGCCCCATTAGTTTCCTCTTCGATTAGCGACGATTCTAGGCAAAGAGGCGGCCTAGATTTCAATGGAGATTGGGTCGACTCAGTTGAACCTGAAATTCATTTTGAATGGTGGCTAGACTGGAGTAGAGACAAGGATGGTAATTCTATTGATGACCGGCTTGAATGGTTGATGCTACAACCTAGCGAAATACAACAACAATGGTGGAAAAGAGCTTCACCGGGAAGTGCAAGAGTATTCATTGACTACGATCACCATCCCACAGATGCAGATATTTCAGCGCTCCAACAACTAAATGTTGAGGTGACTTTCAAATTTAGTTATCTGGATACTGTGGCAGCTTCCGCTCCTTTCGACTCAATCTTAGACCCTGAGGGAATCCTTTCTTTGCCTGGTGTAGTGATGATAGAAGACCTTGGACTTGCGGAACCTAACATGAACGAAGCGGTTCCAAACATGGGTGTTGATGCTGTTTGGCAAGACCTAGGATTAGATGGAACCGGGGCGGTTATTGCTGTACTCGATACTGGAGTGAGAGGAGATCATGAAGGGCTCAATGATATGGATGATGATCCATTTACGTGTATCGAAGACCCTCCTGACCCATTAGACCCAAATCCAGAACCAATCCCTGCAGATTGTGATCCCAAAATCATCGCATTTTTCGATGCCGTATTTGCTGATCAAGAACTGGACCCTTCAGAATCATACGACTCAGGAACCCATGGGACTCATGTTGCGGGTATTGCGGCAGGTAGCGGTGGGGGACAAACAGACCCGGCAACTGGAGAGAAATATGTGGGGGCAGCACCTGGTGCATGGCTGATTAACATCTTAGCATGCTGTGATGGGGATATTGAAGACATAATGCAGGGCGCTCAATGGGCAATAGATAACAAAGAAAAATATGGCATCAATATCTTGACTTCCTCGCTTGGAGAGCAACAATTTGAGATTCATGTTGACAATGACGGTAGTTCTGCTTGGAGCCGCCAAATGGATGCAGTCGTTGAGGCTGGAATAATCACGACTCTTTCTGCCGGAAACGAATTTGGAGGAGCGACGTTTGCTGGCTGTAATACAATTGACAGTCCCGGTGATGCTGCTTTACCAGTAACCGTAGCCAGTTTAGATAAGGATCTAGGACTAGCAATTTACAGTAGTAGGGGATATACTTCTGATATGCGAGTAAAACCAGATGTAGCCACCATCGGGTCGAGTATTATGGCGCCTGATGCAGCAACAAATGATGGATATACTAGTAAATCAGGAACCAGCATGGCAACCCCATTAATGGCAGGAATTGCGGCTTTAATGGTGCAAGCAAATCCAGATATTACTCCCTCAGAATTCAAAGACATCATTGCAGCCTACTCAATTGAAAGAGAAATTGTACTATTAGACGATCCTGGATTCAATGACTGTAGTGCGATAGAGACTCGGCCAGATAATGAGTTTGGATACGGTCAAGCCGATCCAGTTGTATTCGTTGAAGTAGCGGGAAGCATTGATCGTACACTCAATGTATCAATGAATATCGACACCCTGCAGGTAATTGAAAATCAAAGCAAAATTACAGGAATTGCAAGTGGATTGCCTTCGGGAACAGATGGCAGAGTTGAGGTTAGAGTTGGTGGTGCAGAATGGAAAGAAGCAAACGATGACTCAAAGGATGGAGACTGGACTAGTTGGAGTTTAGAACTCGAACCACACAATAATTCTGGCAATTCTACGATTTTTGCCAGATTATATCTTGATGATAATCACATCTCGCCTATTGATGCTAGAAGAGTTATTCTAATCGACGAATTGGCAAACAATCAGGAAAATGGATTGAATGATCAATCGTCATTGATTGTATTTTTTGGGGTATTGGTTTTCTTGGTTCCAGTTATTGGAGTTGCAATTTACTTCAATCGCAGTTCGATTTGGAGTGCAAATTCCGATGAGGATTAACGAAGCGATTGTTCTAGCCGCTGGGGCGAGTAAACGCCTAGGTAGCCCCAAAGCATTGGTTGAAGTCAAAGGACAGACTCTTGTCGAGTTAGTATGCAGTAAATTGCAAAGTGCAGGTATCTCCGTAACAGTAATTACTCGTAATTCGCTTAAAACAAAAATCCAAGATTTACTTCCCAATGTTAGAATTATAGTGAATCCAAACCCAGATTTGGGTCGAACAGGAACAATTCAATGTGGAATTGAATCAATTGGCATCAAACCTCTGTTAATCGTCCCAATTGACAGACCTGGGTTTAGTCTAGATACTTTAAAGAAACTGTGTGAATGCAACGATACAACGATTCCGAGCTTAAATGAAAAAGGAGGCCACCCCCTCGTAATTACCTCCGAAGATTGTGGAAATATTTTGCAAGCAAAACCAGACACACCGCTTCATGAACTGATAAACCCAGATAGGATAACGGTAGAAGACCCACATTTACACCTAAACATAGATACTGAAGGTGACGTAATCGAACTGATCAAGGTTGCAAAGTATTTGTGATTGAGGGATATTCACCCATCAACCATAGGAATACTAAACCCACAATAATTGCTGGAAGAGTGGTATGAATTGTTGCCCAAATTGAGGCGGTTTTGTGCCTTACCAAGAGAGGAAAAAGAGCGTCTCCATCCTGAGATATAGCATTTGCAATTAAAGCAGGAAATGAGACTAATCCTTCAACATATGCAGTGATGGCGATAATTTGAGGCCCGCATCCAGGAATTAGACCAATTGTTGCTGCAAGCAACACTGCCCCAGAGCCAGACCCGAGTTCGGATATGTCGGTTTCATTAATCCCAAACAATATCATACCGAACTCGAAAACCAAGTAGGCGATTAGGACCCAAAAAGTAACGAATGCTGTTTCAGATGCCGCATGAACCAGGGTTTCGTCGAGTGAATTGAGTTTGTCACCGATTGTAGCCTCCGTATCGTCAGCAAAGAAATTCTTTGATGAGAAATACAGTATGATAGATAGAGTGGTCCCGATTAAACCAACCCAAGTTATGATTCCGTCTCGAGATGTAGGGTCCCAAACAAGTTCTGGCAAATATTCAGGATCTTGTGCATACCAAATTAGAAGCAGGATTGCAAGACATAAACCAACTGCTGTTGTTGCCCACCAGACTCTGTAACCTTGGTGCAATACACGATATCCCCATCCTTCTGGAATCTCCCTAGGTAATTCATCGATAAGTGAGCCTTCAACTTCCATCTCCTTTGCGGCTTCTTCCCCTAATATTTCCTCAGAACCAAACTTAGGCCCTAACTGGCCTAATGGAGCAGATGGTGTGACCTGTAAACAATCTACTCCATACCCCCACAAAACACCAACAACAAACGAAGTAACGTGGACAACTATAACAGGAGTAAGGAAAGATGAGTCTTGGAATATAGCACCAATTAGTACAAACGCAGCATCACCGAGTGTTGCAATAAGGGTCGCAATAACTGTTCCATAGGTGACGTACCCTCTCGCATACATGGGCATTACAATAATTGCTCCACCACAACCAGGAGTCAGTCCCATCATTGCACCAATTATTGGTTGGAACTTTGTATTCTCTCGAATCCATATTACAAATCTACCTGCTGTAACAAATTGTAGCCAACTGAATAGAAGAACCATTGCAGCTACAAAAACAGTCACTGCAAGGAAAGCATCTCTCATCGAGATAACTAAGATTTCCAGCGCTTGACCAGCACTGATGTCAGTTGACATGTAAGTTGCTGGGACGGTTATTCGTATCAAAGTTAGCCTAGGCTAACTCTTCAATAACGCCTTGGAATCTCTGCTCTCCATGCGAACAAATCCAATACCTTGAGACTCTTCCGCATGTCTATGACCAGCGCCACACTTGCGTGGGTATTAGATCGATTAAATCACGGCGAAAGAGTTGCTCTTGCGTCGGTTGTTGAAGCTAATGGAAGTGTCCCAGGTAAACCTGGAGCTAGAATGGCAGTCAGTAACTTAGGAAATAGACATGGAACTATTGGAGGAGCAGGGTTAGAATTGAAAGTAGAGAAGCATCTTGGTGAGATGTTGACGGCCGAATCCGATACAAGCAGAATTGAGACATATGTCTTGCATAGGGATGCGAAGGGCCAAGAGGCGACAGCGCTTAACAGCCTCTGCGGCGGTCGCGTTACCGTCTCTTTGGAGGTCCTAGAACCCGTGCCACACATATTAATCGCAGGAGGAGGCCATTGCGGTCTAGCCATCGCTGCTGCATGTGATAACCTCGGCTGGTCACACAGTGTATTTGATGTGAGAAACGAATATGCTGATGGTGAAGTATATCCTAACGCGGTGGAACATCATTCTAGCGATGTAAAGGAGTTTATTGACAGTCTTTCGGATAATGGTTTCATGCGATTTTCAGACGTTCTATTGTTAGGGCATGACTGGTCGGTTGACCAAGACTTGCTAATTGGCCTATTATTGAATCGTGGGGAAGCAAATAGACCACGAATTGGAGCAATTGGATCACGATCAAAATGGAAGGTTTTCAGGGAGGCGGCAATTTCTGCGGGTGTGTCAGAAAACGCGATTGATTCGGTTCGGTGTCCTATCGGCATTCAAATAGGCGCGGAAAGTCCTGAGGAGATTGCAATCGCAGTGTGCGCAGAAATTATGGCGATTGAGAAAGGTGTTCAGGAATAGTTTGGAGCATTGGACACTTGAATACCATAGCATAGGGTTGAATAGCACAGCCGGAATGTGAAATCAATGCGCAAGGTAGTCCTGAGATGGAATCTCTCAACTATTCAAGGCGCAAAGGAATTGGGGCGCATCTTGCAAATTTGCCAAAGATTCGAAGTTCTGGCTCATTTGGGAGTTTCCCCAGTTGGAGTCGTTCAATTAGCAGAGATTGAATTACAGAATGGAAAAGATATACATGAACTAAATGATTTGGATAGTTTTCAGGTAGTTGAAATCCATGAGGAATCCGAGGATGGAATATTGGCTAGTATACTATGTTCACACAGTTTGGCAAAGTCCGCTATTGAATTATCCAACCTACACCTCCAACCTCCTTATTCTCTAGATGCAGTAAGGGGTATGGAAATGAGAGTAACCGGATTAACAGGAGCGATGCGAAGGTTTCTGGCTCTTCTCAGAGTAGTCTTGCCTCCAGACAAAGTAAGTGTCATTACAATGCGAGGAGAAATGGTCAACGGTTGGGACAAAGTTCTGACTACTAGGCAACAAGAAGTGCTATCGTTTGCCGTTGAAAGAGGGTATTACGAAGAAGGAGAATCTGTCACAATAAAGCAGCTAGCAGATGAGATGGGAATCTCTCGCTCAACTTTTGGTGGACACCTACAAGATGCAGAACGAGCAGTGATGCACAAGGCCGGTTCAGACTTGAATTGAGTCCGTAGGACTCAGACCGAAGCGTAATAGGATAATCCTCAGTGGATACTCTCCATGGTGCAACACCGGCTACCGATGCTACCCTCGGCTGGAGAAGTCTCTTGGGTAGCATCGGTTAATGGTGTGAAGAAACAATTGAACATTGAGAATAACGCGATTTTGCTAGATGTGTTGAGAGATCAAGCAGGTAGCCTTGGCACCAAAAGAGGATGTGACATGGGAACATGCGGTTGTTGTTCGGTATTGATTAATGGAGAGCCAAGACTATCCTGTCTAACTCTTGCCTTGGAAGCCGAAGGCTGTGAAATTACAACGGTTGAAGGGCTCGCTGATGGACATCACTTACATCCAATTCAAGAGATGTTTGCGGAATGTGGAGGGTCTCAATGTGGCTTTTGTACACCAGGATTCCTGGTAGTAGCTTCAGCTTTACTCGAAGATAACCCTACTCCGACAGATCAAGAAATAAAATCCGCGATTGAAGGAAATTTATGCAGGTGCACAGGCTATCAACAGATTGTCGATTCAGTTAGAGCCGCATCTGAAATTCTAACCACAGGGCAGCAAATCGAAGATTCCACCTCGCCTAAGAGCGACCCCCACCCCGGATTCTCTGGAGAGTGATTCAATGTCAAAGGGTGAAAATGAGGATGAAATGGTTGGATACAGGCAACAACCAGGCAAGTTACCTTTTGCCAAACCTGGATCCGGCGGGAAAGATAGGTTCTCGCGCCCAACTGACCAAGGAATGATTCCTGAATCCCAAGGTGGGGAACTAGCCCAACCGTGGGGCTCGCACCGTCATGACAATTTGGTCAGTGGACAAATTATTGGAAAACCTACTGCATTAGTAGATGGTAAATGGAAGGTTACTGGTCAGGCTCAATATGGGGACGATATCAGACTACCTGGAGAATTAATCGGACGAATTATTCGATCACCTCATCATTATGCTCGAGTTCTATCGATCGATTTTTCCAAGGCTCTTGAGCTACCAGGTGTCGTAGCAATTGCAACCGGTGCTGACGCGGAAAACAAATTCGGTGTATTGCCAGTAACCAAGGATGAACACGCAATGGCTGTTGAACTGGTGCGTCATGTAGGTGATTTGGTCGCATGTGTTGCTGCAGAAGATGAAGCGACAGCACGTGAAGCTGAACGTCTAATCGAGGTGGAATACGAAATACTGGATTCAATCCATGACATGCGTGATGGTCTGAATGATAGCGAAAACCCCATCCATGATCGTGGCAAATATCACATTGGTGAAGCAAATATCCAAAAACGTGTTTTCCAAGAATTCGGAGATGTAGATGGAATCGAGCAAAATGCAATTGTAAGTCACAAAGAAAATTGGCTATTCGCTGGAGTTAATCATGCTGCAACGGAACCTCATGCTGTAGTCGCCAATTGGGACCCCTCTGGTAGATTGACACTCTATACTCCTCAACAAGTCCCTCATTATGTACACCGAGCTTTAGCGGATGTACTTGAAATTCCGATGCATCAAATCAACGTTTACAGGACTTTTGTAGGGGGTGGATTTGGAGGCAAATCAGACCCATTTCCTCACGAGATGTGCTCAGCCATCTTAGCAAGAAAATCCGGTAGGCCGGTTAGGATTACTTTTGATCGAGAGGAAGTTTACTGGATTAATCGTGGTCGACACCCCTCTAGAATAGAAATGAATCTACATGCTGATGAACAAGGTCGAATCTGTGGAATTGAGACCGATGCACTGATTGACGGAGGAGGTTTTGCCTCTTTCGGACACGTGACCACATATTACAACGGAGTACTTCATACTGCACCATATGAGATTGGAGCATTCCATTACACAGGTGCTAGAGTATGGACCAATAAACCAGCAAGTGGGGCTATGCGTGGTCATGGAGCAGTAAATTCTCGCTGTGCTGTAGAAACAGGATTAGATGATTTAGCTGAGCAATTATCCGTAGATCCAATAGACCTTAGATTAGCAAATTTACTTCCTCCCCATTCCGCTACAATAACTGGATTTAGAGTAACTAGCATAGGAATGCGTGAATGTTTAGAGAGAGTCAAAAAAGAAAGTGGTTGGGATGAAAAATTTAGGAAAATGCCTCTAGGAAAGGGGATTGGAATCGGCTGTGGATTCTTCATATCTGGTTCCGGGTTACCTATTCATTGGGACCCGAATAAATTCCCGCATGCAACAGTTCATCTGAAAATCGATATGGATGGAGGAGTTACAATTCACACAGGCGCGGCTGATATCGGCCAAGGTTCCGACACAGTAGTCGCTCAATCGGTAGCAGAGGTTTTGGGACTGCCACTTGATTTGATTCGGGTCAGATCTAGGGAATCTGACACCTCGCCAGTTGATCTTGGCTCATATTCTTCGAGAGTCACTTTCATGAATGCAAATGCTGCAATCTCTGCAGCGATGAAAATTCGCGACGAATTACTTGATGCTACCGTAGAAATAACTGGTGCAGAGAGAGGAAAACTAGTCATTGGGGATCGCCGTATTTTTGCAAAAAATGATCCCGCTGTCGGAGTCTCTTATCTTGAAGCCCTTCACAAAGCGCAAGAAGATCGTGGAGCCCTTGTTGCATCTGGAGCATACAGGACACCTCCAATGGGCCGAACCCACAAAGGAGCTGCAGCTGGATTAGCACCTGCATATTCCTTCTCAGCTTATGTCGCTGAGGTCTCTGTGGATGTTGAGACTGGGCAAACAAAAGTCGACAAAGTTTGGGCGGCACATGATTGTGGTAAAGCGTTGAATCCTCTTTCCGTCAAGGGACAGATAATCGGCTCCTGTCATATGGGTATGGGCCAAGTTCTCAGTGAAGAGATGAAGTATGGAAGGAGTGGTCACTTGATGAATCCTGATTTATTGGACTACAAAATCCCAAGCGTACATGAGATGCCTGAAGTCTTTCCAATAATTGTCGAGTCTAATGACCCAGAAGGGCCATTCGGTGCAAAGGAAGCGGGTGAAGGTCCACTTCTACCTATCTTGCCCGCAGTTTGTAATGCGGTTTATGACGCGATAGGTGTCAGGACCGCTGAATTACCAATCACTCCTGACAGGTTGCTAAAGCTCATAGAAAGAAAATGCAAGACCGAAGGTGTAAGTGACCCGTTGGAATTACCCTGCCCGCGACTAGAGCATTCAGAACTTCAAGCGGTTTTATCTCAGAGAGCAGCGGATCATGCAAAGCGTGATCTCGACCGACGACATAACAAAAATAGGGAGCCATATCACAACGGAGCATTGTTTGGGTTAGACCCCACAATCCCTCCCGATGAGGTTGATGAAAAATGGGCAGTGAACGTAATTCCGTCTGAGGAATATCTAGCCGAACCTCGCTTGGCAGGTGGCGCTTGGAAACATACCGAAAGAAGACATCGGGGTGATTCCTAATGCGTATGCCTCCTTTCCAATTACACGCCCCCACCAGCCTTGAGGAGGCAATTTCTATAGCTGCCAAATTGGCTTCAGAGAAGCAAGAGTTTGACTGGATTGCAGGGGGGACTGACTTACTTCCGAATTACAAATGGCATCTTAATGTAAAGGCAAACGTAATTTCTCTCGCAAAAATAAGTGAATTAACTGAACTAAATGAGACACACATTGGAGCAATGGTCCGACTTCAAGATTTAGTTCAATCAAATTCTACACATCCCGTTCTCGCCAAAGCGGCAGATACAGTGGCCAGTGTTATGGTCAGGCGTTCAGGAACAGTAGGTGGTAATATCTGTCTTGATACTCGCTGTTATTGGTTCAATCAAACCGAACAATGGAGAGAGTCCATTGATTGGTGCCACAAATGTGACTGTGGAACAGAAGCTGATTGCAGAGTGATTCCAAATCAAAACACTCTGTGTGTTGCTACCTACCAAGCAGATCTCGCACCAGTACTAATGTGTCTGGGAGCGACAATACATCTCGCCGGGCCAAATGGGACTCGTTCTATGGCCCTCAGCGAATTCTTTCAATTAGATGGAATGACCCGTAATGTTCTTGAAACTGGAGAATTAGTCACTCATTTGACTCTCCCTGAAGATGTATCTGAATGGCAAGGAGATTACCAGAAGTTGCGGCAGAGAGAATCATGGGATTTCCCCGAGGCTGGAGTTGCAGCGCTTTGGAAGAAAAACGGAACAACAAAACCAGATCAACTTAGAGTGGCAACAACTGGGTTGGAGTCAATTCCAATGCTTCATACAAAACAGGTTGCAGAATGTCTGGAAGGATGGTCCGGAACCGAATCAATCAACGATTTGGCGGAATCCATTAGGAAGGCTGTTAAGCCTGTTCAAAATACATGGTTCTCTCCCTCATACAGAAGAAAGATGGTGAAGGTGTTAACACGACGAGCCTGCACGGGATTAATGGAGGGAGGTTCTTGAGGAAGGTCATAATTCCGGTTTTTCTCATATTTGCAATGATAGTTGCAACAATTCCCAACTCCATGGCTCAACCTGAACCATCTCTAGGGAATTGGGAATTGGGAATAGAATATCCAGACGAAGACGATAGTAATCCATTCATAGTCAGTGAGGCAGGTATGGCATCAATTACAATGTTCGTCGATAATCAAGCACCACTTTCTGTAAAGGTTTCATTCGAGTATGAATTCCCCTTTGATGCAGAAATTATGGGAGCTCCTGAAGATGCAACAATTGAGCCTGGAAATAACGACTCATTTACAATAACGGTTCGTGGTATCGATGTATATGATATCGATGCTGGCAAAATAGAGTCGTTTACAATAACTGCCAATTTAGAAGAAAGGAATGGTATGCCAGTGATTCTCCCTGAGAGTCAAGAGAAAATTGGTGACTTGGAAATCCCAGAAATTTTCCTGCTTAATGTTGAAATTGCTGACCCAATAGGCCCAATGAACTCAGGAACTGATACAATTCTCAAAGTCACAGTAACGAACCAAGGCAATACTAGAGACAAAATTCGCGAATTAGAAGTCACTGATGACTGCCCCTTGATGACTACTGACACCGGACTTGATACATTACTCACAAGGAATTTAGAGAAAGGTGGAAAGACCACTGCTGACCTAAAAGTGACTGCCTCTGAAAGCCACCCTCAACGGAACTGTCGAGTGGAAGTTACGATAGCATCAGATGGCGCAGACGGAAGTCAACTTTCAACAGACTTTACACGAATTACCGTTGAACAGCCGCCGACAAATACAGAAGACCCAGATGTTCCAGTTGACGAAGATGATCCTGTCGAAGTAGTCACATCTAATCTCCCTGCACCCGGAATAGGTGTCATTCTTTGTTCACTAATTGGCGCGTTATATGTTAACACTCGAAGAAGATGAAAATTTAGTTTTCATTTCATTTTTTGTGTTCTAAGTCAATCCACTGCATAAGTGCAATTTTAACATCATAACGTACAAAATTAGCATATTAATGGTGCCCTGTAATCAACAACATATATCTGTGGAATGAGGCTCGCCAAGGAGCGTGGGTGTGTGCAGCCTACGCTAAATCTTAGTTAGGAAGGGAATTATTTTGGTTGACGAAAAATCAGAAGAGGCTAATTTCACTAGAATGGTGACTGGCTCTATTGCTACCACAATGGTACTTCTGTTGATTCTGCCGATGATTTTCGTTGCTGGAAAATCAACTTACTATTCCGCATATACCGAAGGTGAAGGAGGAGAGATTAGTTCACTTGCTCAAGTCACCGACATGAGAGATACAATGGCTACCGATGAAGGCTATTTCATCGCCAATACAATGTCCACTCCAATGCTAGTAAATGACTGGAGAGACCCGCATCGAACAGCACTGATGATCATAGGGCCAGAAAAGCCAATAGCTGAGACTGAAGCTGATGCGATTTATGATTTTGTAACCAAAAATGGAGGTAAGGTGATTGTTGCAGCCGATGGGACAAATGCAAATCGATTGGCTGAGAAATTTGGCGTTACTTTCTTTGATTCCCCACTCAACGACGAGAATCAGTTCTGGATGGAATATGAAGACGGGCAGCCAACAGATGGCTCTTGGCTAAATGTTTGGGGGCTTGCAGCGGTATCAGAAGATGTCAACGATATGCCACCTTCCTACCTAAGGCAAGGTTGCATCGATACCGATGTGTTGGAAGAAAACAGAGAAAATTGTAGACTTCCTGTTATGTTCCGCTCCCCTACTGGAATGAAATTTGAACCACTTCCAGAAGACGACCCTAGCCAAGCATCAGAAAATCAAAGAGAAGTGAAGATTCTCTCAACCGCTTCCCCCTCTGCATTCATTGATGTTCAAGGCAATGGACTTGCCGATGACCAGAGAAACCCAGCACCAGGAGATTTGTCCTTAATCATACGAATTGATTATCCTGGCATCACTACTTTTGACAAGGTTAGTGCAGGATCCGGTGGATTAGTCGGCGGAAATACCAAAGAATTACAAGTCACAGGCAGTGTTGTTTTTGTCTCCGATGAAGAGGCTTTCTCAAACAGATTGTGGAGCCTTGACGTAGCAGTTGAAAACGACATGAGTTCCTCATGTGAGCAGCAAGCCAATAACTGCTGGCTAAACACAGTAAGAGAAACATACTGGCAGGGTAATGAACAATACTTCTCACTACTAATTGATGATATGATGGAACACGATAATCCAAAATTGGCTAAATCCATTCGTGATGACAAAAGCGAATTCCAAATCGTCTTTGATGAAAGTCGACACGTTACCGGAATGATATCTGCTCCATTTGTAGAAACAATGGGTACTGTAGTACTACTGACATCGAATACTTTCCTAAAGTGGCTAGTTGTTCTGAATGTTGGGCTATTATTGTTAGTTGCAATGATGGTCGTTCCAGAAAAAGAAAACTGGCGTCATATCTTCGACTTAACGAGATTCAAGGAACGTCCAAATAAATTGGACCCTAGTTCCTATCGAGAACGCGTACAAAAGGCGTTATTCACCAAAGTTAGAGTTCATCACGACCTAACTCGAGACCAGATGGCGATTAAACCGCCAGCAGAGGTCCAAACGATGATTGGAGACCCAAGACTCGTTGAATTGGCATATAGCCAGAGCAGAAAATATACTCCCCAAGAATTACGCCAACTGATGGTGGCGATAAGACGCTGGGGTAAAAACTGAAACAAACAAAAAATGGAGAGAGAAAAATGACTGAAGAAAAAGCTGCGACAAAAAAGAAGCCTAAGGGCGGCTCAAAAGAGATGAGCGATAAACTCGAAGCCGTCGGTGCAATCGGACAAGCGATTAGTACCGAAGTGCAGAAAGTAATCATCGGAAAGAGCCATGTTATCGACAATGTTTTGATCAACATCCTGTCCAATGGTAACCTCCTGTTCGAGGATTATCCAGGACTGGCTAAGACCCTGATGACGAATACGTTCGCCGATGCACTCGGCTGTGATTTCAAGCGTGTACAATTTACGCCTGACCTTCTACCAGCCGACATAACTGGGACGAACATTTACGATGCAAAGAAGGGAGAGTTCTCGTTCAAGCCTGGACCTATTTTCTGTAATCTTCTACTATCTGACGAGATTAACCGTGCTCCTCCGAAGACCCAAGC
>Ga0163109_10000227_pt1 | contig 45259 bp, 41 predicted proteins | sample CRUFie1St13metaG_FD_108704 | JGI IMG/M metagenome (GOLD analysis project Ga0163109, IMG submission 108704) | Marine microbial communities from the Costa Rica Dome - CRUD Field 142mm St13 metaG | ecosystem: Environmental > Aquatic > Marine > Oceanic > Photic zone | place: Costa Rica: the Eastern...
AATATTCTTTGTCGATACGACTTGTTCGTATAACTCACTCAGCGAGTTAGGATTAGAATCTACGATTCTCACCTTAGAACCTTCGGTTCTGAGAGCAAGTCCTCGACCGAGAATATTAATTGAATCATTCTGATTCTTAATCTTTGATTATCTATAAAAATTGATAAAAAAATTTATTATTTAAAGATAAAATTAATAAATTTTTACAAATGCCAAAGAAGAAAAATGAAAAAACAATTGAACAAATTTATCAAAAAATGTCTCAAAAAGAGCATATTAAAAAGAGACCAGATACATATGTTGGAGATATTAAACCTCAAAAATTAGATATGTGGATACCAAATAAAGATAATACTAAAATGCTACAAAAAACAGTAAAGTATGTACCTGGTATGTACAAGGTTATAGATGAAATTATCACAAATGCTGGGGATAGACTTACAGAAGATAAAAAATGCGATACAGTAAAAATTAGTTATAGTCTTAATGAAGATAAAACTAAATTAGAAATATCAGTTTTTAATAATGGTAAAGGTATCCCAATTGTAGAACATAATGAATATAAAATATATGTTCCTACACTAGTATTCGGAAGATTACTTTCATCTTCTAATTTTAATGACGATGAAGAAAGAAAAGCAGGAGGTAGAAATGGTTATGGAGCTAAGTTAGCTAATATATTTTCTACAGATTTTACAATTGAAACTGTTGATGATGTTAATAAAAAAAAATTAATACAAAGTTGGCATCAAAATATGGATATAGAAGATCCACCAAAAGTAACTTCTTGTAAAAAAGGAAAATCTTATACACAAGTAACATTTTGTATTGACATTAATATGTTCAATATTAAAAAAGTCTCAAATGATATGTTAAAGATGATTGATAAAAGAGCATTTGATTTAGCAGCTACAGTTGGGAGTAATAAAAAAATTTATTTGAATGATAAAAGAATTCCTATTAATAATTTTAAAAAATATGTTGAAATGTTTATGGATAATGAATCAAAACTAGTCTTTGATAATTTTGGAAATGATTGGTCAGTTGGTGTCTCATATAAACCAGATCAAGGATTCCAACAAGTCTCCTATGTTAATGGTATCGCAACATTTAAAGGTGGTAATCATGTTAAACATGTTGAAGATGCAATTATTAAAAGTCTTGTTGCTATTATGAAAAAAAAAAGTAAAGATGTCAAAATTAAAGCATCTCATTTAAAAGAACATTTATCTTTCTTTGTTAATTGTATGGTAGTTAACCCTGCTTTTACAAGTCAAACAAAAGAAGAATTAAAAACTCTACCAGAAGAATTCGGTACAGTATGTAATATTTCAGATGCATTTATTAAAAAAATACAAAAAACTGGTTTAACAGATCGAGTTTTACAATATGTAAAAATTAAGGAATCTACATTTCTTAAAAAATCCGATGGTAAAAAAACTCAATCAGTTAGAGGTATTGATAAATTAACCGATGCGTCATGGGCAGGACACAAAACAAAATCAAAACAATGTATACTTATTCTTACAGAAGGAGATTCTGCAAAAGGATTAGCTATGGCAGGTAGAGAAAAAGTTGGTAATAATGTAGTTGGAGTTTTCCCGTTAAAAGGTAAACTACTTAATGTTCGTGATGCAGCACCTAAAAAACTTGCAGATAATGAAGAGATTAAAAATATTAAAAAAATATTAGGATTAAAACAAGGTGAAGAATATAAAAGTCTTGATCAATTAAGATACGGAAGAATTATGATTTTTACAGATCAAGATAATGATGGATTCCATATTAAAGGCTTGGTTATGAACTTTATTGCATACTATTGGCCATCACTTGTTGATTTAGGTTTCCTTACATTTTTACCTACTCATATTATCAGAGCTACAAAAGGTAATCAAATTAAAGATTTTATGACAATTAGTAATTATGAAAAATGGAAAGAAGAAAATGATTCTAAAGGATGGCATATCAAATATTATAAAGGGCTCGGTACTTCTACAAGAAAAGATGCAAAAGAATATTTTACAAACCTATATGATAAATTAATCACATATACCTGGCAAGGACAATTACTATCAGAAGACTCTGATTCTGATTATATTGAGGTTTATTCATCAGCAGAACAAAAAGACAATACAGATCTTAAAACTAAATGTAAAAAAGCATTAGATTTAGCTTTTGAAAAATCCTTAGCTGATAAAAGAAAAGAATGGCTTAGTACTAATATATCTGATAAAGATATCATTCAATATGATAAACCTGAAATTAATATTCACGATTTTGTACATGGTGAACTTAAACTCTTCTCACTTGATGATAATCAAAGATCTATACCAGCTAGTATTGATGGTTTGAAACCAAGTCTCAGAAAAATTTTATATGCATGTCTGAAGAAAAAATGTGACTCCAAAAGGAATGAAATTAAAGTAGCACAATTAAGCGGATATGTTTCTGAACATACTGCATACCATCACGGTGAAGCATCATTACAAGGTGCTATTATTGGTATGGCTCAAGATTATGTTGGAAAAAATAATATTAATCTACTATTTCCTAACGGAAGTTTTGGAACACGATTGGAAGGAGGTAAAGATGCAGCATCACCACGTTATATATTTACATATCTATCATCTATTACAAAATATCTTTTTAGAGATGAAGATATACCTGTTCTTAAATATTTAGATGATGATGGACAAAAAATAGAACCTGAATTTTATTATCCAATCATCCCTACAGTTCTAGTTAATGGTGGTGATGGTATTGGTACAGGATGGTCATGTGAAGTACCTAAATATAATATTGATGATATCATTGAAAATATTAAAAATCTATTAAACAATAAAAAATTAAAATCATTGAAACCATGGTATCGTAACTTTACAGGAACCATTAAAAAAGATCCAAATAAAGATAATTCTTATGAAATATATGGAAAATATAAAAAAATAAATGATACTACATTAGAAATTACAGAATTACCTATCGGTAAATGGACTCTTAAATATAAAACTTTTTTAGATTCTATTATTGATATTAAAGAAAATAAAACAAAACTAATCAAGTCTTATGATAATTATAGTTCTGATATAAAAGTACATTTTATTTTACATTTTACTGAAGATAAATTGAATAAACTCATGAATAAAGAAAATATTTATAATGAACTCAAATTAATATCCAAAGTAAAAACAAGTAATATGCATCTTATTAATAATCAAGGTGTTGTACAAAAATATAAAAGTCCTAATGATATTATAAAATCATTCTACAATAATAGAATGAAAAAATATGAAGAACGAAAAAATTATTGGTGTGGAAAATATAAAAATGATCTAGATATACTCAAATATAAAAGAAGATATATTCAATTTAATATTGATAAAAAAATTAAGGTTTTCGGAAGGAAAAAAGATGAAGTTATTTCTAGAATTGAAAAATTAAAGTTTCCAAGATTAACTACATCATATCCTTCTTCAGATAAAGATAAATCTTATGATTATATTATTAAATTATATCACTTTGATTTTACTAAAGAAAAAATTGAAGAACTTGATAAACTTATTAAAAATAAACAAAAAGAATTAAATACATTACTTACCACCTCAGAAAAAGATATGTGGCTCAAAGAATTAGATGAACTTCAAGAACACTATCAAAAATGGGATCAAGAGACAAAACCTATTGATGATGTTGTTAGTAAGACTAAGAAAAAAATAAAAATTAAGACTAAAACTAAAACTAAGAAAAAAAATAAAAGTGTTTAATTTATAAATTAACAAAGTTAATTTGTAATAAATTATAAATAATAGTATATAATGGTATTAAAAATTGGACATAGAGGTCTAAAAGGATATGGTAATGAAAATAAATTACAAGCTATACAATTAGCTATTAACAATCAAATGGATGCTGTAGAAATTGACATTAGAAAAACTAATGATGACTCTATTGTTTTATTTCATGATTACTCTATATATTTTGATAATAAATCTCATATTATTCATGATACTAATTATAAAGTAATTAAAAATAAAATACAAACATTGAATTTTGTATTATCCAATCTTAAAATAAATTCAATTAAAATATTCTTTGATATTAAAAAATGTAATTATGATGACTATTTCTTATATAAATTTCTAAATATTATTCAAAAATATATTGATAAAGGATGGAATAAAAAATTATTTTATTATCAATCATTCTATGCACCATATGTTAAAATATTATCTGATTTTAATCAAATTGTTTTAAATTATGGTATAATTTATCATGGATTACCCTTAAATCAATACAATGATTGTAAATTATTAAATTGTACATATATTTGTTTAGATTTTACAAGTATAGAAGAAAAAGATATCAAAAATATTCAAAAAAATACTAATTTGGAAATATATTTATTTACTATTAATGATAAATTATATATATCTAAATTTAGTAAGTTTAATATAAATGGAATTATTTCAGATTATTCTCATATTTTTAAAAATTGAATTTACTATTATTAATTAATATATAATAATAAAAAAAAAACAAATGCCAAACTGGTGTGGTAATAATTTAGAAATTATAGCAACTAAAAGAGAATTGTTAAAATTCTATAATGAAAATAAAAATGATGAATCTATATATGAAACTAAAAAACAACATTTAGATTTCTATAAGTCAGTACCTATTCCTGAAGATCAAGAAGAAAATTGGTATAAATGGAATAATCAATATTTAGGCACGAAATGGAATGTAGCAGATGCATCATATGAATTTAGTGAAGTTATTGATAAAAATTCAGCATTTAATACTATAAAAACTATTTATCTAAAAACATTAGAAAAATCAGAAAATAACCATGCATTACAATTAGGAAATATTGTTAAAAAATACTTTACAAGTTATAAAATTAACTATTTATTTGAAACAGCATGGTCACCGCCCATTCCGTGGGTCATAGCAACATCAAAAAAATATCCTAATTTAAAATTTACACTTGAATATGAAGAAATAGGATGTGATTTTTGTGGTATATTTTGTGTAAGAAATGGTACATGTCTTCATAATATATGTGAAAGTTTTCAAGAGAAAGATTATAGAGATAATAAAAAAAAAATTAATCTAATTATTAATGATTTTTTTCAAAAAATAAAAAATGATTATAAAAGTAATAATATCAATATAAAACACATAAATGTAAATAATGTTAATGATATGGAAAAATTTTCTAAATACTTTCAAGAATTACATAAAACTTTACAATTAAATGAATTTTATTTTTCTGATGAATTTTTATTAGAAATAATTAAAAACATAAAAAAACCATAAATTCTTATTTAAAAAATATTTCATATATAATTTATTATGAGTTTTAAAATTAATAAAGTTGAACATCCTAAATTATTTATTAACAATAAAGTAAATAAAACTAAGGTTAAAGAATGTATTAATATAGGATATAATTTATTATATGGATCTTCTAAAACACCTGAAGAAGTTATGCATCATCAAAAATTAAATAAAACTAAAGATGATATAATTGATAAAATAAATATAGAAAATCAATTAACATGTTCAAAATTAGAAAATCTAGAAACATTATTATCATCATTAAATCTAAATGATAAAGTAAATAATCTTGAAGAAATTATTAATAAATTATTTGGTATTTCTAATAATTCATCTAAAAGAGGAGAAGTTTCTGAAGAAGTTATATACGATTTCTTTAAAGAAAAATTTAAAGAATATTGTTATGATAAAAAAAGTCATATTGCACATTCAGGTGATGGTGAATTAATATCACCTTCTAATATGAAATGTCTTGTAGAAATTAAAAATTATACAAACTCTGTAACATCAAAAGAAATTGAAAAATTTGTTTATGATATGGCATACACTGGTAATAAATTTGGATTATTTATATCTTTGCAATCAAATATTGTTACTAAAAAAGGTATACAATTTGATATTTATATTAAGGAAGGTATTAAAAGATACTGTGTTTTTGTATCTAATACATTTGATGAACTATCAAGAGTAGAAAGCGCTATTTATATATTAGAAAATATTCATAAATTTCAAAATCATATCGAATCTGATAAAGACTTATTAGAAATTATATCAAATAAAATTAATTCTAATTTAGGAGAACTAAATGAAATAGTTAATGAATTATCTTCAATGAAACAAAAATATATCGATATGGAAGCAAATATTAAAAAACAATTAGATCAATATTATTATTATATTAGAGATAGTGAAATAAAAGTAAAAAATAAAGTAGATTTTATTACTAATAATACTATTTCTGATTTAGAATCTATTCAAAATTCTTCTACATGTAAAACACAATGGGATAATTTATCAGAACAATTACCTAGTAAAATTAAACCTATTTTTTATAAAATATCAGAAGTTTTTTCAAATAAAGGATTCTTACCTCATAAAACTGATAAAATTATTAATATTAATAAAAATGATCATATTGTTTATCAATTAAAATTAATGAAAGATAAAATAATTGTATATAATAATATATTTACAATTGAAGTTACAAAAAAAAATGTAGATGATAGTATCAATTACATTAATGTAGTTTTAGCATAATATTATAATAAACTAATAAAATATTTAATTAATCTATTATAATCAAATGAATTAAAAAGCATAAATTCTAAATCTTTACCTGGTAAAAAATTATTCTTATCTGTTTTTGTAAATCCATAAGCTTTATAATATTCCACTGGAGAATAAGATAAAAATAATATATTGATATGAAACATAATGTTTATAAAAAGGTGTAAATCTTTAATTTTCATTTTATCTAATTCTTTTGTTAATTCAGATTTTAAATCTTTTAAGTCTCTATCATATAATTTATAAAATTTAATAAAATTTGGATATTTTTGTAATAAAGAATTTTTTATTTTATTCCATAAATCATGATTTTTATATAATGATACTAACCAATTATATCTATAATTTGGATTAAATAATTTTTTATTAAATTTCCATTTATTTTTTTTATAAATATTACCTAATATATTTATTCTTGAAAGTTCATTTATAAATAATTGAAATTGTTCATCCCCTCTATATTTATCTGAATTATTCTTTGGATATTTTTTATGATGAACAAGTCCATAATCTAATAATGAATATTGATATTTAGATTTTATAATTTTATTTCTTATTTTTATAATACTAGTTCTTTTATCATAAGCTATATTTAATAAATGTAAATCATTATGAGTGTAACCTTTCTTTTTTAAAATAATTAAAGCATTTAATATTTGTATGATTGAACTATATTTTTCTTTTAATGATATTTTATTTTTAATTACAATATTATTATAAATATTACTCTTATATTCGTATATAATATCAATACAATATTTTGAATTATTTAAATTTTTGAATGTAGGATCATTTAAATTATTATTAAATTTTTTCATTTTACATTCACTAATATTATAATTATCCATAATCATAAAATATTTTTGATCTCTTTTAGGTAGTTTATTTATAAACTTAGAAAATTCTATCTCTCTCCATATATTCTGTTTTAAATTTACTTTAATATCCCTTTTTAAAATTTTCTGTCTTTTTAAAACATATTTTTTAGTATTTTTTTTTATTAAATATACAACACCAAAAAAACCCTCACTTAATAATTTAATTATTTTATAATTATTCATTATAATTATAAATATAAAATTATTACTTTAAAATAGAAGGATTGTATGGTTGAATTGAAAAGTTTATTTGATATTTACTAATCAAAGTTTTTAAATAATCTATTTTGTAATATTCTTCTATTAATTCTTTACCGATCCAACTATTATAAAACTTCACTTTGAATTTATTTTTTGTTTCTTCTAATATTTCCATATTTTGATATTTATTTACAAAAGATTCTTTTATATCTAATGTTCCAATAAATAAAAAACAATTATTATAATTTGATTTAATAAAATTTAATAAACTTTTTATATTCTTAACATAATGAATACTATGATTAAATATTATTAATGAATAATCTTTTTTTAGTTTTTTAAAATTATATTTTTGAGTTTTTCCCCATAAAGGACCAAATTTATTTAATTGTTCTGAATAATTAATGTTACATGAAAAATCTAACCATAATTCACTACATTTTTTCTTATTACTTATTGATTCTAAAACAAATAAATCTTTATCAATTCCCAAATAATAATCAAAATCTAAATTATTTATGTAATTTCCAAAACCACAACCAAAATCTAATATTTTTGATTTATTCGTAACTAAATTATTTAATCTATGTAAAAATTTCTCTTTTCGTTTTAATAAATGATGTTTAACATCATTATTTAAATCATAATTATTATAGTAACTTATTATATTAAGTTTTTCTAATTCCTTAAAATTAAAATCTTCTTTTATTAAATTTTGAATTTTTATAATAAGCCATAATGGATTTGATAAATCTTTATCTTCTCGTTTTTCACCTACCTCCCATTTTTTTCCTGATTTATCTAATGGATATAATCTATAAATACCATTTTCTTCATTATTGGATATTATATTTAGTCTATCTAATTCTATATTATTTGAATAATATACATCTCCTATTTTTTTAACATCAATTGACATTTTTCTAAAAGGCTTTAATTTGTATATTTTTTTAGTATTTAAATTATAAATTATAAAACCATCATTAGGAAATGGTGATTCATACTCATTTTTTAATAATTCTAATAATGAAAATATAAATGATGAATTTACACAAAAAAAATTCTTTATAATTATGTTTCCATCATATTTAGATATCATATTTTTTTTATCTAAAATATAATCTATAGTTGATGAACAGCTAAAAGTTGATATATTTAATATATTTGTACCAACTGATTTGAAAAAATTATTTAATTCAAAATTATATGGAAACAAATATTCTTTATTATTTACTTTTTCTACATTATAATTACTTTTTTTTATTGGTACACCATCTATTTTATAAGTTATTACAATGTTTTTATTTAATAATGTATATGCAGAATACATATCTAGATGTTTTATAGTCATGGTTAATATTTTAATAAATATATCTTTAATTATTAAAATTAATATTCTGTAATTGTATCTGTATAAATCTCAGGTTCTCTAATACTTTCTGTTATATTGTCTATGAAATCTTCTTTCTTTTTTTCTTTTTTAACAGGAGTTTTTTTACCTAGATTTATTTTTTTACCATTTATCAAATTACCAACAAAAGCATATTTTTTTGGAATACCAACATTTACATAATATTCACCTATTTTATAATATTTTGTTACAAAATGATAACTTACAATTCCGACAATAAATGCTTTAAAGCAAATAGGTGGCATGTTTCCTCTAAATATAATTATGTATGATAATAGCAAAACCAAACCTATATCTATTAAATTTACTAAATTTATTCTCATATTATATTATATTATGGATAAAAAAAATAATTATTATTCTAATTCTAATTTTACATTTACTGTAAAAGCATCAACACCACTTAAAGCTGCTAAAAAAATATGGAGAAAATATAAATATGATACAAATTTTAGTATATATGAAAATAAATCTAATATTAAATATACATTTGATCCTAAACAATGGTCGTTCAAAGGTAAATTCTTACAAAATTAACTAAAAGTTATAAATAGCGATAATAAATTAACTCCCATTAGTGCAAAAGAAGATATCATTGCTACAGATCCTAATAATGTTGTAATTATTTGCATAATAAAACTCATTATTGGAGAAAGTTTAACTTTTTTTTTATTAATTTGTGTAGTATTCGTAAATGTTTTCATTATATATAATATTTTATAAAAAATATTATATTATAAAAAATTGTTATCCATATATTTATGCGCGGTTTATCAAAAAAATAACAAAAATTGAAACGGTACTGAGAGTTAATTAATTAATAATCATAGATTATTTATAAATATATATATATATACATATTTATGATACATTTTAGATACAAAGTAATAAATTTAAATAAACAAATAGGAGGTAATAAAAAAGATGCAGATGATATTGAAAAAAAATTAATTAAAAATATTTTTAAAAAAGGTAATCGATTTTGGTATAATAATAATATAAAACTTTTATTAAATAGTGGAAATCCAGATAAAGCTTATAAATCAATTATTAAATATATTTACAAAAAAAAACAAAAATATATCGGTAAAGAAATGATTTTAATATCTGTACATGATTGGGGAGAGAAAACTGAAATATTACCTGCTAGAATTGAAGTTAATATAACAATATATAAAATATCTGAAGTACAAGGAAATATTGCGTTACCTGTTAGAGATAGAACACATTCACATATAAGAATATTTTTTTCACCAAATGAATTTGATAGAAAACATTTTAAGAAATTAGCTCAAGTATGTCTAAATAAGAAATTAAAAGAAGATATTTATTATACAACTAATGAATTAAAAAAATTGAATATAATATAAATAATTAATATTTTAAAAGTATAAATGTTTACAATTTTAAAATATAGAAAAACAAAAAAATCATTTAAAATACCAACTGATTTTAATAAATTAAGAAAATACTGTAAAATGAATAATTCTACCATAAAGGTATTATCAGATAGTAAAGTTGAAATTAATGAATATGTATTGAGAAATGTAATTGGAATACCTAGTACTTACATTAAAACAAATAAAAAAAATAAATATAATATAAGCACAATATTAAAACAAATAAAGAGATCACATCCACATTTTGTAGACATACAGAAATATTTGGGTATAGAAGTAAGACATACTAAAAAATTTGAAGTACCAAAAATAGCGGAAATACTAAAAAAAGCATGTATAGGTAAAATAGGTAGACATAATATGGAACTTCCAATGGAAGATGGAAAAAAATATAGACCAGATTACACAATATGGAATCCATGTGATAAAAATAAGGTATTAATTCTAATTGAATATAAAGAAGCATATCATAAGAATCCTGACCAAATAATAGAGGATGATACAAGGGAAAAGGAATTAGAAATTAGACATGGTACAAAAATTATAGAATTTTTTGAAGATGATACAGATATTGAATTTAATGATAAATGTGACATGATAAAAAAAATATTAGATGTATATAAAAAAAACTATCTAGTAGATGAAATGAAAAAGGAAATGGGAGATGAATTTTCATTATTAGAAGATTTTGGTATAAATATTGATAATATTTTAGACAGAACAAATATTTTTCATTGGTCACTAGACAAGATTAAAGAAAGATTACAAATATTTAAAAATTCATATGAAGAAAAAAAAATTATGTCATATTTTAGAAATGATGTAATCAATATATCAAATAATGATATTGAAGATGATATAAATTCAGACGAAGACGATATAAATTCAGATGACGAAGATGATATAAATTCAGATTATGATAGTGAAATGGATGATGTAGATGAAAATATAGAAAAAATAAATAAATCAACAAGATTTATTATAGGTGAAGACTTCATAGTAAAAGATGAAAAAATTTTTGTAAAAAGAGAAGTTGTTATAGAAATATCATTAAAAACAGATACAATTATTGGAAAAAAAATTTTTAATCAATTAATGAAATATGAGAAAATGCTTACAAAAATGTTTGAAATAGATATGGAAAGAAGAAAAAATTTATGGCAACCACTAAATGAAAGATCATTAAGAAGAGTTTATTTTGGAAGAATAAAAAAATATTTTGAAAACAAAATGAAAATATTAAGCATTAATTATAACAAAAAATTAGATCAATATTTAAATACAATTAAAACAAAAGATGATGAAATTGAAAAATTAAAAAAAGAGTTAAAATTTTTAAAAGAGTCGTAATCTTTTAAATCTACCATTTATTTGTCTATAATTAATATCATTTAAATGTACTTTTCTTTTATTTCTCCAAATTCTTACAAATTTTCTTAATAATCTATTTACAATAAATCTTGCAATACATGCAGGACATGGATCAGGACAAAATGAATTTCTTTTTTTTTCTATTTTTAATTCTTGTATCCATTTATATCTTTCTAATCTCATTAATTTAAATCCATACCAATTATTAAATACAGGATTATAATCTGAATTTAATATTATCATTATATACTTAAAGATATATTATATATTAATTGTAATAATAATAGTAATTATTAGGGAACTAAATTTCTCAATAATTAAGTAAATTAAAAAATTTTTATGAATTATATTTATTAGTATATAGTAATAAAAAACTTTTAATTATACTTAATTCTTAAAATTAAACATAATTTTAAGAAATACTTATTTTTAATATAAATGAATGAATTAGAAGAAATTAAGATTGAAGAAACAAATAACTGTTATTGCTGTTTTAATGAAACTAGTAATAGAAGTCCATGTAAATGTAAAGCGTACATATGTGAAAAATGTTTAATTAAATATAAAAAATTTGAATCTACATGTAAAATATGTCAAACAGATTTAGTAGTTAATGATAATACAGCTAGAGAATGTATAAAAATTTATTTAAAGGATATAACTAGTTTTCTAATATTAATATTTGGAAATATTATTCAAAATCCGGTATGTATTGCTTTATTATTTATACTATGTATGGTATTTTTAGGTCTAATAGTAATATTTATTCCTTGTCTAGTATTTAATTTAATGTTTGCAATAACTACTAATAATGAATTTACAATTACAATTAATTTTGGGATATGGATAACTGGATTAATGATGATATTTTTTATTTCTTTAATATTTTGCTGTTTTTATAATTTACTTAATTCTGCATGTTTTTTTTTGAAATTAGAATTAGGATATATTGAATAAAGAATATATAATATATTTTATATGAGTCATAATGAAATTTCCATAAATTTAGATTCATTATTAATTAATAGAATAAATAAAACAGATAATTGTTATTGTTGTAGAGAAAAAACTACATCTGTTAGTCCATGTATTTGTAAAACAGCAATGTGCGACTCGTGTTTATTAACATATGTAAAATATAATGATAAATGTACAATTTGCAACTCACAATTACAAATTTATATACCATCACCGACAAGCACTCGTGGTTCTCTTAGTCCTATGAGTATTATGACAAATACATCATTATCATATTCATTATCATTTGAAGATGATACACCAAAAGTTGATTTTATGTTTATTTTTAAAATTTTGTTAATTCTAATATGTATTTTTTACTCATTATGTTTAATACATTATGTTGGTATTACTGGCAACCACGTTTTAACTGGATCTCCATTAGTTATTAATTTTAGAAGTGATGAAATATTAATGGGTTTTGTTTATTTAGTGAGTTCATTTTTAGGATTAATAATTATAACTCTAGCATTATGTATAATATCTATATTACTACAACTTATATATGATATAATTTTTTGCAAATGCTTAACAAATTAATTTAAACATATAGTTATAATTAATAATAAATGAGTAAATTTATAGAAATAAAATCAAAAAAAAGTGAAAGTAAAGAGACAACTGTTTCAATTGTAGTTGATAAAGATGGAGTTTATGAAGAAACATATTTTTATAGAGAATTAAAAAATTATGATGAAGATTATTTTATTGATCATTTAGTTTATGATGCAACTGTTAATAATGATTATGTACTAGAAAGATCTGAAAATGGTTCTATTTTATTAGTAGATAAAAAAAATGGTAAGGATGCACTTTGGATACATCCAAAAACTAAAGAATTTGAATTATTTAAATATAAAAAATTAAAAAAATAAATTTCTATTATATATGCAAGAATGTATAATAGAAATTCCTAAAAATTCATACATTAAATATGAAATGAATGAAAAAGGAAATTTATATGTAGATAGAGTATTAACTACTCCGATGCCATTTCCATTTAATTATGGATATATACCAAAAACATTAGGAGAAGATGGAGATCCACTAGATATAGTTATTTTATCTGAACATAGTCTTATACCAGGATGCAGATTAAAAGCAAAAATTATTGGAGTTTTAGATATGGAAGATGAAAAAGGAGTTGATGAAAAAATAATAGGAATTATTAATACAGAACGGAAATATGAAAATATAAATGATATTAATCAATTAGATAAACAAACATTACATGATATTAAATATTTTTTTACACATTATAAAGATAATGAACTAAATAAATTTAGTAAAGTAAAAGAAATACATGATAAGGTTCATGCTAATAATATAATACAACGATCTATATACAATTACAAATAAATTGTTTTTGTACATTTTGATCATTTTTTAAGAATTTTATTTCAGAATCTGATAATTTTTTTAATAGATATATAAAACGAAAAACTAATGATATTATAAATATTTCAAAACAATAAAGTATTATACTTAACAATATAAAAGAAGTATTAGTATGAACTTCATATGATTCTGATAATAGCCAAGAAAAATTAATTATTCTAAATATAAAGTTTAAAACTATAAAAAATAAATATAATAATGTGATTTTTTTACTAAATCCTTTTGAACCAAAATATCCAATTAAAGATAATAATGTAGTATAAAAAAAATTTGGATAATATACGCTATATAATATTCCAAATATAACATCAATTAAACAAATTATATTTATAATTTTACTATATTTTAAAGTTTTTATCATTTGTTGATTTAAACTTACTGTTTCTATTATTGTAACATTTGTAGCAATTGGTGTAGTCGGTGTTAATGGTACATCAATAAAATCAACTGCTTTTGCTTCTGGTGTTGAATTAGTCATTTAAAAATAAAATTATTTTACTTTTAAATAAAAAAAAATTAAACTACTACCTTACTATGATCAACATAAGAAATTAGTCTCATTTTACAACAATATCTTGTAATACCTAGTTTATCAAAAATTTTTCTTCTTTCTTCTGATAATTTTTCATCTGATAAATTTTGATTATTATTATATTTATTAGCTAATTCATTCATTGCTTTTTCATATGGTATTTGTTTATCAGCTAATAACATTCTACAGGTTGGACATACAGAATATAACATTTAATTAATATAATAGGTTTATATTTAAATAAAATTTTTTCAAATTTATATATATGGCAGACATTGGAGAAGATATTGATATTGATTATTCTGATGAAAATATAAATACTACCGAACAAAGTCAAACTCAGACGCAAACTACTACTAATCCATTACAACCACAAAAATCTAAACCTAAACCTAAAAAAAAAAAGAAAGAAATGGATATGCAAAAAGCTCAAATGGAAATTCAAAATAAATATTATCAAAAAAAATTAAAACAACAAAGTCAAAGAATTAAATTATTAGAATCACAAGTCGAAAGACTTGAACCAATCGAAAATAAAAAATTATCATCCTTACTTATTAATATGCAAAAAACTGTTCGAAATTTTGTTAGCTACGTACAAAAAAATCCTAATTTTACAAAAATCTTAAATTATATTTTCAAAGGTGATAGAGCACTATATTTAGGTATGTTTGGAATTATTGTATTTAGTATATATCTTATTCTAAAACAAGCTATTTCAACAAAATAATTTAAGCTAAATTAAAATTATTACCATTCATAGAAAAATTATTACTAGGAGCAACACGACCTAAATTTGTTTGTGGTATTTGAACATTTGAATTTATATCTTTATCCATTCTATGAATACATTTATTAAAACATTCTTTAAAGTAAGGCATTAATTTAATTTGAATATCATTTAAAACCTCTCTATGATGTTTTCTTAATACAGGATTATTTTGTATTACTTGTATTAATGAATTAAAATTATTTAAAATTAGTTTTAATTTTGAATCTAATTTTTCAACATATTGATTACAGAATTGCAAGTTTTTATCATTGTTTATTTGATTTGATATATAAAAATAATGGTCAATATCTGATATTATCTTATTTACAATTTCTGTATTATACGGCTCAAATTGCTTAATTTTTTTTAGTAAATCATTTAAATCACTTGTATAAGGTATGAATTTTTCTTTTGCTTCATTTTTTATAATTCCTCGTTTTGACAATTCATACTGAACATATAATCCTACTAAACCAAATAAAATTATCCACTTTAAAGGTATTCCAAATGATTGAAAACCAAAACAAATCATTATAATAAATCCTATATTTTTTGTTATTGTAGTAAATAGTAAATTAGAAAATTTCATATATAATCTAGTTATATATTATTATAATAAAATGAGCGAAAACGATTCAGTATTATTAACAGAAGAATTATTTAATAAATTACTAGCTTATAGAATGCAATATGAAGAGTATAATCTATCTGAAACTCATATACTAAAGAAATTATTTAATAATTTAACTACTAACGAAAATATACCACCTCAAAGAGCTGTAGATATTCTTAAAAATTTTTATTTATTTAATACATTTCAAATTACACAATCTGAAATTAATGAAATTCTTGATCATGCACTTCATAATTCGCAAAATCAAAATCTATCCAATTTACCTCCATCTTTACAACTTTTATTTAATAGATATCCTATCCTTAATCAAAGAATAAGACATGCTATCAATCATAATCATCTTAATGTACCAAATGAGGTACCTCCTCAACCTCCAACTACTCCTACATCTGATTCAACTCTTAATCAAGAGGTACCCCAATTACCTACTGTACCTCCACCTACAAGACTACCATCTTCTTTTAACAGAACAAGATACACTACTTTGACACAATCACCTATTTCTACTTCTACAATACCAAGTAGACCTAGAATAGTTTTAAATACCTATCCTAATTATCAAAATAGAATTAGTAATTTATTAGACTCTATTAGTTTAAATTATACTACGCCTAATAATACTCCATATGAAAATCTATCTGAATATCCTAATATACCAGGATTACGAATTTTTAATAATCCAGTTTTTGGTACTAATAATATTTTCTCAAATGTTATTAATAATGATTTAATACATCACGGAATTAGAAATACATCACCAGCTAATATTTTTTTTTCTAATGATCCTGGTGTTATTATGGGAACCAATTATACAACACAAATTGTTGATACAGTTTCTAATATTCTTAGACAAAGACTAAATACACAAAATAACATGGAAGATGTACCAATAGTTCTAAAAGAATCTGTATTTGATCAACTACCAAAAAATAAATATAAAAATTTACCAGAAGATTTTAAAAAAGATTTTAAAGCATGTCCTATATCTATGCAAGATTATGAAGATGATACTGAATTAGTTAAACTACCATGTAACCATTATTTTTCAGTTGAGTTTGCCAAAACATGGTTACTTGAAAATAGTCATAAATGTCCTGTTTGTAGAGCTAGTGCAGGAGATAATAAACCAAAAATTTAATGTACAGACCATTCATCTTCATTTAATCTGTATAAATCATCTAAAAAAACATCAGTATCTGAATCTGGCTGACTACCTTCACTTAATGATCTAGCTCTTCTTTTTCTTACATAAATGCTATCATCTAAAAATCTATTTATTTCTATACTTTTTCCTTTGAAGCAATATGAAAATACTTGATAAATTTCTAAATGTATTTGTTCATAAAGTATTAGATATATGTATGATATTAAAAATATCCAAAAGTAAATAATGTAGAGAACCATTTGTAAAAATAATTCTTTATTATAATTATCTTCCATTTTTAATAATGTATTTATAATTCAAATCAAATGATTTTCAATTTTTATGAAAAATTGGTAGAATTCTCTGAGAGAAATCAATTGAATCATTCTGATTCTATAAAAATTGATACTTAAAATATTAATATACATATATATTATTAAATGGAATATACAAATGAATTTACAAATCTTAAAAATACAATTTTAATCAAACATTTAGAATATAAAAGAGAATTTATTAAAGATGAAAATGAATTAAATATTATTGATCTAAAATTAAAAGAATTAAAATCAAATTCTATTATAGCAAAAAAAGAAGATAAAGATGTAAAAAATAGTTTTTTAGATAAAATCGACAATGATTTTCAAAAATATGCTCTTTTTAAAACTTGGAATAGATTAACAAAAGAACAGAAAATATTACAATTAAAATTATATTTAGATAATCTTATAGATGCTGAAAATATTACTAATATTAAAGAAGTATTAGTACAATATTTAGAATGTGGTATTTTATCAAATAAATATATAGTTTATGATTCTAAAACAGCAAAAATAAGTAATATTAAATGTTTAAAATTTGACAATGATACTAATTCGTATCATATCGAAATTAAGCAAAAAATAAAAAAAGTAAAATCTGTTTAAAAGTTGAAAAAATAAATATCTATTTAAACATTCCATAATTAAATATTTAAATATGGAAATAGTAACATTTATAAAAGATTTAATTAATCAAACAAAGGAAAATTATACAATAAATAAAGAAGATATCAATGACGTTAAAAATTATATTGTTAATTTAACTAAATCTATTTATGAAAAAGATAGAAATTTTACATTATATATTTTAGATCAAATACTAGAAGATGATTTAGAAATTATTGATTCTGATGTAGTACTTCCAAGAGGAAATGAAATTATTAGTGTACCAGAAGACAGAATTGCAGATGTTAATCATTTAAAATTTATTAGAGAATTACCTCAACCTGAGCAAAGAACAACAGAATGGTTTGATCAAAGAAGAAAAATGTTAACAGCATCTACATGTGCACAAGCATTAGATGAAAATCCCTATAAAAATCAATCTTCAGAACATTTAGTTTTAGATAAGGTAGGTTTAGGTTCTAAATTTCCTGATAATATTTTTGTTCATCATGGAAAAAAATATGAACCTATTGCTACTATGATATATGAACATTTATATGATGTGCAAGTTGAAGAATTTGGATTAGTACCCGATATATCATGTGATCCTAAAGATAGATTTCTTGGTGCATCGCCTGATGGTATTTGTACTCAATACAAACTTACAGATAGAACATTTTCAAAAAAATTAAATACAATGTTGGAAATTAAATGTCCTTATTCAAGAAAAATAAAATTAAAAGGTAAAATTGATGGAGAAATATGCCCACATTATTATTGGTGCCAATGTCAACAGCAATTACATTGTTGTAAGTTAGATAAATGTGATTTTTGGCAAGTATCATTAGATGAATTTTATTCTGAAGAAGAATTACTAAATGATCCAAATGAACCTAAAATTTATGAAGAACAAGAAAAACCAATGTCATTTAATCCTAATATTGTACAAGGAGTTATAATACAATTAAAACCAATCAATGACACTACTTATATGCCGTATAACTGTACATACATTTATCCACCTCATCTTAATTTTACATTATCTCAATATAGAAGATGGGCAATGAAAGAGTTATCAGATTTATCAGCAAAAGAAGAATTTAAAACTTTTAAGTTTGATAAATTATTATACTGGAAAGCTAAAACATCACACAATGTATGTATAAAATATGATGAAAAATGGTTTAGTGAATCTCTATCTAGATTGAGAAAAGTATGGGATAAAGTATTATATTATCGAAAAAATATGAAAGAGGCAAATGAATTAAAGGATAAGTTATATCCTAAAAAAGTATTTGATGATGCATTTATTTCATCAGAAAGTAGTGAAGAAGAAATTAAGGTTAAAAAAAAGAAAAAACAGAAGGGTAAAGTTAAAGTTAAGAAAAAATTGGTAGATTAACTTTGTTAATCCATTCAATTTTATAGATATCAGAGATATCTATAAAAATTGAAATAAAATTTTTATGTAAGTATTAATTAATATAAAATTGATTATGAATGATCTACTAAACATAACACCAAGTTCTAGTCCTTTAAGCTTTTCAGAAGAGGAAAAAGAACCAAATCATATTATAAATGAAGATTACACTTATTTTGTAAAAGTTCAAAATAAGTATTACTATCAAAAATATATTAATTATACAACAAATCCATTGAAATATGCACCATCTGGTTTTATAGAAAATCAAAAAATAGCCGAAGTATTTAAAAAAAGGAATGAAGAATTATGTAGACTTCTATTAACTTGGGAAGAAAAAGGAAAATGTGATAAAAATAGTATATATAAGCATATTTTTGAAAGGATACATAATGATATAGTTAAATTAGATTAATTTAATGTTTAATTTCTACTAATTCTAAATTTATTCTTTTATTTTCAGTTATAACCGGAAATATTTTATACCAAATTCTTAAACATTTATTTGAATTTGATGTTTTAAATTTTACATTATCTACGCCTGTTAAATAATAATTTAATAATATTATACTTGTTACTAAATAATATATTCCTAGAGACATCCCAACATGCCAAATACCATGTGTAAAATAAAAATATTTTGCTAAATTTGTATTATTTTTACAAGGTACTTCAGTAGCAAACCAAATTATACCAACAATTGTACATATTAATCCACCTGATAAAAAATAGCAATATAATTTTTTATCTATTGTATTATTACCATTTTTTTTTAAAAAAATTAAAAAGAATACAATAGGAATCCATAATATTACACATAATGCACCAAATAAAATAGAAAATAAATTATCATAAGCTGGAATACTAGCTATTGTAATACATGCATAATAATATAACATTGAACAAAACATAATTAATTTTTTAATTGATAAAATATTTTTGGCTTCACTATTGTATTCCTGAGCGTGAAATATTTTATAATAAAACTTTTGAAATCGATTGTTATTTAATAACATAACTAAACAATAGTAATGGATCGATGCAGTTAAAGTAGAAGGTAATAACATAGTTAAATCATCCATATTATACCAACCTATTTGTAAAGTTGCATGATTCAATAAACTAGCTACTCCATTAAAAAATATAGAAGAAAATATTATTAAATCTTCATAATAATAAATTGATTTTGAATTAATTAAACCATATGCACCAATAAACATTATAAAAAATGCAGTGGCACAATTTATTGGTTCAAAAAATAATGGTTTATGTAATATAGTATCTGGATTATATGTTTTATTAAATTTTCCATATATTGCTATAGATTCACAATATTGTTCATTAGACCATGATGTAAATGAATAATCCATAATTAATAATTAATTAAATAATTATTAATTCTTTAATTGCATTTTAAGATCATAGTTAATGCAACAACTAGTGCCCAAACACTATCAGTTAAAGGGTTATGAGCAGTTGTAATTAATTTTTTTAATTCATCTTTATAAAATTTACTTATTTTTTTTTTAAATGTTTGCATGGTTAAAACACTATTAAATTCATTTTCTAATGCAGCAGAACCATATTTCTCCATGAAATACCCATTAAAAATTTTTATATCAAAATGATTTATACTTTTATCAATTTTTGGATATCTTCTTCTATTAGTTTCATTTATTAATTGTAAATAATTTTCCATAACTTTAATATCACCATCTTCTTTTGTAATAATAGTATTTCTTTTTCCTAAAATTATAGAAATTATTTTATATAAGGAATCTTTTGATATATTTCTTTTTTTTACCAAAATATCATTTCTATATAAATCAAAAATTTTTTTTAATGTATTCCTATATTTACCAGTATTATATATAAATAATTTATGAGAAGCTTTTAATAATTGTTCTCTTTTTTTAAATTTCAATTCCCTAGGATTAGTAAATCGTAGCATAAATTTATCATCTTTAAAAATTTTATTTTCTAAATTTTTCATTTTCTTAGATGTTTCATTACTAACAGTTGAATACTTAGAGTGAGTTATTCTCATTTTTCTGAAGTTCATTAATGAACTTAATAAATGTGGAGGAACAACATTAAAATGAAATGTTCCTTTTAAATACCAATATTTATCATCTTTATAAAACCATAATCCTGCTATTTCTTTTGGAAAAGAAACAGTTCGAATTTTTTCTTGATCTAATCTTTCATAATTTGCATGATATTTTAAATTTAATGACATATAAGAATAAAATTCAATATCTAAAGATACTATATGCTTTGTGTAAGAGGCTATTCTATTTAATGCTTTATTAATATTTTTATCTTTTATTACTTTATTTATTTTTGTAAATGCTTTATAACTATCAAATAATTCTTCCATATATTAATTATAGATTTTAAAATTAATATATTATTTTTTTTTTGTTTTCTTACTGAAATAAACAGATCTACATTGATTCATTTGATCATCAATTACTTTAGATTTTGATATTTTTGTAAATCCTTCTCCTCTTAATAATCTAATTATAAAATTCATTGAATAAACACCACATTCTGAATTTTTATATTGATGTCTAACTTTATTATATTGAACATCTAAGCCATTATTATCAAATAATTCTCCCTCTGATTTATTATTTAAATTGTATTTTTTACTCATCCAATTTCTAACTCTTTCCATAAAATTTCTAATTAGTTTTTCAGGTTTATGTCCATATGAATCAAAGAAATATAATTGTTTTTTTAATAAATCTGAATATAATCCTACCCAGTGTGATCCACTTTTATCATGTGTATCTAAATTTATTACCATTCCAAATTTTGTTTTACCATCTTTAAACATATCATCAAATTTTAAATCTTCAAATCCCATATCTATTTTCTCAAAATCTAATGGTACTGCTCCTAAAAATACAAAATCATCAAACTCTTGTTGATATTGATTCATTACATTATCAATATCGGTTGTACTTAACCATTCTGTACCTTTATCTGGACCTTCAGGTCTAAAAGTATATTTTAGTAAATTTTGATCATTTAGATCTTTTATAAATTTTAATTTTAACCAACATTGTTGGTTATCACATACGCTTTTTAATTTATTATTTAATTCCCTAAGTAAAAATTTTTTATCATTCTTAATATTAATTTTTTCTTTAAAATTTGAATTATAAGCTTTCGCTATTTTTACTAAATTATCAACAGTAAAACAACTTCCATCTCTGTAATCTTTTCCGGGAGCACATTTTTTATCTTCCATTATATTTAATTATATATTTTTTTTTTATAGTGGAATATAAGTATTTGGTATTTATTATTTTTCAACATGAACAAAATAATCCTTACATAATTCTCTATTATTATAAAGCATTAATTTTATTTCTTCTTTAATATTATTTGTTACCTGATCATTATCTTTCATTTCTAAATATTTCTTAAATTTATTAATTGCAAATGCATATTTTTCTTTATTTTCTTCATCTTGTATCCATTTACCTAATGTTTCCTTTAATTTATATTCTGAACTACTTATTAAATTATCTATTGTCTCATCCTTATTTTTTAAAATCCATTTTTTACCATCATATAAAAATAATTGTTTACTCTGAATATTACTTACATATATATTATGATTTTCTGGATGTTTAGGATCAAAATGAACCATTTTTATTAAATGAGGTATACTCATATACTGCTTAGTCATACATTCTGATATTTTTGAATCTGATATAAATTTATGATCTGATTCTTCATATGATAATTTAGTATCTAATAACTTTACTTTATTCTCCTCTGATTTACTATTTGTTATAGATGATAGTAAAAACATTCTTTCTTTTTCAAGTTGATAAACTTTTTCATTTAATTTATCTATAACATTTTTACCATTGTGAGCAATATTACAATATTTTAATTCATGCCTACTTCTTGATTGTCTAGATGCAAATTTTTTATCACAATATTTACAAATAAAATTTTTATTGCAATTTTTCTTTTTCTTTTTATCAGTTTTTGTATTATCATTATTTATTGAAAACATTTTTACTATTTTTGATATAGATATATTACTAAATGTTGGTTCACATAATTTTTTACGATTTAAATGCTTTTTAAATACAGATTTATGGTGAGTTTCAAAGCCACATCTAGGACATTTATAAAAAACCATTTAATATATTTGTATATATATCTTTAATATAAAAATATACAATTTTGTCATCATTTTGTCATCATTTTGTCATCATTTTTTTTACATTTTGTCATCATAAAATTTTTTTTTTATGTTATATTTATTTTTTACCCAACCAATAGCATTTATTCCTTGTATTAAAATAAAAAATTATACAATCCATCTAAAAAATTATACAAAAATTATACAACAAATTATACAATGATGACAAAATTATACAAAATTATACAAAAATTATACAAAATTTTTATTTTTATTTTTTATGTTATCCAACAATTTGAAAAAAAAATAATTGTTTTAAAATGATGACAAAAAAATTATACAAAAATTATACAAAAATTATACAAAAATTATACATGAAAATAAAAATCTTTTTATTAGTTTTAAATTTTCTTGTATAAAAACTTGTGATGACAAAATGTTAAAAAAATGATGACAAAAAATTATACAAATGATGACATTTAGAGGTATAATGATGACACGTTGTATAATTTTTTTTTATAGATGATTTAATATCTATTTTTTATTAAAAAACTAATATTTTAATTGAATAATTTTTTTTTTGATTAATATTGAAACTAAATAGTAATAAAAAAATATAATTTAAAGAGCATTATTGATTTTTGTATAATTTTGTATAATTTTGTATAATTTTTAAATTGAATAAGGGAACAAATATTTTTTTTTTGTCATCATTTTGATACAAAAATTATACAAGAAAATAAGGTGTTTTCTGAGACTACCTTGATTATGGCTTAAAAATTATACAAAATCTTATGATGACAAGAAAAATATATATATATATGTAAAAAATTATTTTTTTTTTCTATCTCGATGTTGAAAAACTTTTTATTTTTTTTACAATATTTGCCACAAAATTAAAATATCATTTTTATAGTTTTTTTTTGATAAAAAGCATATTTCATAAATTCTAAAAATTTTTATATTTTGTAATTTTTATTAAAATTATATTATTTTTTTTATATTATATGTATATTTTCAGTCAAAATATTATATATTTGCCTATTTTTAATCAAAAATAAAGTATTGGAGTACAAAAAACAAACGTTCAAAAAAACATCTTCTACGGAGAAAATCTGTAGAAAATCAAAAAACATTATTCATATAATGAATAAATTTTGGTTAAATTATAAAATTTTAATCAAATATTATAAAATATTTTATAATATTTAGTAAAAAAGTATAAAAATATATATTTTTATATCAATGATATTAATTTAATCTAATAAATTTTTTAAAAGTTAAATTAAGTATATATAAAAAATATTTATAAATAATCTATAATTATTAATTAATTAACTCGGTCGAGGACTTGCTCTCAGAACCGAAGGTTCTAAGGTGAGAATCGTAGATTCTAATCCTAACTCGCTGAGTGAGTAATACGAACAAGTCGTATCGACAAAGTAAATTTATAAAATTATTAGAATATTTGTATATAATATAATGAATGTACAAATTTTTTCAGATTTACATATAAGTATAAACAAACAAATTCCAAATATAACACCAACTGCTAAATATTTAATTCTTGCTGGTGATATTGGGAAAATAGGTGATAGCAATTATATAAAATTTTTAAAAAACATAAATGAAAAATGGTCTAAAATTATATATGTATTAGGGAATCATGAATTATATAGTGACAAATATACTGTAAATGAACTAATTAAAATGTATAAAAAATTAATAAAAAATTTTAAAAATATAATATTACTTGATAATGATTGTTATAATTTAGAAGATTTCTTAATTGTTGGTACAACATTATGGACAGACCCTTCAAATATTGTAAATTTTAACAGAAAACTACTTTTTAAAAAAAGTGAAAAAAAAACTGTAATAAAAAAATGGGATCTAAAAAAATTTAAAAAATTAAGAATGGAAGGTATAAAATTTTTATTCAATATAAAAACAAGTAAAAAAATAATATTAATAACTCATTTCCCAATGATAAATAAATGGACGTATAATCCAAAACATTTAAAAGATAAACATAAAAATTATTTAGAATGGATGGTAAATAATTACAATATAAAATATTTACCATTTTATAAAAATTTATCTACAATTATATCTGGACATACTCATTATTCATATGATTTTAATTATAAAAAAGTAAGATTTATTGGGAATCAATTAGGATATTTATACCATGGTAATAGTTTACATAAAAAAAATGGTAATTTTAAATTAAATAAATAAGATGTATTATATATAATGGATCTACTTGAAAATTTTTTTACAAATGATAAATGTAATGATTATTATAAATCTGTTAATAATGATGAAAATTTATGTGCTATTTGCTATACACAATTAGATGACTACAATAAAGTAACATTAGACTGTAAACATGTATATCATGAAAAATGCATAAATGATTTATTAAGCCAAAGTCATTATTTTAATTGTCCTTATTGTAAATGTTATCAAGCAAAATATAAATTAATTGATAATTGTTTATACATAACAAAAAATTTAAAATCATGTTCGAGAATATGCTTGACAGACAATAAAATATGTTCTTTTCATCATAAATATATGAAAAAAAATAATAAATGTATGGGAATATGCTTATCTGGAAAAAAATGCGAACATAAAAGAATTAATGGTAGCATTTTCTGTAAAAAACATCAACCTACAGATGAATAAAATTGTGCACCTACAGCCCACTGTTTTGTGAGCCTATCAAGTAAAGTATCATGACATAGTAGATATTTATTTATGAATAAATTTCTATAGATATCTTTAGTTAATGAAAATGTATACCTACTTATATTATGTATAGTAAACATAATATAATTATCTGTGAATTGATAATTTTTTATATTTGCAAGTAAATTATTCTTTAGGATTTTACCTAAAATCTTATTTTTTACATATCTTTGCGATGTTTTTAATCCAAAGAAAATAGATGTGAAATTGTCATTAATCATGACTTAAAATATATTAATTACTTAGTAGAAAATTTATTCAATTTTTTTCTAAAATCTCAATTTTTTCTAAAATGGTAAGAAAATCAATATTTTCGTTATTATTTATTTTTTCAGTAATAATAGAATGAGCGTTATTTATCCAAGTTTCATTTGGAGGATTTTTATTAAACACATTATTACAGGAGTGATTACAATAATTTGTAAGCAATTTTATATTTTCATTTCGATCGAATTTATTAAGTATAAGCAACATTTTATACATATATCCGATCATTTCTATTTTTTCTTTACAAGTTAAAGAAAATTCATCTTCTAATAATTCTAATACAGCGTCCATTTTTATTCTATAAATATTGATAAAATATTAAAATTAATTTTTTTCAATTTTATAGATAATCGTAGATTATTAATTAATATTCATAGAATATTTATAGAAAAATTAGATTTCAAATAATACAATTAAATGGAGCTACTATTACTGTAAGTAAGAGCTCAACATTAATAATATTTTTTGTTAGGTGATTTTGGTCTACTTTTTTTACTTTTTTTACTTTGTTTATATACTTTCTCAATAATATAATGAGGTGCTTTACAACGTGTATTTTTACAATATTCATCATGTTTGAAGAAGACTTCACAATGTTTTTTATTACCCGTCATATAATTCATGAAGAACTTAAAGTTTTTAACTTGTCTAAATTCTGGATAAGTTTTTTTTAAGAAAAACATTATAACTAACTTAATCAATGTATTTTCATATTTTTCCATATCAATATTATCATGTCTAGGTGAATAAATGTTTTCAGTAAAATCCAAGATAGTATTAATGCGAGCAGATTTATTGTTTTCATCGGCTTTAAAATACTCTTCTAAATTCATGTCTCTAAAAGCTTTTAAAGCAAATTTAATGCATACTTGTATCTTTCGAGTCTTTGTTTCTTGAGACTGAATAGTAGTATCTATTGAATTAAATTCACTTTGTAACTCTTTAGTATAAGGAAGCAGAGTGTCTCCAATTGGATATTTTTCACTGTTTTTGAGATAGAACATAAATTGATGTGTGAAAATAAGAATAATTTCAAAGATACTAAAGTCAGAAAATGGTTTACTTAAATCAAACTTTAATTTTTCTAATGTAGAAATCCAATCTTTTTGGATTGGATGAATAAGTTGTAATTCATTAGTTTCATCTTTCATAACATCGTATTTGTCATCAACTTGTGGCATATCATTGTCTTGATCATCAATAAGTGACATATCAATTAAATCAAGTAAATTCACTTCACTAGAATTCTGAGTTTTTTTTTTAGTTTTCTTTTTTGGACGAAACAAATTCAAAGTATTTTCTTTAATATCTTTAGAAGCTCTAGTAGTGTTATTAGTAAACATATTCTCAAAACCATTATTAGATTGTTTCTTTTCTAAAGATGAAAGTTTGAACTGTGATGCTATACTAGAAATAACTAAATTTGGTTTATTCCAATCTATAAAACCAGACGCATCTTTACACATAGTTTCTCTAAATAGTTCTAAAAAATTGACGATTGTATTATCAATATCAGTATCTTGATTTTCGTATTCAAATAATCTTTTAATAGAATCAATCGATATATATATTTTTTTATCGAGATCGTGATATTCATATTGAGTACCTCTTGACATTCTTCCTAAAGATTGTGCAATGTAATAAGGTTCAAGTTCATCTTGAATATAACTTCTGCATAAGTATTGATAATCAAACCCATGTATATCAGAAGTTTTGTCAACAAACAATATGTTAACATACTTACATTTTAGTAGCGGCAATGTATTTGTAACAGATGAATAATTACAGATTCCCTTTTTAACTAAAAGATAAACATCTCGATTATCATTATAATTTTTACATTTAAAATTGATTTCAATTAAACGTGTAATAATATCTCGAGTAATCTTGTAAGTAAAATTAGGAAATTTTTCTGTGAACTTTTCACAAGACTCATTATTTTCAAAATGTGAAAATATTTCTGGTATTTTAGATAATAATTTAATATCATTTTCATCCAAAAGTTCATTAATAGAATCTAGATTAGAAACTATAAGAGTACACCAATTATTATTTTCTCCTATTGATTGCTTAATCTCTGAAAAAGCTTTGCGTAATATAGATTTAATATCTGTAAAATCTATAGTAGACTCTGATTCATTGATATCGTTTTCATCATCTAATTTTCTAAACGTATCGATTACGTTCTGAAAGTCATGAAGTGTAGAACGTCGATCCCATGATGTAACTAAATTTGTATTTTTTTGTGACAAATGATAATGTTTGTTAGTAACAACCATTCGTTTTATATTAGAATTTTGTTTATTTTTATTATAAATGTCACCGTGTTCTTTAAAAAATCTAATCCATGGAAATGGTTGATTTAAATTTAAGAAAATAGGCCAATTACCTGCATAAACATTATTGGACAAATTTTCTGTAAAATTAATTAAACCATGATCAGTATAAATTTGTTGACACCATTTGACAATATGATGTGAAATAGTAGCTCCGACTAACCATACTTTATGTTTTTTTGGTTGTTGAGCTGATTTTACAACCTGATTGACATATGTGTTTTGGAAAGTTATGAAAGCCTTAAAAATACTAATTTGTTCAGAATTATTAAAAATATTTTTAGTTCCGTCAGAATTAAGAAAGTAAAATTTTTCAGATTCACAATCAAAATGGATATTAAAATTTTTAAATTCATCTGGTAAGTCTTTTATAGATATATCATCAATAACCGATATAATATATTTAGAGTTATCACCATTATCGGTTACTAACAATCCATCATTTGCATAGATGGACGTATAACAAGGTTTAAGAGAATTATCGTCACCTCCTTTAGAATTATTAATATCTTTTAATTTTCCAGTTTCCTTGCGTTTTCTTTCGGTAGTTTTGCTAGTAGCATGTTTTACTTGTTGATTAATAATATGTCCTAAAGTACCATTACCACTATCACAAGCTTTTTTACTTGTAATATCATCGGGATTTTTTTTAGAATCTCTTGTTAAGTCAAATACTCGTCCTTCAACACCACATAATGTGCTAAAATATCCATTAACAAGATGAATCATACCAGTACAATTTTTAAGACTAGGACAACCTAATTGTTGTACTAAATTAAACCCAACCTCTTTAGTAGTAATGTATCTCATAAAAATATCTTGATTACGACATTTATGTTTAACAAGTATTACTGTAGAAGTTTTTCCTGAACCTGTAGGTGCCTCATTTAATAAAAATGGATAATTATCAAAGTCCGTGGAATTATGTATCATATTTTGTTGAAACTCTCGTAATGTTAATCCATTATTGAAACCTACAAAAGGTTCACAATTATTGTAAGAATTTTGTGGATCTTTATAAGACATCAAGTAACATATTCTAATTGGTTGTGTTTGTTCCCATATTGAAAGAATCTGTTTATAACCAAATGAGTATTTCAATTCTCTAGAAGAAGCATTGAAAATTTTGATAAAATCATTGATTCTATCAAATACTGAACATAATTGTTTCGCAATTTCGGCATTTTCATCTAGCGATTTACAGTAGGCACTGATATCATCAGAAGTCAATCCAGCTAAAATATTTTTTAATGGAGTGTTCAATTCATTGAGATAAATTTTTACTTTATGAATAAGTTTAATAAACCACATTTCAATAGAAGCATCTATATTTGACATAGATATAGGATTATATTCAGAAAAAACTGAGTGACAAACATCAGTTTTTTCAATTTTAACACTACTTCCTTCAAAAAGTTTTTTAAAATCAAATCTATCTCGTTGTTTTTTATCTCGTTGTTTTTTAAATAAAAAATCACATACTTGTGGAAATATTTTTAGAACTTCTTTACAAAACTCACTCCATAGTCTCTTTAGAGCTCCTTTGTCTGCTTTTTCTTTATGTTTTTTGTAGCTATTACATATTTTATAATATTTTAGTAAATTTTCTAAATTATCTATATGTTGATGTTCAGTTCCTTCATAGTATAAAATATGTAAAAGAATAGAATATGTTAATAAAGATAAAGATTCTTTTATACTCAATTTATTATCTTTATCTTTTAATCTAAGATAATTTTCAGAATCATTTTTTTTAAATTTAAGAAAATTTAATTCTAGTCTTTTGAAAGTTTCTTTATACTGTGAATAACTAAAGCCAAGCTGAGTTTTAATAGAATATCTACCTTCAATGTTTAAAACTGAAGTAGTATACTTTGTTAATTCAGCAATGACTTCACCATCATAACTTTGAATATCGTGATGAAACTGCAAACCAACATCTCGTTTTAATGATGGGAGAGTAAAATCCCGTCTTATAATTTCATCATTATGCTTAATCTTAAAAAAATGTTGACATTCTTGTCCAACAAGATATCTTCTTATAAAACGTGGTAAAGAAGATCTTTTTTCTCGGCCTCGTCTGTTTATAAATGATTCTAGTTTTTTAGACAAATGCACTAATATTTCAGTGAAATTTTTTGTAGAAAACCTCACTTTTGCTAAAATTGGTTTAAGTGCAATTTTCATACGTTGTTCCAGTTCAAGAGAACTTAATGATTTCCATATTGCTTCAAATTCTTTCGAAAAAATATGAATATCATCAAACCTTTCATTGTGATTAATATAAGGAATAATAAAGTTAACCAAATCATTTTCGTCACAAGCTATAATCCCAGATAATGGTTTAGTAACACTATCAGGATAAGTATGATTACGGGTTTGGCTCATAGTTTTGTTTTCAAATAAATTCGTATTCGGATTCATGTATATATTGTAAGCATTTCCTTATAGTAAATATTTTTCAATTTTAATATTAATACTGAAAAATACTATATATAGAAAAAGTCAAAAATCTATATATAAAAATGAATATAAATAGAGAGCAAATGCTACAATCTTATAAATATTCTATTTTTTTGTTTCTTTATTAGGCGGAAGTTTTACGTTCTTTTTTTTCTTCTCATTTTTGGCACTTTTTATATTATTTACTAAAGTGCGACTAGCTTTCGTATCACCTTTTGCAAGAATATTTCTACCACTTTTCTGAACACGAGCTAATTTTATTTGCTTTTTCTTATCTTTTCTATATTCTCTTTGAGCAGCTTGTAACTTTCTTTTTCGCTCCCACTCTAACCATTGTTCTTCAGTGTACTGCTCGCGTTTTTGCTTTTTTGTATATTTTCCGGTTTTACCGGATGATTTAGGTTTCGGCATCCTTCTAAATTTTTATTAATTTTTATAAACTTTATAATAAATAAATTTCAATTTTTTAAAAATTCTTAGAAAACTGCTCTTTAGATATAATAGGTATATTTAATTTTTTTGCTTCAACTACTTTTTTAGAACTATCATTTTCATCAATAGCAATTAAAAAATCAGTTTTACTTGTAACTGTATTAGTAACAGTAGAACCTATTGATTCCAAAAGAGTAGTCCAATCTTTATTTCTAAAGCCGGTAAATACAATTTTAGAATTAATAAATTTTTCTAAATTTTTAGGAACTTTAATTTTTTTATTTTGCTGTACTGATTTAATAGTTAATGGAGGTTGTACAGATTTAAGGAATTTTTGAAATTTAGGTAAACCTTCAGCGACTTGTGTAGCGCTAATCGTACTAAATCCATCAACTTCTTCAACAAGATCAATAATTTGTTTTTTATTAGATTTCCATTTCATGATATCAGGATATTCACTAACGAGAGCTTTCAATTTTCGTTTACCTAACCCACCATGAAATGAATCACTAGATGCCATCAATATAGGTAATTCAACAGATTTTATTCCATTTTGAATATTATTATATAATTTTTTAGCTAATTTTTCTTTAATACCATCAATTTCAAGAAAATTATCAGCAGTAGAATTAATAATTTTAGGTATAGTATCTAAACCATTATCAATAAATTTAGTAATCATTCCTTTACCTAAATTAGCAATATTCAAAGTTTCAAAAAAGTGTACAAGATGTTTGACATGTGATTGTTTAGAGTATTGATTTTGATTTAATTCTAGATCAACGTTGGTACTATTCCAATGCATATTTTTAATATTATCAGGCATATCTGGTTTTTTACTTGATTTAATAACTTTAAGTACAAATGGAATAATATCACCTGATAATGTAATATCAATAACAGTTCCTTTACCGATTTTTTTATCTTTGACATATTTAGCATTATGTGCTGTTGCTTTTTTTACTACTGAACCATTAATAGTAACAGGCTCAAGTAATAATAATGGTTTAACTTTACCATGTCTAGATACATTCCATTGTACTTCTTTTACAGTAGTTCTAAATATAGTAGATTGATTTTGATTTTTAAAAGCGAATGCATATTTAGGGTTTTTATCAGTATTCCGAACATGTACTCCACTAGCATAAACAACTGTACCATCAATTTCATATAAAGATAATTTTCTTTGTTCTTCAAGATATTTATTAAGATTATCATCTGTAATATTTTTAAATTTTTTATGATTGGGGACAGTAAATCCAGATTTTTGTAATGCTTTATATTGTGTAAATATATCTCCCCATGGTTGAACAAATTCATAAGCAACAAAATCAACAATTTTAAGTAATTTTTTGTCTGGTTTTTTTCTTGTTGCTAAAGAGTTGACTAATGCTCTAGGATTAGCATATTTATCATTATATTTTAGGAAATTTTTTTTACTAGTTATTAGTTCACCTCTGACAATAATACCTTTAGGTAAATTTTTAGGTATTTTTGAAATAAATGGAATAATATGACTTAAATCAGTACCTTGTTTACCATCTCCTCTAGAATAAAGGTGTATGTCTCCAGAATCTGTTTTAATTAATAATGCAGATGAGCCATCCATTTTATTTGTTGCTAGTTTATCACCAGGATATTTAATTTCAAACTTATTAACATCACCTGTACCAGGTTTACGTTTAGACATACTTCCCATATGAACAGGTAATTTAACTTTTTTTAGGCTGGAAACAACTAACATAGAGTGACCAGATCCTTCATCTAATTTTTTAGTAAATTGTGTATTTGGGAATCTTGACTGATATGAATCAAGCAAGAGATCATATAATTCATCAGTCATAACAGGTGTTTTAGCATTATCGTAATAATTTTTAATTGCATATTTAAGCAATTTTTCAAGATCTTTTTGTCCTGCTGTAGATATGAATTCAGCGTTGTTTTTAAGAAAAGTATTTAGCAATTTTTGCGTCATTGTATAATTAAGTATATTTTAACTATAAATATTTTTTTCAAATTTTAATTAAAAATTGAAAAATGAATATATTTTTTATATATTAAAATTTAAGAATGAAATACATAATAGTAAGCAAAAATTGGAGAAGAGAAAAAAATCATTTACCTACTAATATTAGAGAAGTAAAAGAGATTAAATACATTTTAGATGATGTCAAATATAAAATTTTTATTCGTACTTCAATAGAGGAAGAATTAAAATTACCAATGAATTATTATGGGAATGGAACTGTAGATGCAGCTAATCAAGAAGTATTAAATAAATTATGCTTCTATTTATCTGTAAATACAGAAAGTAATTTTAAGTTATTAAAAGGAGAGACTGCAACAAATTTCAGTGATATATATATTTTAAAATTAAAAAATACAAAATTAAATAATATGGAGATAAAACTTTTAAGTTTTTACATCCAAGCATATAATAAAAAAAGTGATGTATCATTTTCATTTAATGATAGTTGGAAGAAATGTTATTTAAATTATGATAAGAATAAGATGTCACATCCTAAAGATACAGATATGAAATTATATTCTTATCAAGCAAATACAGTATATTGGATGGAAAGTGTTGAGAAAAATAAAATAGAATTTAGCATGAATACATCAGTAGATATATCAGATATGTTTGAAAATAATAGAGAATATTATTTTAATCCGATAAGTTCAAAATTATCAAAAAAGAAAGAACTACAAAAATTTAATTACAAGGGAGGAATTTTAGGAGATGAAATGGGTTCTGGTAAAACTATATGTTGTGCTTCAATAATAGTAAATAATAAATCTAAAGTTCAAGGTTTTAGAAGAATAGATAAAAGAATTTACACGAAGGCAACTTTAGTTATATTACCGGGGCATTTAGCAAAACAATGGGAATTTGAGTTAAAAAAATTTAATAAGAATCTAAATGTGATTTTATATTTAACAAAAGTTCACCATAAGAAATATAAAATTGAAGATATATTAAAAGCAGATGTATTAATTGTAACAACTCAATTTTTATGTAACAAGAACTGGTATTTACATAATATAAGAGAATTACATAAAGTATCAGCTGAAGATAAATGGAAATCAAAAAATAGTGATATAAAAATGAGCAATGTATTTACATCTTTAATAAAAGATACGAGTACAAGTACAGTAAATAATTCAAGTGAGAGTTCCGATGAAATAGCACAATATAATTTGAATGAAAACATTGGTGTTTTAAATAATGAAATAGAGAAACTACTAAATAGAAATTGTCCGATATTAAATATGTTTTATTTTCATAGGATCATAGCAGATGAAGCACATCAAATATTATCGACTGCTAGAACATGTTCTGTAAATGATGAAATAGTATATTTAAGGAATACATTATTAAGTTTAGAAGCAGATCATTACTGGTATGTATCTGGTACCCCATTTGTAGAAAATGAATCATTATTTACAATATTTCAGTTTTTGAGACTAAAAATAAATGATTATTTACAATTAAATAGTGAATTAGTAGCTGCAAATATAAATAGAAATAATGTATACAATAAATTCTTAGAAAAACTTTACATAAGACATACAAAAGAGATTATAAAGAATCAATTGAAAATTCCACCAGTAATTGAAGAGAATATATTTTTAGAATTTACAGAAATAGAGAAGGCATTATATTCAAAAGCATATAAAGGTTCTATTGTAGCAAGACAGATGTGTTGTCATCCATCAATAAATGATCAGGATAGACAAGCTTTTTTAGATTCAGATAACATACCAAATTTATCAGAGACAAAAGAGAAAATAATAATTTCAAGAGAGAATGAATTAAAAATTTTGGAAACAAGATTAAATAAAATAACATTAACAAATAATAATATTGTAAATCAGAGTGAATATAGTAGGAATCAATTTCTAATAAGAAAAAAAGAATTAGAAGATAAGATAAATAGTATAAAATATATATTAAAAATATTTAAGGAGATTGATGTTAAAAAGAATGATAATGAAGAAGAAGAAATATGCCCGATATTATTAGAACCAATTACTGAGGGAGTGATAACAAAATGTGGTCATAAATTTAGTAAAGAAGGTTTATTAGATGGATTGAAAATGACTGGAAAAAAGCAATGTCCATTATGTAGAATACCATTAGGTCCAGGAGATATTTATGAAATGACAGCAAAAGTAGATAAGAAAGAAAGTGGAAAGAAAATAGATGAATATACTTATAAATATGGGACAAAGATGGGAAAATTAATAAGAATGGTATTGGAAATAATGAAAGATACTAAGAATAGAATAATAATATTTTCTCAATGGGATAGTTTATTAAAATTAATAAGTAATACATTAAATGAGATAAATATATCAAATGTTAGATGCAAAGGAAATACTTACCAGAGGAATGCAGCTATAATGAAATTTAAGAAGGGATTAAATTCAAAAAAAAAAAATAAGACAGCAATAATATTATTATCTTTAGAAAATGCAGCAGCAGGGACAAATTTAACAGAGGCGAGTCATATATTTTTAGTAGATCCTATAAAAGGGTCAAAAGAACATGTAAAAGCGACAGAAGATCAATGTATTGGTAGAGCATGTAGAATAGGTCAAAAAAACCAAGTAAAGATTTTTAGATTAATAATAAAGAATACGATAGAAGAGGAAATATTCAATGAATGTTATAAATAAAATTTATATATAGGAAAATTTGAAATAAATATATTTACTTAAAATAAGAAATATAAATGTTAAAAAAAAGACCATATGGTGAATTTGTAGAGAAAAAGAAAGAATTTAACATGAATAATTTGGTAGATGTGAAATCAAGATTAGATTCAAAGAGACAAAAATTATTGGATATGACACGAGAAATTAAAGGATTAAATATGCAAATTAAGTGCTTAGAAAGTCAATTAAATAAATTATGTGATCACAAGTGGTATAAAGTAAGAGAGGAAACAGGAGTGTATAATCGTGCTCCTTTAAAATGTATAAATTGTGGTACAATTAAAGTAAGTCCAGGTGCATAAAAAAAATCTTAATATAAATAATTTTATTTATTAAGATCAGTAACCTGTCCAATATTCATTAATTGAAGTTTGATTTTTTTTCCATTTTAAATTTGCTTCATTAGTAAGTTTAACAAATTTATGAATTCTATTTTCTTGTTTTTGAAATTCGAGATCAATTTTAGATTTAGGTACTTTATTAATATATTTTTTATGCTTAATAATTTTAGAACCTAATTTGTGAATTTTACCATATTGCTTAACTAAATGTGTGAATGTCATTAAAAATATACTAAGTAAATTTTTAAATTAAAATTTAGCTCCAAAATAATTTTCTGTATTTGCAGCTTGCAATTCAGGTAAATGTGGTACATTATTCTCAGGTTTAAATTTTTGCTTTGGAAGATTTTCGATTTTTGTTAATTTTTTATTATCATCAGCGATAGCGAATTTAGGTTTATTTAAAATATCATTTTTTTTCTTAATATTTTTAAGAGATTCTTTAAGGGAGACTGCGGATTTTTTTTGTATTTGTTTCATTTTTTGTTCTGCAGTATTAAGTTGACCTTTAGATTTAAGGCTATATCTCCATAAACAAATGACTAATATAAGTAATATTACAATTAAAAAAGTAGTATGATCTTGCAAAAATGAAAGTATGTTAAAAGAATTATTTGTTTTTCTAGTATTAAGTCTATTTTTGATGGACATTAAGTAATCTTTATTAATTAAGCTAGGTAATTTTGATCTTTTCATTATCAGTTTATATTATAAAATAGATAAAATAAATTAATTTAAGTAGTAGTTTATAATAAATATTATATATGGAAATTAGGTTTATGGTAAATGGAAGTAAAAATGTTTTTAAAAGTAAATCTGCAAAAAAGAAGTTAAGAGATTTATTAAAAAAATATAGTTTTAATGATTTGAGAGAGTATTGGAGTAAATTTAAAGATAGATGTAATAAATATTTAAATGAAAATATTTTATTTAGTACTAAATTTTACCAAGAGGAGTTATTAGAAATAACATTTGTAGAGTATAAAAGTAAAGAAGACAAAGAGAAAGAATTGAATAGGCAAAAATTAAGAAAGATAATAGCGGAGAAGAAAAAGACAAGAAAGAATCAAGGTACTTTAAAGATGTTGAAAGAGGAAGAAGTAGCATGGTTAGAAGATACAAAGGCAGATAAAGAGGAGGTAATGTTATATTTAGCAGCAAGGAAGCAAGATCCAAATAGATATGTACCAGATCCAATAATATTAAAAAAGAATCCAAGAATGTATATAAGAGAGTATGTTCAATATATGGAATATATAGAAAAGATAAATCCAGATTCAAGATTAGTATATGAATATGATGAGTATGTAATTTACATGAGGAGGTTGTTAGACATGGAAGAAGATAAGAACGAAGAAGAAATAGAAATTTAATATATAAATTAGATCAGGAAGTAGTTCCTTAAATATAAAATTATGGGTGTAGTATAACAAAATTATATATATTTTACCATGTAATATATATATATAATGTCGAATATTAAACTTAACATACTAGAAATGAACGAGCTAGAAACTTCTTCTTTAATTTTAGGAGATTGGACTATTACTTTATCAGGTGATAGTTCGTCACTATTATTTGCAAAGAACAATGCAAATCAATTTGAAATAGCAGCAAATATTGTGAGTGGTTGTACTGATAGCAATTATGTAGAATATAATGCACTAGCAAATTTAGATGATGGGTCATGTGAAACAGTGAAAGTGACTGGATGTACGAATGATTCTGCAACAAATTATAATTCAAATGCAAATACAGATGATGGATCTTGTATTTTAACTTCAGATTCATTTACTATAAAGTATAATAATTTAAATTTCGGTACTGTGAATGGAAACCCTACATTGAAGGAAAATTTTGAAACAGCTGTAAAGAACGATTTAGCAACTCAATTTTCTATCAATATAAGTGATATAACAATAGTAAGTCTAGCAGCCGGTAGCATAATTGTTAAATTTAAAGTAAATTATCTTTCAACAAGTGCTTCAATATTAACAACAATTTCAAATATTATAGCTAACAATAATATTCAAACAACAAATGTAAATACATTTGGAACAAATAATCCTGCAGTTTTAACAGATGTAAATCAAAATGTAACTATGACAGCAGTAGTAATACCAGGATGTACTAATAATATTGCTGTAAATTATTTAGCAACAGCAACAACAGATAACAATACTTGTATATTAACACCAACAATAATAACAAATGATCCTTTAGTAGGTTCAATAACAGTATCAGTAATTGCTGGATCTGCATTTGATTTTTCATCAACAGGTACACATAAATTAAAATACTTTCTTGATAATGATTCAACAACACTAGAAACAGTATATTCTAAAGTATTTGATGTACCAACAACAGGTTCTAATAATTCAATTGGAATCAAAGTGTTTAACAATGATAATAGTTTATATCTAAATTTGGGTAGATTAAATTTTGTTAAAAATGGTTGTACTGTACCAACAGCAAATAATTATAACCAATATGCAAACACAAATGATAATACTTGTACTGGTTGTACTGATGCAGCAGCAACAAATTATGATGCAAATGTAGTAGTATCAGATAACACATGTGTGTATGGACCAACTAGATCAACAATAGAAAATGAAATAACAATTACCGTACCTCATCAAACTGGTATGGAATTTAATAGAGGAAGAACAAGTAATCATTTACAATATTTTTTCAATAATAATGCAATAAATACTTATCAAGAATATTCTAATGTAATAAAATTTTCAAATTTAGTTCCAAGTTCTTATAAATTAAGTGTTAACTTAAGAGACAATAATAACAAATTATTATTTAATGTAATAACAGGGAAAATCATGACCTTAACAGGTAGAACAAGAACAATAGAATATGCTGAAAATGCACCAGCAACAGTAATTGATGATAGTTTTACTATTTCAGATGAAGATACAAATAAAGTAGATAGTGTATCTATATTAGTTTCAGATAATTTCTTAAGTGGTGATTCCTTATTATTTACCACAAATGGTACAATTTCAGGTACTTATTCATCAACAGCTAAAGAATTAAAATTACGTGGAAGAGATACAATTGAAAATTACAATACTGTATTAAGATCAGTGAAATATGTTTCACCAAATGAGAATATTACTAAAAATGATACACAAAAAACAAGATCATTTAAATTTACTGTATTTAATTCTAATGATGCAGGTACAGTTACAAATAAAAGGAGTAAAACACAAATATTCAATATTGTAGCAGGACCAGATAATCCATTAATACAAGCAGGTAAAACTATAAATACAACATATACAGAGCATGGTGTAGGGACATTTGTAGATGATAGTTTAGTAATAACAGATACTGATGATGAATTTTTAGATAGAGCAGTAGTAAGGGTATCATCAAATTATTTAGCATCAGATAGTTTATTTTTTGGAAGTGCATTACCAAATGGTATCAGTAAATTATATACATATGGAGAAGATTCATTAGTATTAGAAGGTAAAGCTGTAGTTGCAGATTATGTAACTGCATTAAGAACATTAAAATTTAAAAATTTAAGTAATAATCCAACTGATGATAATTCAAAAAATACAAGAGTTGTACAAATATCATGTCGTGATAACGGATCAGATAACATAGGAAAATCAATATCTAATATTTATTCTAGAACAATTGATATTTCACCTTTAATTGATAGTCCAGTTCTATCTGCAGGTAAAATGGTAAATGCTATATATGAAGAAAATGGAAGTCAGATTTTTATTGATGATTCCTTAACATTAACTGATGTAGATGATTTAAATATCGATAGAGCAGTTGCAAGAATTACAAGTAATTTCTTAACTACCGATAAATTAGATGTATTAACAGTTCCAACAGGTGTTACAAAATCATATAATTTTGGATCAAATGGAGATTCTATTGTATTATCAGGTGTAGCAGCAATTGGTGATTATCAAACTGCATTAAGAAGTTTAACATATAGAAGTTTATCAGAAAATCCAACAGATAATAATACAAAAAATACAAGAACAATACAAATATTTGCTAGAGATAATGGTTCAGATAATTTAGGAAAGACTACATCTAATATATTAACAAGAATTATAGATATAGTAGCACATGTAGATAATCCATTACTAACAAAAGGTAAGGTTGTTAAAACTATTTATATAGAACAAGCACCAGGATCATTTATTGATGATTCAATTACAATAACTGATGTGGATGATGAATTTTTAGACAAGGCAGTTGTAAGAATAGGTCAGTCAAATTATTTGAATACTGATAGTTTATTTTTTAGTTCTGCAATTCCAAATGGTATTACAAGTACATATGATTTTGGTACTGGAAATGGAAATCAAGATGGTGATTCTATTGTTTTATCAGGAACTGATACATTAGCTAATTATCAAACTGCATTAAGATTATTAAAATTTAAAAATACAGGTACAGATCCAACTGCACAGAGTACAAAAAATCAAAGATTTGTTACTATACAAGTAAGAGATGCAGGATCTGATGGAAAGGGTAAAACATGGTCAAATATAATTACACAGACTGTAAAAATTATTTCATTATCAGATCCTCCAGTATTAACTGGTGGAAAAACAGTTAATAGTATATACTTTGAAGGTGAGTCTGGAACATTAGTAGATGATTCATTAACTATTACAGATTTAGATGATGAATTTTTAGATAAAGCTGAAGTTATAATTTCAGAAAATTATTTAAGTGGTGACAATTTATCATTAACTTTATCAAATGGTGTAATTAGTTCATTACAAGATTCTGTATTAACATTAGCTGGATATGCAACATTAGAACAATATAGAGATATGTTAAGAACATTAAAATTTAACAATACAACAACAACACCAACTGATACAGATAATCAATCAAATAATAAAAGACATAGAATAATTACAATTAAAGTAAGAGATAGTAATGCAGATGGATTAGGAGCAAATTTTTCAAATGTTCTATCAAGAAGAATAGATATTACTGCTGATTTAGATCATACAGCTAATAATATTTCACAAAGAACAAATACTGAATTAGAATTATATAGAAATGTAACAGCAAATACAAATGCACTACAATCTGAAGCTAATAATATTGGTGCATTCAATAAGGCAGTAGCATACAGTATATCTGATACAGCTAAAAATATACATGATGGAAATGCAATTGGTAGAAATGAAGCTATAAATATAGTAGCAACAACTGATGCAACCGTTCAAGAAGGTAAAACTATTTTTGATGCTACAAATTCAGGTAATACTACATTTAATGTAAATGATACTTCTGCAAATATAGCAGCAGGTATTACTGCAGATAGTACATCTTTACTAGGTTCAGGCACAATCACTGCAAACACAAATGCTTTAGTAGCTAACGCAAATGTATTTGCTGGTTTTTCTAAAAGCGTAGAGTTCAATATTGTAGATAGTGCTGCAAATATTGCAGCAGCAAATTTAGTTGGACTTAATAAGGCAGTTAACATTGAATCAACTGATTCATGTACTTTTGCTCAAGCAAAAGTATTAGAAGATGCAACTAATTCTGGTACTAAGACATATAATATTTCAGATACAGCTGTGAATATTGCTACTGGAGTTAATACAGATTCAGTAACATTGAATAAAGCTCAAACTGTTTCAGCAAGTACATATGCTACAAAAACAGAAGCAAATACAATAGCTACATTAACAAGAACAATTAATTATAGTATTAAAGATACTGGAGCAAATATTTCTTCAACAAATAGTGTTGGATTAAATAAATCAATAAATATTATTTCTTCAGATGCTTGTACTTATGCTGAAGCTAAAGTATTACATGATGCAACAAATACAGGTTATAATTTATATGACATTGAGGATAATGCAGCAAATTTAGCAGCTGGTACAATAACTGATGTAAATGTAATTTCAGGTGCACAAACTGTTACTGTTGTTGGTACAACAAATGTATCACAAGCAAGTAATATTGCAAATATATCAAAATCTGTAACTTACAGTATTTCTGATACTGGATTTAATTTAAAATCTTTGTCAAGCACAAATGCAAATGCATTAAATGAAGCTGTAAATATTACTGCAACAGATTCGTGTACTTTTTCACAAGCAAAAGCTATTGAAGATGCAACTAATTCAGGTAATATATCTTATAGTATATCAGATACTGCATCAAATATAAGTGCTGGTATTGGTAGTGATGAAGCTGTATTAACTAGTAATGGTGTAAATACTGTAGCTGCAAATACATATGCTACAGCAGCAGAAGCTAATGTTCTCGCTGGGTGTAGTAAAGCAATAATTTTTAGTATTAAAGATACTGCTGAAAATATAGCAGGTGCAAATGAATTAGCTAGAAGCGAAGCTGTAAATATCATATCAACTACAGTAGCTACTGTAGCACAAGCTGAAAAAATAGTTGAAAATACAACTGGATATAATACATTCAATATTGAAGATACTGATTCAAATATAGCAGCAGCAGGTAATACATTATTAGCAAAAGCTGGTACTGTTACAGTAACAGGAACATCAAGTGTAGCTAATGCAACGACAATATCTGGATTTAGTAAAGCTGTATCATATAATATTTCAGATACAGCAAACAACGCATTAGCAACAACAACAGCAGCATATAATGAAGCAATTGATATTTTAATTTCTGGTGATATTACTTTTGCTAAAGCTAAAGCATTAGAAGATGCAACAAATAGTGGTAATATAACTTACACAATAAATGATAATTCAGAAAATATAGCAGCAGGTGTAACAAGTGATGTAGCAGTTTTAAATGCAGCAACTACTATAACAGTTAGTGGAACAGCAACATTTGCACAAGCAGCTACAATTGCAGGAATAGCTAAATCAATAACATACAGTATATCTGATGAACAAACAAATATACCAGGCTCTACAACAGCAGCATTAAACGAAGCTGTAAATATAACAATAACCGATAATGTAACATTTGCACAAGCAAAAATAATAGATGATGCAAGTAATTCCGGAAGTAATACTTACAATATTTCTGATACAGCAGCAGCATTAGCAGCAGGTATAGTAACATCAGTAACAGCAATAAATGGTGCAGGAACAGTAACATCAGCTATAGCAACAGCAGCACAAGGTGCAACTCTAGCATCAATTTCACAATCTGTAGTATATAGTATTTCTGATACTGCATCAAATATAGTTGCAAACGTAGGTGGATTAAATGAATCAGTAGATATAACAGCAACAGATTCATGTACTTTTGCGCAAGCAAAGGTTATAGAAGATGCTACTAATAGCGGAAGTATAACTTATAATATATCAGATACAGCAACAAATATAGCAGCTGGTATTGGATCAGATAATGCAGTAATTAGTTCAGCAGGAACAATTGCTGCAAATACATATGCAACAGTAGCAGAGTTGGAGACTATAGGAGCAGATAATAAAGCAATTATATTTTCAGTAAAAGATACTGCATCAAATTTAGCAGAAGCAACAGCGGCAAGAATATTAAAAGCTGTTAATGCAATTGCAACAACAGATGCAACAGTAGCACAAGCTGAAGCTATAGATACTAATACAAATGCTGGAGCAGGAGGTTATAACACTTACAATATTAAAGATACTGCAGCCAATATAGCAGCAAAATCAAATACATTTTTAGCAAAAGCAGGAACAGTAACAGTAGACGGAACTGCAAATATTGCACAAGCAGAAACAATATCTGCATTAAGTAAAGCTATTGTATACAGTGTAAATGATTCATCAGCAAATGCATTAGCAACAGCAGGTGCAGCATACAATGAGGCTGTAAATATTGAAATAACTGGTAATTTAACAGTAGCAAAGGCAGATATAATTAAAGAAGCAAGTAATAGTGGAGATAAAACATATGTAATAGAAGATAATGCAACAGCTATTGCAGCAGCAGTAACTGGAACAACAGGTTCAACAGCAGATTTACAAACATTAAATGGAGCAACTACAGTAACAGTGAGTGGAACAGCAACATTTGCACAAGCTGCAACCATAGCAGGAATA
>Ga0163109_10000228_pt1 | contig 45154 bp, 53 predicted proteins | sample CRUFie1St13metaG_FD_108704 | JGI IMG/M metagenome (GOLD analysis project Ga0163109, IMG submission 108704) | Marine microbial communities from the Costa Rica Dome - CRUD Field 142mm St13 metaG | ecosystem: Environmental > Aquatic > Marine > Oceanic > Photic zone | place: Costa Rica: the Eastern...
GACTTCAAATCACCAATGTTAATAAGCGCACTCTTTTCAAGTGATTTACCATTGTTAGCAGACCATCTACGATATAACTTGTATTTAGCGTGTTTTGATTCAGTTGCCCATTCCCAAGTAGGTGCCTCTAAGTCAATTTTAGATTCACAAAAAGAAGCTAACGATTTTCGAGAAACAATCATAAATCCATTTTCTGTATGGAAAGCTACATGAGACTGTTCCCCATATAGCCAACCAGGATTTCCCGAATGACCCGAAATTTCTACCCAAATCCAGCCAGTTAAAAAGTTTTCATCTTTGGATGATAATCTTTTCTTAGCTTTAACATCTACGGTGATATGAACATCTTTTTTACATAAGAAAAAATCTATGTGCTTATATTGTTCTGTAATGGTTGCTGGACGAACACCCCAACCATGACTTTCCATTACCTTAGCAAATAATTGTTCAGAACTGTTGCCTTCTTCTATTGATTTAATTCGATCACCATAAGCCATAAATGAATCCTTTGCGTTTTTGTATATTCTACTAACTGAAAGGATAATACTAAATCAATTTTCAAGGTTTTAGATTCTTTTTGTGATTTGTAAAAGTTAAATATATCTATATCTGTAAGTGATTAATCTTTCATTTAGGAATTAAATATGTTTAAAAACGCAAAACCTTTCTTTTTTGAAAACTCAAAAGTTCCCGTTTGGCTTTCAAAACTAGCACCTATTGAAATTAGTGCAATAACACTAGGACCACTTGTCTTTTCAAGAGGTGTAATTTCAGAGAAAACCAAGAGACATGAAACAATCCACTACCAACAATATATTGAGCTATTGTTCGTGGGATTCCTTGTCGTTTATGTGTTCGACTTCTTATATGCTGCAACTATCAAAAGAAAAGGTTTCACTCGGGAATCCTATCTTGCAATTCGCTTTGAACAAGAAGCATGGCAATGTGATGATTACACCGAGTACCTAGAAAATAGAGAATCTTACGCTTGGATTAAATATCCATTAGGTGGTGAAGAACAGCCACCTGAAGATCAAAACCATGTTTAAGTATTACATGGGATGGGATTACATAAACAATAACGCACCAGAAATGTCTGATGGATTTATTGTGATCTCAGTAATTTTTCTATCACTATTTACTTACTTTATGTTTTTTAGCTTAAGATAGGAATTAGATTTCTCAGAGCATCTCTTGCTTCAGTATCATCCAGTTCCCATACATCTGATACATCGAATGTGATTTGCATACAAAAAGAAAAATCTTGATCTACTTTAATGTTTGACACTATTTTTTTAGAAACCAAAACTTTTAAAGTTTTCAAGTAAGCCACAGAAGACGCTTTCACCTTTGATGCGTCAGGATGTGAAATGCAAGCCCTCACAGTCACTGCTCTCCCGTTAGGATTTATAAAAGTGGTCTTTTCAAGTATGATTGCAAATTTGTCATTTATTTTATGGATCATTTTTAACTCCTTAAAGTGTTCATTCAACAACAACAATAAACAAAATATAAAAGCGCAAAGCACAAGGTGAATCATATAAATATAGTATCAAACAGAAAGGAGCATGGATATGGACATCCAGCTAAATGATACAACACTTATTTCATTCACCACACAAAAAGTAGGCAAAAAAGACCTGAAGAAAGATGGTGGAACACATCGTGGAAGGCATACTGTAAAGGTTATGATGCTTGTTGGAACAGACTATAAAACAGTCTCCTCATTAGATTGGGCTAAAGCAATGTTGGAAGACCCAAAGATGAAAGAATACATGAATTCTCTAAGGGAAAAAGACCCAGATTTTGAATTCAGTGATTGGGAATTTCGATCCGCATGGGATGATGTAATCATTTCACTACAAGACACAGCACATGGTGAACCAAAGAGAAACAAGCACCTTGAAGCGTATGAACCACACCCTTGTGGTATCCGTGGTGTCATGGTGCATAAGGAAAATGGTGGCGTGTATTTAACGGGTATTCAGATCAAAGAAGAAATGGTTGAAGAAGACCCAAATGGTGATGCTCGTCAATTACCACGCACTAAAGAAGCACGATTAAAGCGTGAAGTTCAAAAAGCATTGGAATTGATGACTGGTAAGTGGCGTCAATACAAACTACCCGCTGGAATCACCATTAACGGATTAGACCACAAGTAAACTAACACCCCTTAAATCCTATATATTATTTAGGATTTAAGGAGTGAAAAATGGACTTCAAAGTTATTGAGCAACTACAAGGCAAAACCCTAACCAAAATTGATCGCATTGGAGATAGAGAACTTAAATTCCACACCGAGAATAAGATTGTCCGAATGTACCACTCACAAGAGTGTTGCGAGGATGTGTCTATTGAAGACCTTGTTGGTGATTTGGAAGACCTTGTTGGTAATCCCATACTTAGAGCGGAAGAACGCACTAAGGAAGGAACCAATGGTTGGGGTGATCAAAAGTGGACATTCTATGAAATAGCCACCATTAAGGGATCCGTAACGATCCGTTGGTATGGCTCAAGTAATGGATATTATGGGATTTCTGTAGGTATCTATGAGGAAGACTTAGATTAACACCCTTTAAATTCTAATAGACATAACCCACTCACTAATGGAGAATGAAAATGAAATGGTCAAATATGGAAAACCTTCAATACAATAACAAAGACTTCAGCGCGGATTCACAAATCACTTACACATACGCTTGTGAGACAAGCCTAACGAATGGCGACAAGACACTTGCAAGCATTGAACGGTGGAGTTCAAGAGGAAACAGAATGTTCAGTTCACATTCCATCTATCGCGTGTGGGTTTGGATAAATGGCCAGCCTAAGCTACTTGGCGAGTTTGCGGACACTAAACTCAAAGAATGTAAGGCAATTGCACTCAATTATATTCAATTAAAGCCCAAACATGAGACTGAAAGGTATAGAGTGTGAGCTACATAAAAAAGGTAAACAATCAAATTCAAGTATCTGCTAAATTTAAAAATGACTATGATAACGCACAAGTCGAAAACAAAGATGGTGTTCTCATGGATTTATTAGGGGAACTTGGCTTTGATTGTGGAAAAACCAGATGGGATAGTCCCATTTTATATACCCATATGCAATCCCGCAAAATTGTAATAGCCATCAAATGCCCTACTGCATTTGATGGATGGAATGGTTGTCCTTACCCAACTACACCAGGTAGAAATTTTACTTTTTTCCATGAACAAGAATATCAAGTTCGAATTTTAAGTGATTTTGGTGGTTTCATAGGTAGACAAATCATATACCAAAAAGATTTTCCATCTAATATGTTAGGTGCAAGGCATTGGTTCAATCTACCAAATAACATTAGAGAAACTTGGGATTCTAGTTTGTAGTTTGTTTATAGTCATTAATAAGTGGTCGTATTAACCTTAACTACAATGGAGAAAAACATGAGAAAATCCGCATCGGAAATCCTAAGAAGCCTTGAATCAAGAATCGCGCGTCTTGAACGCCAAGCAAGTTTCACAGTAGGGCAAGAAGTACCTTATAAACTACCCACTCTTAAAAAAGTGATGTTAGATGGTTATGGATTCAAAGTGATAAGTGTAGGGGGTGGTTTGAGCGATACCCTTGAATACAGTTTAACATCCGATCAAGTAGCTAAGATCAGTTCTAAGGGGAAGATTGATGTTATGCTAAAAAACATTAAACAAGAGCTAAGTTTCTCGATAGAGCCTAAACTAAAGAGAAAAGGTCGTAAAAACTTCATTGTCATCACAGAAAAACCACTTTCTCTTCTTGAAAAGCAAAGTGGCGAGACAATGAGGAAACCCGAAAATGACTTAAAGGAGTTCCTTAATTTTTGTAAAAAGTTTAACTTGAGAAAATTGGGTGATCGTGTGTGGGATGGTGAGGAAAACTTTACCGAACATGAAGATTTGTTTTTAGCTATGATGAACCCCTATGCGCGAGAGGGTCTTAACCATATCACCAGAAAAGGTGTATTTATCTTGAACCTTAGAGGTGAGGAACTAGTTAAAAATAAAAGGGCTTCTAAATCTGCTTCAACTAAGAAGAAAGCTGAAAGCTGGAATAACGAATCAGTATGGGTTTATGACCATAGTGGTACGCAACAATGGAATTGGATTGCAACGATGGACCCATCTAGTGTCAAAGCTAGTCTAAGAAGACTAGGGGTTAGTCTCGAAGATGAAACTATTCTCAATCCGATGAAGGGAATGTCTGACTATGACATTCACATTCTTGAACTTGATGCTGTTGATTTAGAGGTTGCAGACCAAGATGCTGTGAATAGTCTTCTTGAGTCTATCAAGTTCTCACTCTTTGAAGAAGACGCAACTGATAAAAGGACTCAACAAAAGATTTGGAAGATGCTAATCACAGACAGAGGACTTTAACCTTAACTACAAAGAAGCACAGCATCATGCTTGCAGGGTACGCTAAAGGAACATTCTCCTTAGAGCTTGATCTCCACCTTGTGTCCACACATCGTTAGGGTCTTTTCCACGATACTTCCACACAACGGATCTCATACCCCGTTTCTTCATTTCACGCTGAAGCCAATATGATTTCTTTTGACCTGTTTCATCATTATCATAACAGATATAAATAGTAGAAGCGGGTGTGTAGAAACGCTCAATCATATCCATTGTGATTGCATCCATCCCAGCTCTTAATGTGGAAACTACTGCATCACATCTAGGTATGACTTTATCTAGTGCAACTTTGTCAAAGATACCTTCAACAATCCACAAATCACCTTGGTTCCATAAAGACTTAAATCCTTCTTCTGCGCCTAATAGATAAGGATTCCATTGAGAATTTAAAGTTCGATATTGGTGTACTCTTTTAGTTCCATCTTCTTTGATTTGGCGTGTCTCCATTCCAATAATTTCACTTCTGGGTGATGTAATTGGAATGATAAGTGAATCTTTTATTCGTTCACCCATTGATCCAAAGTTTGCTTTAAATTTCTGACATTGAACATGAGAGTGTGGCTGCCAAGAGTAAAAATTTACTTTACAACTTTCCGCTACACCCCTTGATGTTAGATAAGGAAGGTGTATAGGGTCTATGCCTATTAAACCTTTTCTTATCCATTCATCCCTCACGCTCAGATTCTCCTGTTGATAGTGCGCTTGCGGATTCAGTTGCCCATGAAGGAGGTTGTGCTTTACCTTCTTGAACAAGTTTAGCTAAGTCATATCCTGACTTATAAGTTGAATCTTCACTTTGTGGTTCTTTTCCACCCATTGCATCCATATAACCTTGCATTAAAGTTGCTGGTGCTGTTGGGATAGGATTTCCAGTTCTTGTCATAGCCATAATATCTAATACCTTTTCATTGCACATGAGGTTAGCGATTTCAAAATATGAAATCCAAAAGTCGAGTCTTTGTTTATACCATGTATTACAACGACCATAGAATCCACTATTATGATGGCAAGGGTGTAATTCTCTTTTATCCATCATAGTTAAAAGCCGTTCCATTGTATTTACAGAATACTTTATATTTTCTAGCTTACGACATTCTCGACTAATGACATCTGATTGTTCTTTTTCAATCCAACCAACAAAGCCACGACGTCTCCTAAAAAGTGGATAAGAGTATCGTGCATGGATTTGGAACATACCACAAGCACGACCTTGATCCCCTCTTCTTATGCGTGGTCTTATTCTTGATTCAATCCAAGAGATTGCTAGTATTCGACTATCTACATAATCAGTTTCATTATCCATCAGCTGTTTTAAGTATCTGGATAGTTGTCTTTTAGATGCGGGCCTGTGTTGAGACATTTCCCAACCTGGCTTGATGTGGACAGATGATGCATAAGATATAGTGTCTAACATACATTGAAACGATAGACTTAAAATGAAAATTAGGTTCATAATTCACCTTCTAAATTAATTCTTTGTATTCCCTTAAGATGTCTTGGGTGTAACAAATAACTATTATAGAATTCCAGCCCGAGACAATATCATAATTTTGAGTTGGGTCGCCTTTTATCATAGTTTTTGAAAGTTTGCCACAAATCTCATCATAGATCGTGGTCAAGAACACATTCGCAACTTCAGAATCTGATTCTTTTATGTAGTTGTTGATTTCTGTGTGTAAAAGTGTTTGGTGAATCCAATCTTTCAGTTTTGTTGGTTTAAATATGTCACGAATTGTGAGCTCACATAATGCAAGAACAGGCGGGGAATTTTCATAACAACCCCTAACTTGAGGGTGTTTATATATGAACTCAATTTCAGACATGATAAAAAGATCAATGAACCGTCTTGTAAAGTATGCTTCCCAACGCGCACCCAAATCTTTAATCTTATATGGTTCATTATCAAGTAAAATATTTGGCGCATTTGTATACATCCAGTTGTGGATTTCTAAACACCAAGTCACAGGTTTCATATACCGTTTTAAATTATGCGGGAGACTTAATGGATACTCTCTTTTTAGTTGAACCGTTGAACTTTCTTTCAGACTATAAGATGGTGTTATGTTCTTTATTTCATAACCTAGCTCTTTAAGATGGTTCTTTAAGATTCTAAAGTTGTCCCGTGTAGGACGACACCAACTATTTAAAAGAATATGGTAAAGATCAACCTCAATAAATCCATTTTCAGGTGGGTGGGTATTAAAGAAAAATTCCATATCTACTTTTACACCAGCAAAAGATTTTGGCATAAATTCGATACCATGTTCTGCTATGTATTCTTTAACTACATCTTTTATTGACACTGCATTTCCAATTTGCTTTATTTTGTGTAATAAAAGGCAAAAAGAATCAAAATCTTTGTCTTCAAGAGACCTGCGTACATATTTTGTGTTTAAGTTGTGTTGGGTCTTTGCCCAGAACAAGATTTCTACTTGATTAATTTTTTTCATTGACAGATCCTTTTATATAATAAACATTGTTTGGCATCAACCACCAACTTAAGGAGCGTTTATGTATGATTATACAAACCTCGAACCCCGTTTTAAGTGGCAAGAGGGACTGACTCCAGTATTTTGTATCACTTTAGAGACAAAAAAACTGGGTATTGATGTAGAAAAGCACCAAGAAGACATCAAAAAACTCTTTTACAAGAGACAAGGACCAAAACTTTTGAATTCTGGTGTGAACACAGAAGAAATTCTACAAGAAGTTTTCAAAGGTATCTTAATTCGCAATAAAGGGAAGTGCCCATATAATCCAGAAAAATCCGCAATGTCTACTTATATTGTTATGGTTATTGATTGTATCACCATGAACTATATGAACAAATATAGGCGCATAAGTGAAAGATTCTTACCTGGTGTGGAAGATGATGTGGCTTGTTCATATAATGCTTCTTATGAAGAAGACCCTTCAGACAACATTTTCTTGGCAGAAGTTCGATCTAGTTTCACTGGATCGTTGTTGAAAGTATTTGATGCACTTATGAATGGATTTAAAAAATCCCACATTAGCCGTGAATACGGTTGGGAAATTAGACTTGTGAATAAGTATATCAAACAAGTTCGAGAAAAAGTTGCTTACTTACTTGAACGAGAGGACTTAGTGTCTTGTTAAATTTTATTTATTCCACAGTCAATGCTGGAAAATCTGCAAACCTTATTATGCGCGCCCATTCTTGTAAAGAACGCGACATTGAATTCCGAATCCTTGTACCTGAAGTTGCACAAGATCGTGACGGAAAATCAAAAGTTGCATCAAGAATAGGTTTTGAACAAAAAGCTACCACTATTCGTGAAAATGATGATCCTTTTGAAATTATCATGCAAGAAGTTATTTTTCGCAAAAGCATTGGGAACGAAAGCATCCAAGTGGTATTTGTTGATGAAGCTCAATTTCTCAATCGCAAACAAGTTCTTGCACTCACCAAAATTGTTGATGAAATTGAAATACCTGTCTTTGCTTATGGATTGCGCACAGACTTTAAAGGTGAACCCTTTGAAGGCAGCAAATACTTTTTAGCCTGGGCGGATCATATTGAAGAAGTCGCTACCTTTTCTCCTGGAACAACTGAGAAAGCCACTTTCAATATGAAAGTAGATGAACAAGGTGATCGAATTTCTACTGGCAATTCGATCTCACCAGGGTTTGGATTTATTCCCGTTTCAAGGAAGGCTTTTAGGTTAGAATAAATCCCAATTATTCCTAACCTGCTCTATAAACCAGTTCCCAACGCTAGTTCGATCTTCTACTATCAAACCTTTAGATAACGAATAGTTAGCGGTCATAAAGAGCTGTAGCTGTGTTTCCTTGTTTTTTAGCCTAATACTTATCCCACCACCATTAAACTGGTATCCCCTAAGTAAAGTGAAACGGACAACCTTTCCTTTTTCATGTGTGAAAGTCATAATTAAATAAAGACTATCACCAATCTCATCTACTTCCGTTGTTTGAACACTAATAAAACCTAATTCATAAGCTAACTTAGTCAAGAAATTAACATACTTTTCAAACCAGCTATAAGGCGTTTTTGTATTCAAGCATCTCCAAAGAGGTAAGCTGCGCATCACTCTCTTGTCATTAACTTTTTTCGTTAGTTGCATTAGTGTGAAGTTCCCAACTATGTCTTATAGACGAAATAATCTTATCCCCTAAATCTTGCCTAGACATCAATTTGTATTGATACCCAGCGGGGTTTATTCCAGTTTCAATATCATATTTATATGTCTTATTGAACATATATAAAGTCATCAGACCAGCTTCTTGTCTTCTTTTCCTCTTAAGAACAATATGTGTGTGTCCAAAGTTTTGATGTGAGTATGATATTTCTTTTGTCCATTGTGAACCTCGAGGCTTTTCAATATTAGAGCAACTCTCATGCTTAAAACCAAGTTCTACAAGCAAATGGCTTATGAATATTTCCCAACGATCAAACCATGCATCTGGTGTGCTTTTGTTTAACCCATACCATACTTCAATGGTCTTCATCATTCTTTGACCACCAACTTTTTTTGTCATTTTTTTCATAAGTAAATCATCTCCCTTGTTAATTGTGTTCCTTTATAGTTTATAGTCTATTAGGTGGCAATCCTAATTCAGCACGACGCGTTTCATCTTGCTCATTGCGTAAAGCGTAAAGCCATTCTTTCCTTGTCATTTCTTCGCGTGTCTTACGCTTTGACAAACTCGAAAATAAGTCCTCTTTTGTAATCTTACGAGCCTTTCTAGCAGTACGAGTAGTAGTAGGTGTCTTAGTTGCCCTACGAGCCTTAGACTTCAATTTAAGTGCTTTTAAGCGTACTTTACGGTGTCGTTTTGAATAAGCACGAGCTTCAGCATCACACCGATTGCCACTATAGTAATGGCACATACGAGAATCCATTCTCTTTGATCCACGAATACTCCAACGATCAATCATATAATCAAGGTATGCAACAGCTACCTTTGTAGCATGGTTCACATCAGTACCTAACTTCTTACAAGTAGTCTTGATTTTACTAAACTTAGGTACTTGTTGGTAAATACCACACGCGTTCCAAGATGACTTAGGGTATGTTCCTTTCAAAACATACTTGTACCCAAAGCGGGACTCGTTATATGCCAATGAAATCAATCGCTCCACTGGTACGGTGCTTGTGGCGTGTGTGTGGATAGCTTGACTCACCTCCACTAAGTGTTGGTGTACTTGTGGGTTATCCAGATTGGTGGCGTTATCCGCTCGTAAAAGATTAAGGATAATGTAAAGAATCATTTCAGCAGTCATGTTGTGTTCTCCGTGTATGAGTTAAGTGTATGTAGCTTACCTACACCTTATAGAATTTAGGGGGTGTCAAACCAAAAAAACTTTATCCCACAAGGGTTTAAAGAGCTCATGTTTTTTTTGACACCCCTTAAATACTATAAGACATACCAACTAACTTACTCCAAAAGGGGAACAAAATGACTTACACATTTAATCAACTTCAAGCGATTGTACGACTCTTTATTATGAACCGCGAGACCATCACTATCAAAGATGTTCGCAAGGGTCTCAATGAAAACTCAATCCTCATTCCTTTCACTAAAGATGAAATTGATGCTGAGATCATCGCAAACAATGAAGCAGGATTCTACAACTAATAGAATGTCAAGAATGACACCCTTATAAAGCATAACCATTCACACTTCCAATTTAACGGAGAACAACTTATGAACATTTCAATTTCCAACATCACTGTTAATCCTTTTTGTACTCGTCAAGTGGCAGAGTCTCCATTCTCACACTCATCACGCTCGTTTGAGTATGTGGCAAATCTTCTTCGTGATGTTTCACCAACAAACATTAGCGAAGGCTATCAACCAGCTACTTATGACCAAGGTGGTCGTGTGATTCTTGCACGACTTACACGAGAGCAAACAGGTAGCGATTTCTTCTCCGCAATCACAATCATTGAGGAAGGTGAGGAAGTTCTTGAGGGTATGCGTTCACGCCGTGAGGGTGAGGAACCACGTCCATTCCGTGAGGTCATTCGTGATGAAAAACCAGTGGCGTCAACAGTTGATCTAGTATTCTATAACTCTATCGCCTTAGCGCAAGATGGTGATAATGTCTCTGATCTTGATCCTGGAAACTGGGAACTTGTGAGCATTAACGCTTCTCAAGATGACAACATGGAAGCACCACCAATTACACCTAACGCGTTGTATGCGAACTACCACCACTTAAGTGGTGGTACGGAAACCAATATGACGGAAGATGAGTATAACACTCAAATGGCTAAGTCCAAAGCCTATTGGGATGTTCGTGCGAACATCCGATTGGAAAAAAATAGTAACCAAAAATGAGAGTGAAAGGTATCGAGTATGACTTACGATCAAGATGAATGTTATCATATCAGTGAGTATCAGCCAAAAGGCTCACCCTTTGGGCACGGCAAAGAGATAGGGTGGGTTGAACCCAAAGACTTTATGGACACAATCCGAGGACTCTTAAAAGAGTCCGACACGAAGTTCATCTGTTCTTGCCCTGTGGATGCCGATGATTTTGGTGATACCGTAGTGTGGTTAAGAGGTGATCGAGTACATCTAGTAGAAGAATACTACTCCGATTATCAGTGGAGTGTTCTCTTTGATGATTTTATCCACAGTAGCTTTGACTCACCAAGATATAAAGATAAGTAATAGTTTATTTATCAAAGACTAATAACTAAAAACCCAAAGGAGATAAGTATGAGCAATCTTAAATATAGAATCGCCAGTTTGATGAGGCGAGTAGCAGAGCTTGAACAAGCCCAATCTGCTGAAAGTGTTTTTTTTGATAATCCTACAAAGAGATCAGTTAGGAATTTAGCAGAATCAAAAGCAATCACCAACAAAGTAGAAACCGCTGAAAAAGCTATCCAGTCAGGTGAGATGAAAAAAGATGAAAAGCTCATCCAAAGTGAAGCTGTTATCGCACCACCACCTCCAGAAGAAATAGTCAAAAAACCAGGTGGTAAAGAACTTAGCACACTCAATCAATTCATTGTGAAAACAGAAGAACCTATTAGTGGTGTACCAGATTCATTCGATGAAGTGCCTAAAGCTAAACCACCAGCTACTAAAGAAACCGATAAAACTAAGGTCAAAAAAGACCTAGTTGAAAAAGTAGTTGAAAGGCATCTTGAAAAGGAAGAAATGGCTAAAGCCGTTAAGAAAGTCTTACAAGATAAAAAAGATAAAGGTGAAATTGAAAATGGAGGTAAAGCATAATGTCTATTGATCTAAATCTAACCAATGACGACATTGATGTCTTAAAAAATGGTGATAAGACACCTTGTACTGCAGGTCCAATCATGCGTCGTACTGGTTGGAAAGGTGGAACATGGGTTCATTATGTAGAGAATGAAAATAGTGCATCCGAATTTACCGTCGAAAAATCAAATGGTCAATATGTAGCTGGTTTTGTTCTTTATGGATCAGAAAACTATGCTGATGCTAGACAATCCACATATAGAAATTTCACATCCTATCAAAACACTGGTGCATTAGCTTCCGCATCTGGGGCAGCTGTTTTAACACTAGTTAATGGTGGAGCTCGAATACTATTTAAAGAATTTGAAACAACTGCCTTAGCAGTTAATGGTGTTCGTAATGGTGGAGCTATCACTTACAACCTTAATGACCCACTCAAGGTTAGCGAAAACGGATTATTATGTAATGACCCAGACGCCAACCTAGCCGTAGCTTTAGGTGTAAACCCAACAACTGTAGGAATATGTTGTAAAGTCCCAGGGTCAGATGGAAAACTTGGAATTGATCTCAAATACTAAAAGGAAATTGACATGAAAAGATCCGCTTCTGAAATCCTAAGAAACCTTGAGTTAAGGATTGCTAAACTTGAAAAATCAAGTGGCATTTTTCAAAAATCATCACGTCCAAAAAAAACCAATGGTCTAACTTTAGTTGAATCTGAAAGTGGATTCTACAAGTTTGAAATAGATGGTAATGCAACTCTCACATTTAAAGATGTTTTTGATGTTGTTAGTCACGCAATCGTTTACTACCCTAGTAATCAATGGTACTTACAAGAACTTGATAAGGAAGCTAGAGACTATTCAGGTGGTGAATACAATGATTATGATTCTTATTCAAAAGCCTTCCAAAAGATGTTTAATAAGATCATTATGAAACACATCAAAGTTTCAACTACCCGTAGTGGTGATACTGTCAATGTTTTCTTCAATCCCCAAGGTCTGTTTAAAGACATTAAAATGATTTACAGTCTGGGGTTAGATTTTAGACTCAAATCCAAAATAAAAGCAAATCAAGGTGTGTTGATTAAAATGATAGACAATGCGATTCGCACACTTGAATCTTAATGACCTACAAAGCAAAAGGGAGAATCCTTATGAGAAGAACAGCATCAGAAATCCTAAGAAACCTTGAGATGAGAATCGCAAGACTTGAAAAAACATCTAGTACACCTAAAGCCTTAGTTGAACTTGGCCGTAGGGGAAGAGATCACCTTAATACTTTGATCTTTGAATGGCTAGGTACTTATGGTGAAGACGATTATAAATCCTATGTGGCGGTTGATGTTGAAGACCAAGTTGAATTCTTTGATTCATCTAAAACTTATGTGAAGTTATATGTTGAACTTGAGTACATTGATATTCGTGATGATCGTGAAAAAACTGAAAATGTAGTTTTCCATCTATCACTTCCAGCGCGTGAAATTAAATATGACAAACAAGATCAGGTTATTGAAAATTCTGTTTGGAAATCTACCATTATGACGGATTCTAGTGATTTAGATCAGGTAGGGTGATTATGAAAAACGCACTAAGAAATCTTGAACAAAGAATTGCGCGTCTTGAAAAACAAGCCACCACTAAAGAAGAAGCCTATCAAGCGCTAAGGCGTTTTGTATCCCAAAACAAATCAAACACAAGATTGCTAGTTGAATTAAGTGGGTATCTTCAAATACTTAAAGATGGTGGAGACCTAAGTGAAAGAGACTTAAAAAGTATCCGTAAGCAAATGCATCGAAATAACGCATCAGATTTAGCGGATATGTTTAGGTCTAACCCAACTGGTCGTAAACCATCTCCAAGAGTTGTTTCAAAGAAACCTAAACCAGCACCTAAACCAGCACCTAAACCAGCAAAAGATGTGATTCCCAAAAGTCTCCTTTCTTTTGCTAGGGGTTTTAAAAAGAAAGTTGTAGGTCTTTTTGAAAATTCAAGATCAGTCACACACACTAGAAAATATGATAAGATCAGAAAATTCAGGCACACTGGAGATAAAGAATTCTATCAAACGGTACTCACCTTTAAAGGTACAGATGCTGCTATCATTCTTATTGAACCAGTGAATGATGATTACACTTTCATGCCAGATAGTCGTAATGTCTTTTGGAAATTTAAAGATTACGATACAAACTATATACAAGAAGAATTAGGTAATTCAGGTTTACTCAAAACAACTATCAAAGATATAGTCAAATTCTTGTTGACCGAAGCTAGCACTACAGCTGGTGGCTTTAGTGCTAGTTATGGTAGTCGTGATGTTAGTTTTTCACGCAACGACAGCGACTGGGAATTCATGTTAGAACCAGGCGGACGTGAAAGACAAGACCATTGGCATTTTAGAATGAACATTGATTATGAAGATGAGTATTACGATTGGGAAAGTGATGCTTGGCGTGACTGGTCAGAAAACTATGAATATCCCCTAATGGAAAGCACAGAAGATGAACTTAAAAATAAGTTTCCGATCTTGAAAGCTAACCAAGGTAAATGGTCTGTGGGTGTTGGTGAAAAAGGTCATGTCTGGATCAATATTAGCAAGAGCTTAATTACAGGATAATTTATAATTTCTTTATAGCTAATCCTTTCACAAGATAAGAAAGGATTAGCTATAATGAAAAGGTTAGCAAAAGCGGATGTGAATCCCATTAGACAAAGATCACAGTTTACTTGCGTGACAACATCAACTTGCATGGCATTAAACGCACTTGGTGTTAAATGTAATGAAGATGAAGTTAATAGTGTTATTGGCGCTAAAGCAATGCAAGGTGCTAGATGGGAAGAAGTTTTAGCTTGTGCGCAGTATTTTGGTTGTAGGGCTACATTAACTACACCATCTACACTCACACAAGTGAAGTCGTGGACAGATCAAGGTAAACCTGTTCTTATTGCCTGGAATCCAGAAGGTAGAGACTGGAGCCATGCTAGTTTGATCTTTGATGTAACTGGTGAAAAAGGGAACTTTGTCGTTCATGTAGCAGACCCAAATATGCCTAATCCAGATAAAACTGTCCGTGAAGTTAGTGAAGATGACTTCTATGCTAAATGGTATGAGAAATGGCCAAACTACTTGGTTCGCAGACCAGCTTTAATGATTGATCGTGAAATATGTGAGAATGGAAAACAAATCATGGCTAGTTCAAACACAATGTTTACAAAAGCGGTTAAAGAAATTGTATCTAGTGTAAAACACTTAGGATTTTTAACCATGCTCGATAAGTGGTCTTGTAAAGCAGACGCTAATGGCATTTACCTTGTCTATAAAGTTTCAGTGCCAGGTGTAGGTCAATACTCACTTGAGTTTGAACAAAACAACACATCAAGCCGTGCTTTTCTATTTGAAGGCGGAGAGTTAATCCGAACTTGTGATGGTGTTTCAACATTCCCTGAAATCATAAGACATTTGCCGCCAACAACATCTAAAATGGCAGCAAAGATGCCTTGTTTGCAATCTGAACTAGATATTTCAAATGAAATGCTATCTCAAATCCAACTACTTGCACAAAATGGATTGTCAAGGAAAGAGCTTGCGATTGAAATTGCAAACTTACTTCCAAATGCAAAACCAGATGCGCAACTAAGTGTAGTTGATCTAGTTATAAGAGACATCAATAATCGAATGGCAAGTAAACTTGCTCGTGTTCATCTTGAGCGTAAAAAATGGATCAAAGCACCACCCAAGCAATTTGACCAAAACCAACAAGAACAAGTGTGGAACATTTACGACCTGTCTTATTCCAAAGTAGGTAAGCACATTAGTTCTAAATCTGAATTGATGAACAAGTATGACCTTTTTTGGGTTGTAGATGTTGATGGTGATGAAGAAATAGACGCATTTGTTAGTTATAGCACTACACCACATGGCAAGAAAATTGGATTGATTGGATCAGATGGTTCAAAAGAAGGCCGAAACGCCATGATGCTAAAAGGCGCTGAACTTCTTTTAGATCATGGTTGGTATGCAGAAGTAGATTCAAGATTTGCAAGGCTTCTAAAGAAAAGACTTGGTGTAAACCATATTGAAGATGAAGCTACCGTAAGAATGGTTATCCAGAAACCACTCGAATGGGACGATAAAAAGAAATCATACACTAGAAATCTTGAGGGTAAAGGACTGGTTGAAAAATACCTAGTAGGATTACCACGCATTTTATAGTTCATTTATACTTTGTCTAAATGAAGAACTTAAGGAGAAATAAAAATGAGTAAGAGACTTGCAAAAAAAATCGCACAACAACATATCGAATTAAGATACCCACAACAACCATTACGCCTACAACCAGATTATGGTGAAAAAAATGGCGCTGACTTTCTGGGTGATTTTGATGCAGATGAAGTTGAAAGTTTTGAAACTACCGCAGAAATTGACCTCATAGCTAAAGACCACGAAGAATCAGGTTCATATATGAGCAGACAGAATCTTCGTGAAATGAGCGACATGGCTGACTTCATCGTTGATGACATCGGTATGGAAGGTCTTGACGACTGGGTAGAAGATAAGATTTCTCAATCCTACTCAAACCTAAATGATGTTGCTCGTTATCGTGGCTATCGTGATGACCATCCACATGGTGAAGAGAGCTTTAAGTTCGCAGGTAGGAAAGCGACCCCCTTTGAGATCGTCACAAACTGGTTCGCTCAAGTTGAAGAAGAGTCAGAGGGAGAGATTGAATACATGATTGGTGTGGACGGAGATGACGAAATGTCTGGTGATGTTGAGATCTTTTCAGGCCATGACATTCCATCTTTGATCCAAGACTTAAAGAGAGACTTAAGATGGTCTAACATTGAGTTCAGTAAGTCTGGCCGAAGATCAATCCGTTGGAGTATCCCTACACAGTCTAGTGGGTTTGAGGGTGAACACTTTAAGTTCGCTGATGATCTTGATGACGAAATCATTGATGACATGGGCATCATGGCAGACTTCGATAAAGAATCAAGAGTCAAGAGCCATAAACACCACAGTAAAAAAGATGTTAAAGACTCTTATGAGAAACAAAAAAAGAATTTTGGTCCAGAATGGGCTAAATATGAAGGTGCAATGGGACCAAATGGTTTAGACCCTGCAAGAATCAAAAAGAATCAAGGTGGATCAGGTACATCTGCACTCGATAAATTAGGACCCGCGAAGAAAAAGCCTTCTGGTGGTGGGTTAGATGCACTAAGTCGTCTTGCTAATGACTACGGTATGAACATTGACGACTTGGAGTGGTGATATGAGTAGACACGAAGTTTCTGAGAATCTGATTGAAAGATCATTACAAATACAAGAAAAAATAGACTTAGCTGAAAAACATATCGAAAACATGGACATTAAAGCCTTGTTAGATATGGGTATGATTGACCGTAGGGCTTACCAGAACTGGATTAAGGCTGAGGATAATGAACAAGACCTTGTAGATACACATGGTCAAGATTATAATCCTAGCTTACAGCACTACTATACCGCTATGGATGTTGCAGACAAGAATATCAAAAGACTTAAAAAAGAAGTTGATAACTTGATTGCTAAATCTCGATATACATTGCGCCAAGCTAGCCGTGTAGCTGATCGATACATGAGCAAGACTGCTGGGTCTGGAGTTGAGAACGCTAGGTATCTGGAAAGTTTAACTCCAAAAAAGAAGATGGAAATACTAAAACATATAGCAGATCACTATGGTGTTTCCGTCCGTGAGATTGAAGAAGAGTTGGTAGATCAAGACGCGGAAAAGCTGTTTGAGTATGCCGCATCCAACAATGCGATGGCTATGGAAATATACCAAGGCATGAGTCGAATGGCTAACACCAAGACTGCAGCTAGCGGAAACTATGGATTCACTAAGCGTGTTCAAAGTGATGTTGAAGTAGCACTTAGAAAACTACAAAAAAAAGTGGATCAACTTGCGCGTAGTGTAGAAAATAAGCACCCTGAAGCGGGAAGCTATTTTGGAATTCGCTGTCAAGGGATTCACTGTAATGCTAGTAAGGTTTTAAGTAAGGCTTGTCTATTAAACCAAGCGCCAAAAAGAGTCTTATCTGGACCACTTGGGTATAAGCCAACTTGTGCCCGTGCTGCACATAAAGCAATCACAGACTTAACACTCCATGCGGGTGAAGTTGCACATTCACTCTACCAAAAGAATAGGGATCACATTCCTTACTTGCAAGTTCATGCAAAAAAGAAAAGATGCCCTCTAACAAAATTAATCCTTGAAAATTATCCAGTAGAGATACTGTAATGAAATACTTACTTATTCTCATTATTTCCATGCCTTTAATGTGCATGGCTCAAGTGGTTAATATTGAATCGGACCGTGGTGGGAATAAGCAAGGATTACATGGGTCTAGTGATTTAGGAATTTCCCTACAAAGAGGAAATGTCCAGGTTTTCCAATCACAGATTAGTTTAAGAGCAGATTACATAAGTGGACTACACCATAGTTTATTTATGGGTTCTATTTCTTATGGTGAAGAAGACGGAAAACCTTTTCAAAATGAATCCTACACACACCTCAGGTGGACTGCTATGTGGTGGAAATCAAGAACAATTGGAACTGAGATTTTCACACAAGCGCAAAAAGATGAATTCAAACTTCTTCAAGTAAGACAGTTATCAGGCGCGGGTTTAAGATTTACATTCTTTGAAGACCACTTAGCACTTGGTCTTGGTGGTATGTCCGATTACGAACAAATAGATGGTGTTTCTAAAGACAATTTAGATTTTAGAGGCACATCTTATATTCGAGTAGGTCGTGAAATCAAAGACCGTTTAAAGAGCCAGCTTATTGGTTACTATCAGCCTTTGTTTAATGACTTTGCAGATTATCGGATATTAATCACGGGGTCATTAGAATTCAAAATAGATAAGGTCTTTTCGTTAGTCAACGAACTTAACTACAACTATGACACACGCCCACCTGAGCAAGTCATAAATGAAGACCTACAACTCAAAGTTAAATTCAAAGTTAAATGGTGAATGAAATGAAAAAGTACGCAAGCTATTCACACCTTAGTAGATGTACTATAGGTTCATGGCAAGGTCTTCTTAGAGGTAATCGATTTGATTCTTCTGTAGAAAAAGCTATAGAAAAAGTAGAAGAGTCGTTGAAAAACCATCGCTTCACCGTGGTTGATACACATAGTGTAGTTTATGCCGTCTTACTAGCAGACTTTCTGTTTCACAAAATAAGTTTTCCAGAAAATAAGTCTAGGCGGGTTCGAGCAATAAAAAATAAATTAAGTATCCCAAGAAGAAGTTTTAATGGACAAAAATGGTTTAAGGACAGGAAATCTCATATTGAAGATGTCTTAAAACTGTTGAAATACCCAGTTAGAGAAGAAGGTGAAAACGAAGTCCAAGTTGGACCTTTTACTTTAACAAACCCCATTAACCTTAGTGCGGACAAAGTTGAAATGATGGAACGGGCCTGTACCAAAGCTCTTTCACTTTGCACAAATTCACTAGCACCAAACTTTACCCAAGCACTATATGGTGATGTTGTTTTAGTTGAAAAACTAAAACGAAAAAACTGGTATGCTTGGTATAGTTCATCAAAAGATGAAATCACCATGAAATATATGGATAGGAACGAAAGTGAATTCATCAAAACATTTGTCCATGAAATAGGTCATAGGTACTACCAAAAAGTCTTATCTAATGAGAAGAAAAGACTTTGGTTCAGATACGATCTAAGATGTCATAGGGCGCAAAGAATTAATCTTAGTGATTGGGTTGGTAAACCTATTGCCCTATATGCAAAAAAAACAAGAACTAACACGAGCATTAGTTCACAACCAAGTGGTGAACCAGTAGAAATTTATGGTGTGGATGGTCGAGGAGTATATCTTCAAGTAGTGAGTACTAGTGAAGTAATAGGACCATACCGAGACAAGTACCTTAAAACACATATCAAATCGATTACTGGTATTTTCCCAACACAATATGCAACATCTGATGTTGAAGAACATTTTTGTGAAGCACTTGCTTACAAAGCGGTTGGTAAACTACACCCGAAATCTTTAGAGGCTTTTAATAGCGTTATAGTTGATGGTGTAGAATTCACTCCAGATGGTTCAAACTTTAAAGTTAAGTATGAACCAGAAGAAACACCACCACCTTCAAAACCTGTTGATCCTCCACAAACGGGTGGTTTAACTCAAACACAACCACCACAAAGAACACAAGTAGAACAAACGCTACCTACTAAACAAGAACAAATTCGTTCCTGTGAATCTTTAGCTAACAAGTTAAGCATTGGATTCAAAAAAGGTCGTAAGTATGGTATGTTTATCTATACAAATGATGCAGTTGGTTCTACACACGCCTATATGTTTATTGACTATAGCACGGGAAATCTTTTTGTTCCAAAAGCTAAAGATGCGCCTAACCTTAAAGTTAATATCGGAAACATTACGGATGATAATGTTGAAAGTTGTGTTGGCTTTGATCGTATGAGTAATCTCCGACCAAGATGGAGAACAATGAATACAATTACCCAACCTACAAGGGAAGCAGCACCAACTGAAATTGTAGATCAAACACCAGAGCCTACGATTCCTACAACTCCTGAAGGAAACTTAGATTCTATCAAAGATGCTGCAAGAACATTATCGCAAAGTCTTGGATTAGAGTTCCAAGAAATGAGAAAGTTCTTAAGGTTGATCTTTACAAACACAGAGCTTGGTACAAGACATTCATATTTGTTTATCGATAAACAAAACGGTTCTTTACACCCACCCAAAGCGCATGATGCACCTAAAAAGAATGTGTCATTAGGATCAATTTTAGAACCTAATGTTCTTTCAAAAGTCAACTTTGAAGCTATGACTCAAAATGACCGTAATTGGCGCAAGAAATACCGAATTAAAGGAAGATAATCATGGATTTAGTCACAAAAATTTCTAGTCTTGTAGCTTGTGTTGATGATTCAGATGAGTTGTTTGAATGGTGGGGTACACTTTCTAACACTCCTAGAATTCCAAATTACTGGAAAAAGAAAGGCAGTGTAGCTGTCCTAAAATCATTTGGTTCTAATGGGACAGTGATTAATCTGCAGCCATACACTACTATTCTAGGTACAAAGCAAACACTTAACATTAAAGGTTGGGTTGCAAGTTCAAATATCATTGTACTTGTTGTAGACCCCAAAGACTTACCCACAGATATAGCTAATCCATATATAATCTTAGCCATGTCAAGTGATGTTATGGATTTTGAATTAGTCATTAATCAAATCAAAAAAAGTGATGTTGTCCCCAGTCAGTTTACAGTGCCTACAACAATTGGATATATGGATAAATACCGTCGTATTGTTCGTTATGATATTCCAGAAGAATTAGAATAAAGGATAATCGACATGAAAAAAAATTCATCTAGTCAAGCATCATGGTCAATTCTATCTGAAGGCGTATCTTCAGCAAGAGTAGAAGCGCATATTATTCGCACCCATATAAATCAAATGGTCAAAGCTATCAAAGAAAACCCAAAAGCTGCAGAATTGATTTACAAATTATGTGGGGACAATTTTGAGGCCCTACCCAAACATCTATCAAAACTAGAGCGTTCCTTAGACAGAACTAACTATGCACTCATTTCTATGGGTAGTGATTGGTACCGTCAACGATTAACACATGAAGATCGTGAAATGGTAGACATGGCGGCTAAGTATAACCCAACACCTTTTCCATCAACTAGCAAACAAAGTGAAAATGATATGTATAGACAAGTAGGTCGTGAATTAGCGCATACCGCAAGCGCTAAAAGAGTAGCTAAAATGAGATTTGAGGACTTTATCTTAGATCACATTGATGCACTTGCTAAACTTGACCCAGACTTTGATGATGAGGCATCAGACAAGTATGAAGCGATTTTTAGTGGTGACTTCGAGGAAGCGATTAGACTCACTCGAAACCCTAGGGCAAAAAGTTATATAGAGTTTATAAGAGATAAGTTTATTGTTTGGTCTGAGAACCTATTTTAAAGATAAGACATAACTAAAGTAAACATACCAAAGCAGCTAAAAAACACTACATCATCATGTAAGTCTTTTAATTGTTCGCAGGTAAGGTCTTCTTTAGATTTGTTGTTAAGATACTTGGCGTATAAAAAACAAGCTACACTAACAAGCGCTGAAAAAAATTGTGGTGTCATTATAGAACCTAACCTAAATCAAATATTATAGGTTGGTTAATTACTCGATAGTTTTCATCACAACTTGCAGCATTAATTAGCTTTGTTGACCCTAAGTCATATATGCCATAACCTTCATGTATATGACCATACAAATGAACTTTAGGCTTAACTCTAGTTTGAACTACTTTAAGAAGGTCTTTGCAACCAACACGATCACCCATATCAAGCATATCGCCATACCCATAAGGAGGTCCGTGTGTGATTAAGACATCCGTATCATCTGGTATTTTTGACCACACCGATTGAATAGGTAATCCACGAGCAACGCCAAACCCCCAACAACCAAAAGCGGGTTGAACAGGACTACCATAGAACTTAATACCATCTATTATAGCACTTGTGTTTTCGAGATAATGTATTCCAGGTTCCCTTAAAACATAATCTTTAATTAAATGTGCGTGTACTGGATACTTAGTATGAAAGTTATTCCAATGCATATCATAAAAAGGTTGATCTAAAGTTATCTCGTGATTACCTGCAATTAACACTTTGTGTTTATGTGGTTGATTCACAAACCAACGAATAAATGAAATGACTTGCTTATGTGTTCCAGTACCAGTCCAATCACCAGCATGGATTAAAACATCACCATTTGGTATATCAAGCAATTCATGTTGATTATGTGTATCTGAAATGCAAACTAAACGCATAAGAAAACCTAGATCAAAGGAAATTTCTTGGACTTAAAACCCCACGACCAACATGAGGACCAAATGCGGAACGAATACCCACACCATATTTAGGCTGGCGTAAACCTCTCATGTATTTTGTAGTACGGGCTTTAGCTTCTACTGACATAGACCACATTTGTTCCGCTGAAGACTTTAATCCTTCATACTTTGAACTTCGATCTATATTAAGACTTATACCACCAATACTATAATCGAATTCATCTACAATCCAATTCGCTTGTAAAGCCATAGCTGCAAATTGAATTGCACCTTGAAGAATAGGTGTTCTCCATGCAGGCTTTTGATTCACAAGTTGATCCAGGTTAGAAAGTTCTTCTGTCTCGGGTGGTTGCATATTCCACCAATCTAGCGCTCGTTCTAAATACTCAAGAAATTCTTCATCTTCCCAAACTTGACCAAAGACTCGGTTATATGAACCTATGTTTGCTTCATGCTCTGGTGGGCGAAAGTGATAATATTTATCTGGATTTTGATCTCTAAGAAGCATACGCAACTTATAAACCATAGACTTCTGCCCATCCGTGAGTTGTAATCCTAGAATGGCATTTTCTGCAACAACACCAAATTCTTGAACCACCGTTTGAGGTTGACTATTCACAAGCTCTTTAAGAGTCCATCTAATACGATAACGACCATAAGTGGCGGTTGTTGGGATACGAACCGAAGCATAGTATTCACCCACAGATGGATTTTCTGGAATCCTTGCAGGATCACCTATAAGAACATCCGTTTCTGGAGGTCCAAGGTCAACATAATAAAGTGCATAGGTAATTTCAGCTGCGTTAGCAACATTACCATTTGAATTTGTAAGAAAAATATCTAAGTCACCCCTAGATAAGATTTGATTTCTTTTGAACGCTACAGCCATGTGATTACCTCCACATTAAGAATAATATAAAAATACTATTAAGAATTCATATAAACAAAGTATCTCTATTGAAAGGATGTGCATGATGACACAACAAACAACATTAGATGCTTATAAATCAGTTAAACCTGAATTGAAAAATATGACGGATCAAGTTTACTACATGATTATGTCTCAAGGTGATGAAGGTATTATCGACGAAATAGGCTGGGAAACTTTAGGTATGAACCCTAATTCTTATCGACCATGCCGTATTTCCCTATATAAAAAAGGACTTGTAGTAGATTCTGGGAATCTTGGTACGACACAAGCGGGTAGAGATGCAATAAAGTGGAAAGCAGTACCTAAAGATAAAGCAACGCCACCACAAAAAAAAGAAAAGCCAAAAAAACCACCAAAGATTAATCCACCTATCTTACACAAGTTAGAAGGCTATCCCTTAACCGAAGCCCAAAAATATTTAATCTCAAGGCTAGACAAAGAAGATAAAGTTAGATGCCCATGTTGTGGGGTATATGTAACTAAATAAATAACTTCTTTATATCCTCTTTTCTTAAACTAAATTGGAGGATATTATGTGGCTTTTAATCTTGATAATCATACTTACTTTTTTCATACCTGTACCAGTAGACGACCCAAAACATCGTAAAGATCGATGGTATAACAAGTATTAAACAGGAGTTTATATGAGCAAGAAACAAAAGTATGAAAAGATTGACCACCCAGACCACTATCAAGCAAAAGGTATGGAAGCAATTGATGTCATTGAGGCTTACAACTTGAACTTTTCACTAGGTTCCGCACTTAAATATATTCTAAGAGCAGGTAAGAAACCAGGTGAATTATCCACTGAGGATTTGAAAAAAGCAATTTGGTATATCGAAAGAGAAATCAACAGGCAAAGTTCATAGACTCTTTATAGATGGGGTATCATAGAATTACCACATTCTTTTAAGGAGCGTATGTTATGTCATCAACATTGGATGCAATAAGAAAAACAATAGAAGCCCAAAATGAATCCAATGGGCCGAAATTAGTTCCAAACTCAGCAGACACATCTTTAGTTAATTCAAGAGAACAAAGTGTGTTAATCAAAGGCTCTAATGCCACAGTCAAAAATTCTTTTGAAGCAGGTGGAGTCACGATTGAAGGTGGATCACCTAATCGACAAAGCATTGATGGTGGAAATATCACACTTCAAGGTGGACACCAACCTATCACTACAAGCGCACATCAAGGTGGTGATGTAAATATCTTTAGTGGTGATGGATATAAAGGTGGTGATGTGTGGATTGTAGGTGGGGATAATCAAGATAATTCAGCCACAAGTTTAACTGGATCAATCACAATCCAAACTGGTGGTCAAGACTTAACAAGCGATCAACATACTGGTGGAATTTTAATTAACACGGGTAATGTAAGTGCGGTTAAAAATTCAGGTACGATTGACATTAAAACAGGTACACCACACACAAATACTGGGTCTACAAGTGGTGCTATTACAATTGAATCTGGTGGGACAGCTAATACCAATAATGCAGGACATTCAGGTGATGTAAGTTTAAAATCGGGACGCGGTGGCACAGATGAATCTGGTGCGGTTAACATATCAACGGGTAATACGAGCTCCGCAGGGACTGGAAACTTTATCGCATCTACTGGTTTTTCAGATAGTGGGGATAGTGGCTTAATCAATATTAGAAGTGGAGTTTCGTCAAGTGGGAATAGTGGAACAATTGCTTTTTTCACTGGTCAATCTATAGATGGGAATAGTGGAAACGCTAAAATGTATACAGGCACATCTACTAACGGTGCTAGTGGATATATTACTATGTATACAGGTAATGTTTCGGAGAATAATAACAGTGGCGCTTTTGATATAAAAACAGGTACACCACATACAAACACAGCTTCAACTAGCGGCGTGATTACAATTCAAACAGGTGGTACTGCGAATACTGCTAATGCAGGACATTCTGGCAACATTATAATAAAAACGGGTCAAGGTGGTGATGATGAATCTGGGGGTATGTACCTTTCTACGGGGAATACTGGTAGTGGGAATAGTGGTGATGCATATATATTCACAGGTGTTGCAGATAGTGGTAATAGTGGTTTAGTTTCTATTCAAAGTGGTGCTTCAACTACAGGAGCATCAGGAAATGTTTCTTTGTATAGTAGTGGAGCAAGCACAGGCACTGGCATTGCTTCACTATTTTCTGGAAACGCATCAAGTGGTGCAAGTGGTTTAGTAAGAATTTTCTCTGGAGACGCATCAGGAGATAGTGGTCAGATACTTGTCCATTCGGGTGTGTGTGGTGGGAATAGTGGTAAAGTTTCTATTCGAAGTGGTGGCACCACTTCTGGTAGTGGAACCAGTGGTGATGTCGAACTATACAGTGGTGTAACTAATAATGGTACTAGTGGTTCAGCTGTGGTGAAGTCTGGCGATTCTGATAGTGGTGCTACAGGTAGTGCTTCTCTATACACAGGAAACGCTACGGGTGCCGCAAGTGGGGATACTACACTTAAAACAGGAACAAGCAATGTCTTATCTGGTAATCTTATATTAACTACAGGAAATAATGTAGGTGTGAGTGGAAGCTCTGGTTCAAGTGGTGAGGTTGCGGTTAGCACGGGAACTACAGATGGTGGTACCAGTGGTGCCATCACACTCGCAACGGGCAACAACGCGGGTGGTACTTCTGGTAGTTTGAACATTAAAAGTGGAACGGGTACATTCACTGGCAGTGTAACACTTAACAGCGGACAAGCCACAACAGGAAGAAGTGGGGATATTAATATTTATAGTTCAGATGGTGAAAACACAACTGGCGAGATGTTAATTTATACTGGATCAAACGAAAAACCTGGCCAAGACAGAAGTGGTGACACAAGTAAAAGTGGACCTATGTACATCAACACGGGTAGGTGTGATGCAAATGGCTCAGGTCAACTAGGTCTTCAAAGTGGAGTTACTGATAATTGCGTTAGTGGTAGCGTCTACTTAAAATCAGGAAATGCTTTTGGTCCGAATTCTGGTAGTGGCACTTTAACTCTTGAAAGTGGATCAGTAAACGCAGCTGGTAATAACAGTGGTGCTGTTTCCTTAAAATCGGGAAATGCCGCTGGTGGAGATAGTGGCGACCTCACTATTGGTTCTGGTTCTGGTTCTTCAGGACACCATAGTGGTCATATCACTATTCAATCTGGTTTAGGTAATGGTGGTGATTCTGGTTATTTAAAATTATTAACGGGTGATTCAGATTCTAGTGATGAATCTGGACAGATAGAAATACAAACGGGAGCTAATGGTGGTGGATTCATATCTATAAAAACAGGAACTTCACCAAGCGTATCTGGACATATAGATATAGAAACGGGAACTTCAGACGGCGAAAGTGGGCAGATAGATATAAAAACGGGAATTGTTTCTTCTGGGATTTCTGGACCAATTGCCATTGAAACAGGAAATGCAAGCGGGAATAGTGGTGATGTTTCCTTAAAGTCTGGAAACTCTACTGGTGGAGATAGTGGCGATCTCACTATTCAATCTGGTTCTGGTTCTTCAGGAAACCAAAGTGGTAATATCACAGTTCAATCTGGTTTAGGTAATGGTGGTGATTCTGGGTTTCTAAAATTATTAACGGGTAATTCAGATACGACAGATGAATCTGGGCAGATAGAAATACAAACGGGTGATGCTGGTGGTGGTGGTGCCATCACGATAAAGTCAGGTACAGGCGTAGGTGGCTCAGGACAGATCACACTTGAAACAGGACAAGCTACGAACGGAGTATCAGGTGAAATACAATTAAAAACTGGCACTGTAAGTTCCACAAATTATCAAAATGGTGGAACAGTAAACGCAGCTGGTCTTGAAGGATCAATATCACTTTTGACAGGCTCTTGGGGAAATTATCGAACAAGAACGGGAAACATTGACATTAAGACAGGTTCAAATGGTTTTACTAGCCTTACTCTTGATGAATTTTATTCTGGTCAATTAACACTTGAAACGGGTGGTGTTGATCGTGGTAAGTCGGGAAATGTTTCAATAAAAAGCGGCCAAGGGTACAATGAGTCTGGGACAATCACAATAGAAAGTGGTGAAGGAACACGAGCATCAGGTGGCAAGTCAGGTGATGTTTCTTTAAAGTCTGGAGCCTCAACAGATGTTAGTGGCAACGTCACAATAGAAAGTGGAGGAACAACAAACGCACCTGGCGCGTCAGGAAATGTTTCATTAAAGACAGGAGATTCTGCAGATGAATCTAGTGGTGATATAACTATAGAAACAGGAACTACTCAAGGAGTAGCGATCTCCGACAAGACTGGATCAATCACCATTAAAACAGGCACAACATCAGGGAATCCAGTGCGTGGTGAAATCAAGTTAGAATCAAATTCATTAAGTCTTGAATTTGAAGACGAAAATAGAATGTTACTTCATGGTGCTGATGGAACATTAAAGGCTTTAAACTATCAAGTTCTTGGATATGGTACAGTAAGATTACTTAACCCTCCTTCAGGCACTGAAATTTCCGTGATCCCACTGTTCTTCAAAGATCGAAGCACAAATATAGGCTCTAATCCCGCAGATAATGAGATAGATACTCGGGTTGGTGGTATAGATACTTATCAAGATATGACTGAACAATATAGAGGTATAGATATTTGGAATGGTACATCACTTGACAGCAATCTCAATCTTTCTGCAAACTTTCTTTCGGTTACTATTGAAATGACAACAACAGATTCAGATATTTATTCACTTAGGTTTGACCATGTGAAAAACCCAGTATTAAATGCGACCGTACAAACTTATAGCGGTGAACCTTTTATGTACCTTGTCCTTTCAGACACTTCCACTTCTGGAATTGATATAAATGCCACCAACTGTCCAGACATCTATATCCATTACACACTTAGACATCGTTTTTATTAATAAGACTCTTTAAATCGACCCCTAAAGCCTTTAAAGACTCAAACCCACCCATACCCCTATCTACAACACAAATCGCTTTATTAACCACATATCCTTGCTCTCTAATGGCATGGATAACCTTAATAAGTGATCCACCTGTAGATACAACATCCTCTATTAGAACAATCGGCAATCCTTTGTCTATATTGCCTTCAAGAATCTTACCCGTACCATGCGCTTTAGATTCTGTTCGTGCATAGCCAAATGGACGATTCAAATGAATACCTAACGATGTTGCAAATGGAATCCCCGCGGTTGCCACACCCACTATCTGGTCGGATTCAGATATAAGTTCCGCTAAGTCATGTGTGATTCGTGAAAAGAGCTCTGGGAAAGAACTCACACTTTTCAAGTCAATGTAGTAATCCGATTTCTTTCCACTCGCTAATGTAAAATCGCCTCGCTTAATAAGTTCTCGTGTTTCTAATTCAAAACCTAGATCAAAGTAAGACTGCTTACTATATTCTTCTGCATAAGCAGCAGGGTCTTTAGCGTTTAATATTGTTCGACTCATTGAATAAAGTGTTCTAGGGACTGGGTATCTAATTCCACCACCTTGCGCTCCAATACCTGGTGAAAGAAACCAAGTGTTTGGTAATCGCTTTCGTATTTCATGTAAGTACGCTTCTTTATTACCCGCAACGACTAAGCCTAAGTTCAGATCATTATGACACCAATAATAAAGTTGTTCTTGAACCTGGCTTTGAATTTCATGTGCATAAAGATTCGTTGTTCGACCTAAGATAAAAACACCCTTATCTTTACGAATTAAATTCTTAAGGGATTCGTACCCACAATATGGATGAACGGTCATTGCAGAAGCGCCCAAATCATCATAGATATATTTTGCATACTCATCGTTGGTATGTGGAACATCACCAACCTTGCCGTCGTAAATCCAAAGAATCTTCTTTTCATTCAAGTAATTTGTAATAGATTTTATATGTTTTTCATTACCATGATAGAAAGCGGGGTTCAACTTATAACAGATAACATAGGGCTCTGTTTTATCAATAATTGAACATATTCTATCAATCCTACCATGTGGGTTTGGATCATCTAAACCCACACACAAACTTGATTTTTTTAATTTTGATAAGGCTTTTAATGTCTTGTAAAACATTCTATTCTCTCGGAGTCTATAATGAAAACTTTAACTATTATTACCATCACCTTGCTGCTGACAGGATGTAAGTTTGAAACAAAAGAACAAAAATTAAAACGGGTTGAAAAAGAAACTTGCGAATTAGCATATAGATACTTATCAGAATGTGCTTATGAATTAAAGAAGGTTCGTGTCGCACCCCTAAAATATTGTAACAAAGAATATGCGGAGCGCCTACTTTCACATTCATGTTCAGTTTTAGTAGATGGTTTAGAATAATAACTAAAAAGGATTATCGAACTTAACTGGTTCGGGGAACGCTTTGAGTACATTCGCGAAATGTAGTTGATGAGTGCGAAGGTTATAATGTGGAATGTTATAGTTATGCGCCGCTCTGACCGCATATCTTGTCCCACCAGATAGTTTACCCTGCATAAGCGGATCACCTTCACAATAGAACACCACAAACTTAACAGGTTTAAGGTTTTCAGGATCATCACCAAAGATTTGATACATATTGCGTATAATGAGTGAACGGGTATAAGGCTTCATCCTATGTAAAGGATATTCCCAACATACAGCCTTAGCTTTTTCAATCGCCCAATCATGTTCAACAATGTGCTGGTCTTTAGGTGTCCAGATTTCTTTTTGACCACCTTCAATATCACAACCCCGTTCAAAGGCAGTATCCGCACCTTTTGCACCACCAGAGCGCAAGACCAAATCTTTCTTGGAACAAACACGGCCGATCTTAACCATGAAATCAAGACAGGCTTGTGGTGTTTTTCTACTACCAATACCCGCATAGTGCATAAGTATCCCCTAAATCATATAATAGACATTACATTTATAGGAACGGAAATAATATGGGTTACAAAAGATGGGATAATATTGAAGATACAATCCTTAGAACCTGGTGTGATAAAGAAAACTGTGAACAACTAGCTAAAAGGCTAGGGAGAAGTGTAGGAAGCGTTAAGTCCCGACTACAGACATTAGGAATTAAAAAAAAGAACATATACCCAAAGAAAACATGGACTGGGGAAATGGAAACATTTTTAAAAAGCCGAGCGGGTAAGCAAAGTCCTAAATCAATAGCGAAAAGATTAGGTGTCTCAAGAAGAGTCTTGAGATTAAAGGCATCTCGTCTAGGTGTCAGTTTAAGGGTCGAAAAAAATAGGCTCTGGACAGAAAGTGAGATAAACATACTCATCAGAAAAGTTGAGGAATCGCACTACCTACAACATTATGTAACACTTTCTTGGGATAAGATCGCTAAGGCAATAGGTAGATCACCACAATCTTGTCGAAAAAAAGCAGGTGAATTTGGTTTGACCTTAGAACTAAAGAAAGAATGGAAAACGACAGAATTAAAATTAATTCATAATAGTCGTTTAATGGGTATGTCATATAAGAACATTGCCAAAAAACTAAATCGAACAGAGTGTTCTGTAAGGAAGCGATATGCTAGATATAAAAAAGAATGTAATCTTACTTAGTTTAATGTTGTTGCCTTTAATTGCTCAAGCTCAAGTTGGTTGTATTGACGCAGATTATTCAAAAATTGAATCTGCAAATGTAGTTCGCAACAAAGATACCTTAACTATTAATGTAGTTATTCAGCCCCCAACCGAAATTGATGTGGAAACACTACATGAAGGCAATGTCCTACAAATTCGTATCTATGGAACATATATAATGCAAGACCACATTCAAGCGAGTCCAGGTGTAAGCCTTTTAGAGTACACAGGGTTTACTCAAATAAATGTGATTGGTGGGAAACAGGTTCACCATGTGAAAGCACAAGGTTCAAACAAACTCGTGATTACCGTTGGTTTTTAGCGTCTTCTTGAAGAAGTGTAGATCATTCCAAGACCGTCAGTGAATTCACCTTTTTCAAACTTAACTTTGAAATCCTTAGCTACTTGCTTAACTTCTTTTTCAACTTTGGGGTATCTTTTCTTATCCATGAGGAAACTAAGAACACCGTCATCAAAGTCAATATCTTCAACACCAAAAGTAGAAGAAAGCTCACTTCTTAATTCTTCTACATTAACAGTCCCTGCAAGAACGATGTGTCCTGCAACCTTACGAGTAGAAGCAACACGCATTACATCACCATAGAATCTTCTCAATTGCTCAAGAATGAAAGGTGCTTTAACCTTGAACCTACGAGTTAGCTTTTTAACAATCTGATCTGATTCAAAACCATCTTCTACAAGTTCATGCAATGCACCATAGAAGTCATGCTGACCACCCGAAAAAGGAATATCATCATAGGCGTTTGGTGGAATCGCCTTTGATCTCACCTTATCTAAGTCTCTAGGCATTATGTTGCGAGATGGACGACGAAAAATGTCTCGTGGAACACGGCGTCTTGTCTTACCTGCTAGACGATAAGTGCGTGGGTCGATCTTGTTTGGTTCGACTTTCCCATACTTATCCATAAGTTCTTTTACCGCTTCCTTAATAGCAGTATCCGTTTCATATTCATCTGCCCAATCAAGAACATAGTCAAGGTCATCATCAAGATTCATCTCAAACTCTTTAATAACAGCTTTAAGGAAATTATCACTGTTGTAAAGGTTGAACTGAATAGCTTTTTCACCTATTCTCACACGACTCAATTCTTCAATTAAAGAAGAACGATCAAAAGCATTTTCTACAAGATCATCAACAAAGTTGTACGGTGGTAAACCATTGCTAGGAATGAAATGATAAATAAAGCAGCTTTTAAAAGTCTCTTTGATACTGGAAATAGTGCGCTTGTTATTGTATTTCCCACCCACATAAATGCGGATAAAGCCTTTGCCTTTTTCAATCTTAAAAAGATCATTTGGGTTGTATATTACGGCTGATCTTTCAAGTCTAGCAATCCTAGTCTCAAGATTTCGAATAATTTCTGAAGCTGTCCTTCTCATTTTAATTCCCTTAAGTGAATATGTTAGATCACTTAAGTGGAATCATAAATGAACTATTAATTCACTTAGCTTCTCTAATATACTTTTCAGCATCTCTAATTGAGATTAACTCACCGTTGACCAAACTACCACCAGCTAAAAGAGCAGACCAATACTTAAAGTACATAACGGTACTATGACTGTATTGCCCCGCGTATTCATTTGGAGAACCATCCCAATTTCTTTCAGGTGCGTGTTGGTCTACATAAAAAGCGATTAAAACAGTGACTTCTGCACCATCTGGGTTATACCGAGTAACGGGTACTGTCTTAGATTGTTCCGCTACTATTCTCATGTGAGTCAAAACATATTGATCTTTACTTAATCCTTCTTTCCTAAGAAAATGATTAAAGTCAATTTCGTAGTAACCAAAGTCAGAGTGGGTAGGTGTTATGTCTCTACTCTTTGGTCTTTCTTTCTTAATCTGTTTAGCAAAGGTTGACTTCTTTTCAAGTCTTGCAATTCTTGATTCAAGATTTCTTAGGGTTTCAGAAGCAGATTTTTTCATAGGACTTTTCCTTTGGTTAAGTTTATATCTACCAATCAAGAATATATAAACATACTATTAATCTAAAGGTGGTATCTTGCCATGCTTTACAAAATTAGCATGAGCTAATGGCCAGAGTGTTTGAATTTGGCGGCTAATTTCTCGAGCTAATAACTTGATTTCCCATTGAGCATCAGCATGATCTCGCTTTGCAATGAAGCTATTGACCCAGTTATGTAATGAACCAGTTGCCCAATATGTCGTGTATAAGTTCTGTGGTAGAACCATGCGCGCTTGATCTCGAGCCACACCTTTCTCTACAAGCTGATTATAAAGCCTAATAGAATCGGTAGCGTGGCTTTTAATAGCAGATACAGCATCTAATTTTAGGTGTTTGGGGAAATCTGTTGGGTCAAACTCAACAACAGGATTAAAAGTTTCATCAAGACTAGCTTGGCGATTTTTAGTGTCTTGTTTCCGCATTTCACTTGGGAAATAAAATTCAATGTCAGAGCTCGTATATCGACGAGAAATTTCATTATAAGAGAATGTCCTATGTCTCATTTGCTGCCTAGCAACAAAGAGTGGTGCTTTGATCCAAAAAGAAACGACATTATGTTCGGTAGTTGATGTGTGACCTTCTTTAATTAGGAAGTTGCAAAGTTTTTCTTCCCGTTCACCCATTTCAGTAGATACTTGACCAAGACTAGCTCTTGCTGAATTTACAATTGTAAGATCATTTCCCATCGCTTGAATAAGTGCAACACCCCCAATACCATCATCATAGATGTTCACTTTATTCGCCCTAAAATCATTTGTCATATTCCACTTACCTTTCTTGAATGTGGTATAATTATCTATACCACACGACCATAAAAAGGATATTGAATATGCCAAAACTTTTGACTACACATCCTTGTGTTTTTCTTCCTGGATAAGCACATCTGAAACATAAGAAGGAACAGTAGGTCTTAAGAAATATTTTATCGCTGAAACTCTTTCTTCATATAACCTTCTATATTGAGTAGTTGAAAGAGGAACGAATGGATATTTAGGTTCTTTAGACAAACAATTCACACAAGTTTGATTTTCTAAATACGGCGTTAGGTGGTACAAACCACAACTTTGACAAATTTCATAACCAAACATATTAACTCCAAAGGGTTCAAGTAATGAGACGAGATGCTTACGGTAAGTGTCCAGTAAAGTGGTTTATCGATGATCTAGGGAAAAAGAGATGGGTTTGCTTTGTGCATCTGGCCCCTTACCACAAACACCTTGAAACATCAGAAAAGTGTTGGTACACCACTTGTCCAGGACGAAGTATGATGGGTTATCCACTTACAGAAGACGAAATCAAAGAAAGAAAAGCTAAAACAGCAAAAGCTGCAATTAAAGCAAACGAACCCACAATTCAGATTCAAGAACCAGCAAAAACTTGTGCAATGTATAATTGCAACAATAGGGTTGCATCTACACGCAAGAAATATTGTTCCGATGTATGTCGCCAACGAAAAGCGCGTGCTGATTATGAAACTAGAAACCCAAATCGTAGGAAAAAGGCTACCTTAAAAACAGATGAACCTACAAAGTCTGCCACACTTGAAAAAAATGCACATAAAAGTAGGAAACTAAGGTGATCTACCAAAGCTCCATTTAAAAGTTTCAAATGGCTTTTAAATGGAGCTTTTCCTTTACTTAGCTACCTTGAACAGTAAAAGTAAACTGGATGTAAAGGAGTGGGAATACAGGCTTATAGAACACATCTACCAAAAGACCTGTTGGATCATTTGGATCAGTCTGGACTGAAAGACCAGTATAAGTTGCAATCACTTGATCTCTAACCAATTGCTTAAAGAGGTTATTTACACGACCTTCAATTTGTTGAACCGTTTGAGGAACAAACTTAAGACCAATGTAGCGATTACAAAGATTACGAACTCGTAAATGTACATCGTCTGCAATCTGAACAACTGTTGGTGTCTTAGTAAGAACAGAAGTCATATTCGTAGTAAGACCATGACGAACTTGGATTCCATTAACTGTTTGCTTAAGAACAGTCACACCTGCATTTGCAGTTGCGTTAGCTTCTACATCATCAAGTGTACGACCAAGTTCAGTAAATCCAGCAATGGCACGATTTGTCCATGGTGTAGCAGAATCAAGTCCTGGATTAGAAGTCGCAAGAGCAACAGCAACAGCAACCATTTCACCACCAACAAGATAAGATTGGGTAATCCCATTCTCATCACTATAACGAATACGAGCCATGTCTGGATAAATCAAACAAATACGACTATTGCCCGTTGCTTGTGCAAGCGCTTGAACATCACGAGGTTGTGTACCAACCGCAACACCTAATACGGCACGACGCTCAGAACGATAACGAATCGAAGACTGAACATCACAATGATTAGAAATTGCAGAAAGCAATGATGTAGTTGCTGGAACAAGTGGCATAAGTACGCTTGGTGCTAAACCTGGAACAATTTCACCTTCAATTTCCTGAAGTGCCGCAATCATTTGCTGAATTGTTGGTGTAGTTTGATCTGATGAAAGCTGAATTTGCTTACAAGCCAGAGAAGTTGCACCATTAGAGAACGCAAGGAAAGCACCCATTGAAAGTGTATTTTCAGGACTAATTGGACCGTAAGTATTAAGTACATCTGCAAGGTTAGTGAAAGTTCTAGTGTTAAAGCTAGAACGATCTCTTGTAAAGTCGATGTAATAAGTTTGACCAATATTAGGTTCTTCACCTTCTTTGTAGAAAGTTTCTATAACCGCATTATCCGCAACTTGTGTGTCAAGTGTATTTGTCACCACAAGAGAAACACCAGGAATTGCAAAAACTGGGATGTTGGCATTAGTTGTAATGCTAGTACCTACACTAAAAGTAAGCCTTGAATTTACACCTGTTGGATATGAAATACCACCAGCACGAGGAAGAATCGTAATTGAGAACCCAGTAACAGAGTCTGTGTAGGTTTGACCAATTCTACCATCCGCACCCACACCATTCTTTAATGTAGATGTGTTAGCAGAACCAGAACCTGCACCATTATTAGATACAACATTAAATCCTTGAATCGCGGCTTCACCTACAGCACCTGTAGAAGTTGTGATCTTAAGACCAGTGCCTTTACGCTCAGCAATGTTTCCGCCAGTCACATTGAGGATACTTGAAACACCAGCTTCAAGTGATTCAATTCCAACATATTGCTTACCAACCGCATTAGTGTGGATAAGTGCAACAGCATTATCACCAAACTTAGTAGCTAAGTTATTCTCTTGATCTACAGAGAAAAGTGCAAGTTTGATATTATTATTATTTTGAACACTACTCATAAAGCCATCTGCAACAGCTTGTGCTGGAAGACCTACTGTTGAAATAATTGTTCCATTAGTCAAGCCAAATGCAGAATTAGCAGAACCATTACCAACCTTTAGGTATGAGTTTGTGGTTGCGTTGTTGCTTATAATACGAATGGAGTGACCTTCAATACGAGCTGAAGCATGAGTATTGAAATCAGCATCATTATTTAGCGCATCAATGAGCTCTTTAATGTCAAGTTCGGCACCAGCACCATTTGCACCCGCAAAAGTATGGTTGATAGCAATACCGTCAATTACGATTGAAAGCACATTATTAGCAGCAGTCTCACCTGTACCATCATAAAGTTTCTTAGCTGGAATACCAGTAGCCTCATCAACATCATCCCAACCAACATTGAGTAATATACTTGGCTTATCAAGAACAGATGTACGAGAAGGTGAAACATCCAATTCCTTCGAAATACCCATAAGATCAAGATTAGTTCCAGTTGTCACACTGATACCTAAATCTAAATTTGTTGGTGGGTAGTAGAAATTACCTGGAAGGATACGATTCTTAAGAATCAATCGATCTCTTAATGGTCCACCAAGATCAGTTGAAACCTTAGATGCAACAGGTAAGAAACCAAACTTAGTTTGAGTTCCACCAGCCGCGGTATCAAAGTCAATACCAGCAATCGAAAGGAATGTAGTATTTTGAGCGGCACCAATAAACTCAATGTATCCGAAATCATCAACATTAAGCCCTTGATCTGGAAGTGAAGTGATAGAGAAAACAAGACGCCCGCTAGTATCCGCGGTAACGCTAACTTGTAAACCATCAAACTTAGCTTCTGCAGCTACACGATCGGCAATATGTGCGTTCATTTCGGTTTCAATAGCTTCGGCTAAAAGAGACGCATTTGGATAAACCGCTGCAGGTATTTCACATTCCTCAGGAGCAGCAAAGGTATTATTGGTACTACCCGTGTAAGTAAATGAGAACTTACGATATGTATCAGCTACACCACCATCATCAATCGCAGCCCAAGCGCTAAATGATGACATAGCGGTATATGAAGGACTAACAAGTGCCGCTTGGTCGTTAATCGCACTAACAAGATTTGATACTGTTTGTGCATTTTGCGCAGTAAATCCAGCGGAACCAAATGCTTTCCCATCAACCACAAGATCAACGGATGTTGAAGCAGCATCACCAAAGTTTTGATTATCAGAGCCTGGTGTATAAGGAAGAACTTCACTTACTACATGACAAAGACTACCTAATCGACCACCCTCAGTTGGCTGGTCAAATTCAACAGTTACACCTTGTTGGTCAATAGTGAGTTCAAGTGTATCTGTTTGACCAGGTACTAAATAGTAAGGTGCTGAACCTTCCACAAACAAAGAAGCTGGAGTTGGATCAAAATCACCAAATTCAAGAGTAATTGTTTCCTCAACAGGAGTTCCTACTTGTGCAACTCTAGCTCCAGGTTGTGCCTCAGAACCACTTGGGAATTCAACGACAACTTCAGTAAGGTCAGTACCCTTAGCAGTTAATGTAGGTGAAAACAATGATGAAGAACCAGTAGTAATTCCATAAGTACCAATGCCTGAAGCACCTACAGTATTTACAACCACATTATAAGCATTAAGATCAAACTTATCTTGAATCACGCTATAAAAGAATGTGGCGAACACCTTGTGGTTTGTAGGTGGCGCTGTCGCAAGTGTGATTTGTGATTTTGCAGCATCAACTTTAGTGATCGTAGCAACAGGATTTTCAAGAGCATCCGCAAATGAAACACCTGTTCGAACGGTAATCAAAGAAGGGTTTGATGTTGGAAGACCACGACCAGTACCATCCACAGGTTGATAAGGAAGTTTGAAAGTTTTTGCTAAAACACGAGATGGGATAACACTTGTATCAATCACAGGAGAACATTCTAAAAGAAATGCTTTTTCATCTCTTAAAGAAGCAGTGACTTGTGAAGTACCAAAAGCAACATCACCTTCTTGAATCAAACCATTTGAAACAAGAACCGCGGTTCCCCAAACAATTCGATCATTGTGTAATACAAAATCAATATTCTGGGTGAACTTACCAAATTCACCACCTTCACTTGGCGTTAGTGCCACACGGTCAATAGATTTAACATCCCTACCTGGAATATAATCAAATTGATCGCGGAAAGTGTTGTGGTGATAAGTCACAGTTAAAGTTGAACCAACTAATGGAGCAGAAGCCAAAGTGAATGACCCAGTGTTTCCATCTACAGTTAATGCTCTAACTTCAACATCATTAACCTTAACAGTAATAAGATCAACATTTGTAGTTGGAATACCACCATTTGAACCATCTACAATAGGCTTATTTGCCGTAAAGAAAGTAGTCGCTCGTGGTGTTCCTGTTTGACCTTTATAAATACCAACCGCTAAGTTAGCAGTTCCTTCACCAATTAAAATTTCACCATTTGCAGATAAAATAAGGTTTTCAGACCCATTTTGATCTACATAGGTACTTGCAACGAGAGAACCTATTTCAGCGCCATTAATAGCATTTTCAACTTTATCAAGTGAACTCGCACGATTTGCATCAACACCGAGTGTAATTACACCAGTCACACCATCACAAGTAATGATTAGAGTGTTATTTTGATCTGTGATTACAAAATCACCAGCACTACCTAGAATTTCAGTTTGGAATTCTGAAACTTGTGATGTTAAAACTTCATCTTCAACCAAAGTGTCTGTACGATTGAAAAAGTATGAAACCCTTACATCATCACCTTCACTTGGAGCTTCCGCTAATCGAATGATTCCGTTTGCACCATCTACTTCAAGAATTACAGTAGCATTTCCATTGATAGTAGCAGTTACAGAACTAGGTGTTGTAGAACTTGTCCCTGTTCCATCACCAGTCACAATTGGGAAATTACGAACCAATAGTTTTGTAATTTCGCCATCATAACTAGCTAAGATTAAAGAACCGTCTGGATTAGTTCCAGAAATCATTCTTCCAGTCGGATCTTCTTCTACAATCCTTTGATCGATTGTAGCAGAAGAACCACGAACCAATTCACGGCCTTTAGCCTCAAAGGTTTGTTTACCAACACCAATCAGTGTTGGCACTCTACCTTGAAGCTGAGCCAAGTTAGTATTATTTTCTTCAAAAACAGTTTGGGTATATACCCCTGGTGGTGCGTATCCGCCTTCAATAGCCATGAGCTTTACTCCTTAGATGAGGATGATCTTTGTTGTTCTAATTTATTCATTCTATCTTGACGGGTCTCACGATAAACCTTTGCTGGATCAGGCAAAGATTCGTATGTTCCATCAGGTAGTTTCATTATATCAAGTCCAGTTGACCCTGGAGTTGAATTAACGATGTCCCATTTATCCCTATTTCTTTTATAAATGAGGTCCCACTTTTTTTGGGCGTCTTCACCAATGACACGATCATAATCCATGTCGAAAGACTCAATTCCTGAATCTTGTACTTTCATTGATGTTGAAACAGAAGCCTGAAATCCAACAGTGAGATTTGGTGAACCTTCCGCAAATGCACTTGCTCCACATGAGGTACAGTCAATCGTATCCGTACCTCTGGATACTCGCTTGCGTTGTGAAAAACCACAACTTGTGCATTGAAACTTTAGGATAGGCATAAATGGTTTCCTTTCTCTTGTATAAGTCGGTTCATAAATAAACTATTAAAGAAGCCGTTGTAAAAAGTCTGTATCTGTTCCAATCCCAGCTACGGGTGTTTGAATCACTTCTTTAACTGGAACAACACCTTCTAAATTTTTCCTTAAAAGTGGAAGAACTAGTGGGAAATGGATGAACCAATCTGCTTGAATTGAAAGACTCATACTTGCGGTATAAAAATAATCATCTGCATTATCGTCATAAACTTCTTCACCTTCACCACCTAAACTAACATCCGTGACTTCTAATCCTAGATTTGCAAGTTTATGTCTTAAGGTTGACCAAAGCCAAACAACTGTGCGATCCGCTATATCCGCTTGTGAATGTACATCTCTTGTGACAAGATCAATATCTACACTTATATCCCAACGGCCACCATATTCGTGATATGTCGCTTGACGGTCGTCTTCTACGATTATGATTTGTTCATCACCATCTTCAATCCATCGGCCTACTGCAATTAAACAACCAGGTATGATTTCACGATATACTTGGTCAGGCCACACTTCAATGGGACCAATCGAATCTAGCTCTTTATATGTGTATTGCGCTCTAAGTGATAAACCTCTAGGAACAGCTTCAGCTAAAGTAATTGTAGTACCATTGCGTGTAAATTCCGTGGATTCTAATAAACGACCAGATGGATTTTCGATTAACCTAAAAGAATTTTCTACAGGTTCTTCAAGAAGTTCAATCGTTGTTGGATCAGTAAATATTAAAGTTTCTTCTTTTTGATACTGATAAACATCGATTGTCATTGCATAATGGTATGGGTCATCACCTGCTACTTTACCAACCTTGATATGATACACACCTTTTTCGGGTTTCTTAAAAGTATCTTCCCTAACCCATTCTATTGAAACACTCTTTTTCCCAACAACACTTGCTAAGACTACATAACCTTGAACCGTTGCGATAAAGTTATCTGGACTAAGTATTTGATTACTTGCACCACCCGTTTTGACTATCATTCCAAATTGGGGTCTTTCATCAAATGCATACTTACCTTGGATATTTTGAGCTAAAGTTGTGTATCGTGGATGATCCTGCCAATACTCTTGTAGCTCTTTAATCATTCTGTCTCTTACAGCTAATGTTAAATGATGGAACATGAAATTCTCCTTTATTTTAATATGGTAAACTATAAATAAATAAACGAAAGGTTAAGCCATGTGGAAAAGAGGTACGAAAAAGATCATAGAATATGACTGTATCATCCAGTTTCTAAAAGAAGCATCTCAACATGAACATGAGATCATTTTAGGGACTGATAGCCAACCATTCAATTCAGGTACTTTTCTCGTCACCGCTATAGTAGTTCTATGTAATAACCAACAATACCATTGCAGATACTTTTACAAAGAACATGATGAAAGACCAAAGCACCACAGCTTATACGAACGCATCTATACAGAAACAGATACTACCCTACAAATTGCATCTCACATAAGGAAATTAATACCTAAAGCAAATATATCAATCCATCTTGATGTGAGCAATGAACATTCCACCGCTAAAACAGGTAAATTCTCAAGAGCCCTTGTTGCTATGGTGCGTGGCTATGGTTATGAGAATGTAGAAGTTAAACCTAATGCATGGTGCGCTTCTAAATTAGCAGATAAACACACCAAGCGCATACCCTCATGGCTTAGGTGATTTAAATACGATTATGGTTGTTAATCCCACCATTTCTAGTCTCTATCCCCCACTCTTTCAAACGACTACTAATCGTACCACCACTCACAAAGTGCTTGTGCCCAATCTTTTTCAAACTTAAACCAGAATGATAATCCGCAATGATCACTTCCTTTGGAAGATTGATACGCACACCACCACCCCTCTGCTTGACTTTTACACCCGCACTTTTGAGCCTACCATAGACTACCCATATTTGAACTTTATACTTTTTAGCGATTTGAGGACAAGTCATACCAGACTCGTAATCTGAAATCAAAGCCTGTACATCAAGGTTGATATACCCTCCTGATTTAGATGGTGATACACCTAGCTTATCTAAGATGTCTTTGATGTACTTAGTGCTAACACCAAACTTGACTGCAACCTCAATGACTGACTCTTTCTTCTTAAATTCCCTAAGCACCTTTTCAGGTGTGATCTTATCTTTGTTGCGATCATTTTTATGACGCACATCAACCCCTAACCCTTTTAGATATTCGATCATTGGTGGACGAGTCATTAGTCTCAAAGAAGCTAGTGCGTTAATCGTAATGTCCTTCTTATAGTACATATCAATCAACTGCTGATCTGTGTATTGAACAGTCATTTCACCATCTTTAGTTAGCCCAACTTTCACGAGTGCTTCTTCTAAAGCTAACTTAGTGTTATGGGCGTTCTTAAAAGAACAGTCCCTATCCAAGATCGTAAAGTACAAGTTGCGATACTTAGGGAAACTTGATGGTGTTTTATTCGCTTGAAGATGGGAAAGGTATTCCTTAACGGTCTTTAAATGATTAATGTTCGTTTTGATCTGTTTTAAAAGGAGTCTATGTGGATAACCCTTTTCTTCACAGTAGGAAGTAATCATGCGTACACTCATCTTCTCATTCTTACCCGATTTGAGTCCAATCTTTGCTTGAGCCAAGGTAAAAGGGCAAACCACACCCACCCTTTGATAAATACGATCAATTTCCCCTTTAATATCTTCTACAGTCCTATCATGTCTAGGACACAAACCAAGATCACGAATAATCTGAGAAAGACACTTAATTGGAGTACGACCCAAGTCTAAACTTGACGGTGTGTAGTGGTTTTTCGCATAAAAGTCCTCAACCTGCGTTTTCCAAATGTCGTAGTTTTGCTGGGGATTAACGCTGACCTCAGTATGCCAATCTGTTATACCCCAACGAACAGGATCAGTTGTCCATACTTCCTCAGCATAATAGAGTGCTCCTCTGCTTTGCTTGCTTGGGTAAGAGTTGAGTGTGAAATAACCTGTCAACATCGAATGACCAGCTAAGGTTTTGTATCTGTGCCATAAAGGTGCTGTAGTAGCAACATAGTTATTACCTTGAGAGTAAGTCCTATCATTAATAGACTTTGACCTATAACGGCCTATCAACCCATTAAACGCAACACACCTCTTGCGATCCTCATCAAGACTATCCATATCAAGCTCATACTTGCCAATCTCACAGAACTGTCTAACGAGTCGGTCTTGCATGATCTGATTGGGTACAGACTCCCTAGTAGCTAAAAAGTTGACAATGAACTTACCACCCTCAGATAACACCTTACGCTCAAACATGATCTCAATGTCTTGCTTCACTTTTGATGAAAAGTACGAGTAGTAATCAAAGTAGATCAAGTCTACTTGGTTATCATAAGTGTAAAGAAATTCGGTTGTGCTAGTGTTTAACACATCAACCATATCGTTATCTTTGTACCTATCTTGAATAATCTCAAAGACATCTTGGTCTTGTTCAAGCGCTATAATTTTTTCTACACCTGGCCCTACACCATCATAAGTATCGTGTTTGTAGGGAAGTAGGTATTCAATTTCCCAACATTTACGCCCAGGTAGACAAACAACGGTATATGGTTGTGTCTTGTGTGGGTGTTTCATCATTCGATTTAAGATGTGCCGCTGTAAAGAACGCTTACTCGCGTTGTCTGGATGTTTTGTATTGTATGCCATATCAGTTTTATCTTTGGGAATGTGGGGCAGTCCAACCTACCCCTTTAAAATTATAATCACCTCTTTTAATAGCTTCCCTATCCGCTTTACACGCTTCTTGATAGCGTGGGTGCTTGCGTTCTTCTTCTTTACATTCTGGACATATTTCTTGAGTGTTAAACATACTCATTGTCCATGTTTTAGTAGGGAAACAACAACGATCACAAGTTTTCATTAGCCTATCTCCACCCAAGGTGTGTTTTCTGGTGTCAAAATAGTTTCAAAACCGTCATACTCTTGAATGTGATATTGATTTCCTTCAATTTCAAAGATACTAAGAGTCGCGCACCATTCACCCGCTTCTTCGCCAAGCGTTTCAACACACTCTACAAGCACTGGGTGATGGCGTGGAATTTCTTGGAAATAGGTTTCGTCGCCTTGAGAAACGACCATTGACCCATTGGCCATAACCACTAAGCCATTTTCATTCATCCATTTGATGGCTTTTACGCTAAGACGATACCCACCAAAACCTTTGTTATAAACTAATTTAGACATATTATTTCCTTCCAATTAATGAATGTGTCCGACAAAATGCTGATTATGAACACCAACATTTACCCAACCATTTTCTTCCCAGTAAGAAGTAGGCATTTTGCGTAAAGCGTCAGCCCAAAGTCGACGAGTATTGTTTTGATCAATTTGACGATTACGACGCTGTGTTTTTCGTGCAACCCACTTATAATGATGATTCGTAGGTTCAGCGCCTTCATAACTTGGTGCAAAATGATGATGTGTACGAGACATTTTCATTCTCCTTAAAGAGTCAATCCACTAGTAAAAAACCCTTACTAGCTACTTTATAGAATTTAGGGGGTGTCATTAGTTCTTAATAGTTTGTTTATAAATGATTTATATGGTGATAAGGAGATAATGCCATGCAAAATAGATATGCTAAAGCTCGTACAGACGAGGAAAAAAAAGAGATTTATGACAAGTGGAAAAAGCTCATAAACATGAGCCAAAAAGCACTTGATGATTGGGCGGTTAATGACCATAGACTCTTAGCATCTATTAATCGTAGTGAAGCAAAAGACGAAGGTGGAATACAGTCAGGTTATGATTCATTCCATCGCATCAAAAGACGAAAGCAAAAGCCATTTGATGAATGGACAGCTCAAGATTTCGACAACGCTTCTCAAGAAAACGGTTTCAATTCTCGTATGCTTGGTGGAAAACCAGGTGAACCCATTGGTGGGTCTGGTATGTCTAAGTGGGAAATTAGTCTAAAAAACTGGGGACATGACCCATCACTCAAGTCTAGCCCACAACACTCAAAGTGGAAGGCTTGGAAAAAGAAACACTCTAAGAAATCATCTATGATCCAAAGGATAGCGTACAAACATCACCAAAAAACTGCTCGAATAAAACTTCCGAAGATCAGATTAAAATTAAAGCAGTTTTTTATGGGAGTTATAGCTAATCGTGTCGTACACATCTTGAAGAATGAACAAGTTGACTTTGTTAAA
>Ga0163109_10000229_pt1 | contig 45126 bp, 47 predicted proteins | sample CRUFie1St13metaG_FD_108704 | JGI IMG/M metagenome (GOLD analysis project Ga0163109, IMG submission 108704) | Marine microbial communities from the Costa Rica Dome - CRUD Field 142mm St13 metaG | ecosystem: Environmental > Aquatic > Marine > Oceanic > Photic zone | place: Costa Rica: the Eastern...
CAGTAGAATAGTTAATAAAATTGATAAAAGTAAGACTTCATCTACTGGAGAATTTAAAACTGAAGAACCATCATTGATATTATATGATATGTTGATGTCAGCTAAAAACTGTAAAATTGTTTTACTAACTGGAACACCTATTATTAATTATCCAAATGAAATTGGAATTTTATTTAATATTATAAGAGGATATATCAAAACATGGCATATCCCAGTTAATGAAACTAGAGAACTTAAAGAAAGAATCACAGTTGAAATGTTACAAAAAATTTTAATTAAAGAAAAACACCTTGATTATATATCTTACAATTCTAATATACTTACAATTACCAGAAATCCACTCGGTTTTACTAATAGTGTTTACAAAAATGAATATAAAGGAGTTAAACTTGACAATAAAGGTGACATCATTGAAGATGGTGTATTTATTGATAATATTATTAAAACTCTTACTAAAAATAATATTGAATGTGTTAAATCAAACATAAAAATAGTTTTAACAAAAGCATTACCCGACACATTAGATGAATTCAATTCTAAGTTCATTGATTCAGATAAAGGTGATCTTAAAAATATAGATATTTTTAAAAGAAGAATTATTGGATTAACCTCTTACTTAAATGATAAAGAAAATCTTATGCCTTCATATGACCCTTATAAAGACTTTTACCCTGAACGTATCGAAATGAGTGATTATCAATTTGCAAAATATCAAGAAGTCAGAAACGCTGAAATTACTAAAGATCAAAATAAAAAAAGAAATAATCTTTTTAAAGATAGTTCATCATCATATCGTATATGGTCAAGATCATATTGTAATTTTGTTTTTCCAGAAGAATTTCCAAGACCTTTCCCAAATGAAGGTGGTGTTATTGAAAACGTACAATCTGTTACTAATGAAGATGATGTTGACGGTTTATATGATGAAGACAGAGTTCAAAATCCTAATGCAGGTATATCAGAAGATGATGTACAAAAACCTACTGCAATTCAAATTACATATAAGCAAAAATTAAAAGATGCTTTGGATTTTTTATCTGTTAATGCAGATAGATTCTTATCTATTGAATCTCTAGAAAACTATAGTCCTAAGTTCTTGAAAATACTTCAAAATATACTTAATACTGAAAATTTAGGCTTACATCTATTATACAGTCAATTTAGAACTTTAGAAGGAATCGGTATATTTTCACTCGTTTTAAAAGCTAACGGCTTTATACAATTTAAATTGAAAAAAAACTCATCTGGACAATACATTTTAGATATACCAGAAGGTATTATTGTTAATCAAAGAATGTTTGCTCTCTATACTGGTACTGAAAGTGAAGAAGAAAAAGAATTAATTAGAAATATATACAACGGTGATTGGAACTTACTTCCAAATAATCTTGCACTTCAGCTACAAAAAGTTTCCAAAAATAATAATATGGGTGAAATCATTAAATTAATTATTATTACTGCATCTGGAGCAGAAGGTATCAGTTTAAAAAATACTAGATTTGTACACATTATGGAACCATATTGGAATCCTGTTAGAACAGAACAAGTTATAGGAAGAGCACGTCGTATATGTAGTCACCAAGACTTAGAAGAACCCTTAAGAAACATTAAAGTTATACTTTATATGATGAAATTAAGTGAAAGTCAAAATAAAGGAGCATCAAATCAATTAAAAAGATTTGATCAAAGTAAAAAAGATAAATCTAATAAAATACCTTTAACTACAGACGAAAATTTGTATGAATTAGCAAGTAGAAAACAAGATATTCATAAACAATTATTAAAATCTATTAAAGAAACAGCTATTGATTGTGCTATACAATTTAGATCTGATAATAGTGAAAAATTAGAGTGTTATTCATTCTCTGGAGAAGATGACCCTAATGTTTACTCATATAGACCAAATGTTTCTCAAGAAGAAACAGATAAAGCTGTACAAGAACTTAACGTAAAAGAAACTCTTTTTAAAGCTAGAGTATATAAAGCTGATGGTAAGTCATTCGCAATGAAAATGGATGATAATGATAAACCAACAGGAATATTATATGATATCGACACTTTTAAACAAGCTAAAACAAATCCAAAAATTAGAATGTTACCAGTTGGTACTGTCAAAACTAATCCTGATGGAACCACATATATTGATTATAATTAACATAATATAAATATATTTATTAATTTATATTATGCAACCCGAACCAATGCAACCAGCTAACTCTGTCAATGATAATTATTTCTATTCATTGATGTTGAACTCATTTAATACTGCATGTAATCAATTTGAAACGGTATATTCAATACATTATCCCAAAAATGAATTTGTTAAGTCTATTATTTTTTGTGGTAAAAATTACTTTGATGAACAATACAAACGTTACATATTTACAGAAAATTATAAATTTCCTGAAATCAAATGGACACCTATTATGATTCCTATATGGAAAAATAATACATCTTTCTTTAATCATTTAATTAAAAATTACAATATAGATACTAATCTTTCAAATATTTATGGTCTTACACCATTACATATTGCATGCTTAAGAAAAGTTACTGAATATATTAAACCACTCATACTAAATGGAGCAAATATTTATTTACAAGACGAATATGGATATACTCCATTTGATTACTTACGTGGCTATCCTATTGATATTGAAGAACTTATTCATTTTTATCACATTGAGCAAAAATGGTCTCGACGAAAATATCTATTTTTATTACAAAAAAAAACTATTTATAATAATTCTTATTCATCAATTGTTTTATATAATAATGATTTAATATTATACATATCATCATATCTATAATTATTTATCCATACATCAATGATCTATTCTTTCTTGATAAATAAGGAAAAACTGTTTTTAATTTATTTTTTCTTGTTTTACGTTTTACTTTTGATCCACCGAAAATACTCATCTCACTAGAACGTTGTCTTTTTAATCTATTTAATTCATCTTGTTTTTCCCTTTCAACTTCACTTAAGTTTGTATTTTCTGAAATATCTAAACAATTAAAAAATATCTGAGATCTTTTAACATTAGCTGTTTTTTGAAATCTTAATGGTACACCTTTATCATACTTGAAAATAACACTATCTCCTATTCCTATTAAAGGTAATAAATAATTCATATAAAATCTTAAATACGTTTTTGAGTGTGAAATCCCTTGTATTTGATTAAAAAAACTGTTACGTATTATATATTTAATTTCTGAACTCAATGATAAATTTTCTTTAACTTTAGTTAATTTAGTATTTTTGTTTAATTTCCAAAAACTATCATTTATTTCAGTTTGTTTATAATTATAACTTTTCAATAATTGTTTAAATATATCATCATTAAAAAAATCTAAAGTTGTTTTTGTAACTTCATACCAAGAATGATGATAACATCCTACTAAATAAGCAATTGCTATATGATATATTTTATCTAATTCTTTAAAATCGCAAAAAAAAGCTAATTGTAAATATTTCCATGTTGATCCTGATATTCCTGTTTTTATATACTTATATATACCATTTTGTTCCGCTGTGTTTAATAATACATTATCTATACCACCCTTCATGTACCATTCTCTTATTTCTTTAATATTTGATTCTATAACTCCTTCTACACTTAATGTAAACTTACTAAAACCAGTTGTCCAAAATATACCCCCGTTTATCATACCATTTTTTACTAATTCTACATCAACTGCTTCTCTATATCTATTATTTTTAAGCATTTCAGTTTCATATTTTTTCATATACTCTCTCTCTCTAGAACTTAATTTTATATCTCTTTTTTTTGTATAATAATAATTGTTTATCTTAGTTCTTCCAATATTATTAAATATATTTGATAAAAAATCTTCTGTAATAACAATAGGTGGAATTTCTTGTTCTGGTTTGACTTGTATTGATTTTATAATAGGTTTCCATTCACTTTTTAATTCATTGTAATCAAAACACAAAGGATATTTACCAGAAGGTATTACATGATTATTAGGAAGTTCATTACATTTTTTAGATGTTTTACATTGAATATCCCATGTTTGGGATTTTTTAGTTAATAAAGCAATTTTAAAATCTTCTATTCGATCTAAAAATGATCTTAAATTTTCATAATCATCAATAAATGCAACTTCTATTATATCCCTATGCTTTGCTACTTTTTCATAAATCATATTTAATGGAGGTCCACTTTTTGGGTTTAAAGACAATTTTAATTGAGTAGAATTACCTTTTAAACCTTCTTCGTAAAAACTTGCTTGATCTATACTACCAGGAAATCTGCTATTATCAAAAAAATTACTACAATTCCAAAAACAATTCATAAGTTGAACTTTTTCTCTAAGATTTAATTGTTTTAATCCTTCCTCGGTTAACATTTCTTTTGTTACTTCAAAACAACCAGGACTAACATATCTTGAAGTACCCTTTAAACGTTTACTGGCTTGATGAAGAGGCATACCATTATTTAATAAATCAATTAAATTATAATTACCAGATGCAATAGTAACGGCATATTTTTTATCAATTGCTATACAAGCTTTTATACCTTCTTCTGTTATTTTAATAATTTTTAACAAAAATTTTTCTATAGCTTCATTTAAAATATGATCTGATTGCATAATAATAGCCATTACACTTTGTTTTTCTGATTCAAATAACATTCGTTTTGTATTTTCTGAAACGTTAGTTTCAACTTCAAAATCTGGATCCCAATTTCTTTCAAAATCAAACATAATTTCTTTTACACTTATCTCTTGTTCTGGATTAAAATCTCTTGTTTTTGAAATATTAAGTGAAGTTGGTAAATAATTTATTGCTTCATAAATTCTTGCATTTGCATTACTAACTTTTGGTTCACTTTCACTATTATTATTAGATTTATCCTCTAAAGTTCTCAATGAATTATTATACCAATTCCAATATTGTATTGGTTTATTACGAAATAATCCCTCTGGTGCTCCACTATTTTCTATTTTTTTTTCAAACATATCCTTTATATCATTCGGTAATCTCGAATAAATTACATCTCTTAATATTGGATTACTACTCCCTCTTTCTTTATATATAGTATTTATACGACTTCTTAATTCTATACAATTATCTTCAATTTGTGACATATATACTATATTATCATATAATTTATTTCATTGTTTTTTGCATATTTTCAATATATTCAACAATTATATCTAATTTACGTTCTAATCTTTTAAAATTTTCTAACCAATAATTTTCACTTACAGGTAAAAAATTATCATTATCTATCTTTTTTAGTTTACTAAATATATCTTTTTCTTCTCTCGTTTGAAAATTATTATTATCTTTTGTGTCAGGTAAATTATGTATTTCTTCAATTTTTGATATTGGATTAAATGATGAATCGATTCCCAACCATTTTTTACCCTCTTCGATATCACCAACATTTACATTATCATATTTCCTTTGTTCTATTTTCTTTTGTAATTCATCTTCTACATTAAGTAATGGTTCGTCTTGATTATCTTTAAAATCTATTTCATTTGGAATTTCATTTTTCATAGAATCAGTAAAATCATTTTGCCTTATCTTTAATCTTCTCTCAAAATCACTTATACGACCATCAGATATTTCTTGTTTTGTTATTTTCTCATTTACTTTATTATTATCCAGAAATTTATTAAATTCCATTAAAAAAATTTTATTTAATTCTAATAGTTCTTTATTTTTGTTATTATTATTAACATCTTCAAGTAATTCTTCAAAGCTTTTTTTAACAGCAATTACATTTCTATTTATTTCTGTTTTAAATTTATCGTTATCACTCATAATATCCCATAAAAATCCTTTATTTTCATCTGACAAAAACATATTATAATAAACTATTATAATATTTTTTTATATCATATCAATATCAATATACATTGTTAAAATATACTTTTCTATATTTTGCCATTTCATCATCACTTATTTTCCCTTTTTTTAATAAATCATTCCAAATATTTACTGATTTTATCATATTTGTTATAAAAAATAATGAATATATACCACATTCTGTATCTTCTTTTTGGTGCGAATTTGGATGTATTTCATCGAACTTTAAATTAATTCCTAGTAAGCTACCTTGCTTCTTTACTGTATTACAAAATTTTTTTATTTGTTTTGGTACCTTATCTCCTACACTATCAAAATAATATATTGTTTTTGATTTTAAATCTATAAATACTGAAACCCAATGTGAACCACCTTTATCATGAGGATCTAAATTAAAAATTACACCTATTTTATTTAAATTTCTTTTTATTAATTTATCTAGATTAAATTTACATAATTCTTCCCAAACACATTCTCCATATGCCAACTGAGTATCATAATCAATAGGAGATGGACCAATAAACTCAAAATTATTATATTTTTTCTCATATTGTTTCATTACTTTAGATATATCAGTACTACTTAACCATTCATTCGGGTTTTTATTCCATGTAGAAGGTGCAAATGGAGCAAAAAAATCATTAATTAATTTTTTCTTTGTGTCATATTTATATAATAATTTTCTCATCCAACAAGATTCTTGTCTACATGTATAACTTAGTTTATCTTTCAAAGTTTTCCATATATTCAAATTATCATTGTGTTTAATTTCACTTTCAGGGTGTTTTTTATTCCAAGAGTCTTTTAATTTATTTAAAATTTCACCTGTATAACATGTAAAATTCTCTGCAGAATTATTATTTATGTTACATACATCTTTTATAAATTCATTATTCTTTTTTGTTTTATTATTTTTTTTATTACTCTTTCTAGTATTTTTTCTTTTTCTTTTTCTAGATATTGGCATAATATATATCTATATTTTTCTTTTTTAAAAAAATTTACTTGTTATTTCTTTGAACTCTTGTATGATTATTAAATATATTGTATGACATACCATTTTTATCAGGATTAAAAGGTTTAAAATCTTCTTTTTCAAACAATAAAGGATGATTCAATTTTTCATTTGGAATACTATTATCTACTTTAACTGTTTCTTGAAATAGATCACTTACTGAACTTGGTACATAAACTGATTGATTACACTTTTGAATACCAAAATATGAATTTCTTAAATTATTTTCTAAATCTATATTTTTGATATATCCAGAATAAGGTCCTTTGTCATTACCTGGATTGAATGTTTCTTCTACATCATAAAAACTTCTTTTTTCCGTATTATTATTTTGGTATCTTATGTTCAAAGCAGGATATTTTATATATTTTGTTTGAACTGGTCTAAAACTAAATTGTGTTTCCAAACGATTATCTGGTATGTTTCTACTATATATACCCTTATTAATATTTTCATGATTCGTATCATTACATAAATAAAAACCATCTATTACACCATGAATTTTATTATCTTGATCCATATATAATTTATATAATATAATTTTTATATAAAATATTAATAATTAAATATTTTTATTCATTCTAGTTGGAAGTCCATGTCCAAAAAGGATCATGTAAATCAATACAACACTACTAATAAGAATACTTCTATTTTCAGCTACTTTATTAGGTTGACCTAATACATATTTCATAACTAAATATATAAGAACGCCAATTATAATAGAATGTAACAAATGTGTTAATCCTCTTTCCATTTTATAAAATATGTAAATATTTTAATAATTTAAACTTTTTTGATAAATAACGTAAAATATGAATAACCCATAGAAATTCTTTGATATCAAATCTAATATATTGTAACTTATATTTTTAAGATTAAAATTAAATAAAGCAGCAACACCGTATAATGACCATGTTACAAACAAAAAATTAAATAAATATTTATTAATTATATTATCACCTACGTAATTATCGTATATTTCTTTAAATGATAAGTAAAAAAACAAAAAACCTAAAGGAAAGCTTATCATTTTTGAAACAATGTCCATTTCTCCTAAAACACCAAACAACAACATCAAAAAATTATAAAAAACAACTTTACCTATATTCTCTTTATCCTCTTTAATTACATCTTCTGTCTGTAAATCTTCTTTTTTATCTTTACTTGTATTGTATTTCATGTACATTACTGTTGATATTAACATTAATGGTGTTGTTATATTCCAGTCAATGTATCTTATTATAGTTACATTATTAGGTAACTTATCAAAATTACTTACAAGCCAATAATAAAAAACAAATTCTACTGCTTGAACTATTGTTTCTAATTTTAATACATCAAGTAATATTTGATCTTCTGGTTTTAACTTTATAAATAATCCTAAACTTCCTATTGCACCAGTTATTAATTGTAAGTATAAAGAAATATATGCAGTGTAGTATAATATTTTTTTATAATCCATATATATAATTAATAAATGAAAAAAATATATGAAAATATTTTTGATTATTCTATTATAATAGTATATTTGTTATACTTCATTATTGTATATAATCTTTATTCCTCACATAAAATATCATTTGGAAATAACCTATTATCACAAGAAAAATTAAAAGAATATTTAGACAAAATCCAAATCTTTTTAAGACTATTCGTTATGTCTATATTGTTAATCAGATTCAATCCATTAACTAAAACTAGTTTTACTGATTTTGACAGAAAATTAGTATTCGCATCATCACTCTTTCTACTTAGTACTACAGGAATAAACGAAATAATCAAAAGTCTATTATTAAATCTAACATCTTCTTAGAAGCAATCTTGTCTATTTCTTTTTCTTCTTCTTTCTTTATAATGTGTTCATAATTTATATCTTTTAAAGATACATTTAAAAAATCTATAAACTTATTCTTATTACTCATAATTATTTTAGAACTTTCTAAAAAACGACCAAACAAATCATTTAAAGATAAAGAATACACATAAGGTTTTACATGTATATAATAAACGTTTTCATGTTCCATATATCTATGTTTCATGTCATCTATAAAACAAACTTGAGTATCATTTGGTAATTTTGTACATTTTATCAAATCATCATATGTTTTATAATTAGTTGTACGCATTCTTTCTATAATATCTCCATTCACCATAAATGCACATATAACATTATCAAATTTTAAACCTTCACATATACTCTCTAAATACCCTTTTATGCGTGTCGTCCACATTTTAGGCCCTTGATTATTTGTATATATACATATTTTATCTATTTTTCCAATACTTTTTTGAGATGTTAAATATTTAAATATATTACAAATTTCAGGTCTTAAACATTCTTTTCTATATAAGTTCATTATGCTATCAAATTGAGTTTGTGATAATCTTTTATTCATATAATTTTCTATACTTTTAAATAATATTGATAACTGAGAAAAGTATCCTAATGTTCCATCCATATCAAATACTACAATTCTTTTTGTCATATTATAATAACATATTTTTATATTTACATATATTATTAGGTACTATGACAACATTAAATCAAGAGGATTACAAAAATGTTTTAAAATATTATAATAAAAATATTCCTTCTGACAAAAGCAAACTAAAATCAATAGCTGAAGATATTATTGCTAGTAAATTATGTAATTGTATTAAAAAAATTAACAAAAATTATTCAGAACAACCTAAAAGTATTGGAATTTGTAAAAATTCAGTTTTAAAAAAAAAAAATTTATCAGTATACAAATTTAAGTGTGCAAAAAAGAAAGCATATTTAGTAGGTAAAACAAGATCTAAAAAACTTCTTAAAAATGGAATTATTCCTTCTGGTAAAAGAACACGCAAAAAAAATTAATTTTTTTTTAAATAATTCATAACAGATAATAAAACCTTTTCTTGATTAGTTAATTTTCGAAATATCAAATTTTCATCCATTTTTATTTGAAAACAACATCTCTTTCTGCCATAATTATTTTTACATATTATAAATGTACCACCATCTCTTAACTCAACATCACATATTGTACCTCCTGATGTCAATTTTATATCATCGGGTTTAAGTAAGTTTATCCAACGAATATAACAACCGTTTAAAAAATGAGGTATTTCATCAATGTAAACATAATCTTCTAATTTATCTAATATTTCATCTTTATAATTATTATCTAAGTATAAGTCATTTATTACATTAGCCTTCATATTATCTATTTCTTCTGTCGTTAAATTCATTATATAAGAATTATCTTCATTATCTAATGCTGTTTGTAGTATTTCCATTGTTTTTTCTTTATTATTTTCTTTATCATTCATAATTATATTCTAGTCTTATTTTTATATTTATTAATTAAATTTAATCACTTTAATTAATAAACAAAATGTTTACATCATAAGACGAATAATTAATAAAAATACTAAACTGTGTACAACAACTCCAACTTGTGTAGCACAACCATTTCCATCGGAAATTTTAACTAACTTTCCTAAAATCTTGTTAACTAATTTGTAAGTCATAGGATTAGCAATTACAAAAAAGATAATTGCAGAGTATAAAGAATACCACCATTTAAGAGTGTCGGCATCATGAACGACAGAGGACTTTTCACCCATTATATATATGAAAAATATTTTTTTTTAAAACCATATATAAAATTCATCATCTGTGAAATTTTCAGGAAGAGTATTATTTTTATTATTATTCAGTTGATTTTTTTCTTCATCCCTCTTTTTTTTAGCTTCACTCATAGTTCTATTGTATGCTTTGTAAATATTTAATTGTTTAGGATCTATTAAGAATACAATTGGTTTATCCTCTTTTTTTATTTCTTTATTATCTTTTATTTTTTTAAATTGTTCTTCTAAATATTTTTTTTCCTTCTTCTTTTTATTTACCTTTTTATCATTTTTTGTATTATGATCTTTATATGCCCCGTAATTTTGTCTTATATTTTCCTTTATATCTTCTAAAAATGTATCTTTTGTGTAAACATTTCTTTCATTGATATTATTCATATTAAAAAAACTAATGTTCCTTTCTATTAATGTAGTGATATTATAAACAGACTCTTCAATATCATAACTTAAAGGTTTATTTAAATTGTAATAATCATTTTCAAACATATTTCTTTTAATGTTTATTTTACGCATTGAAAAATGAAACAAAAAACATGAAGATACATTAAACAACAAAAATATATGATAATAAAACATGGTGTATTATATCTATATACAAAAAATTTTTTATATATATCAATTAAAAAATATATTATTAATTAATTCATTAAGTATAAATTCTAGCTATCTATCTACAATGCTCTAGTAGTTAAGCTTTGTAAAGCATTAACTACTGCATCTATCACTCTCTGCTCATGTTGTCCGATTGCGTTATCACTTCTAGTTGTTACATTATTATTAGGAAGTTCATCTTCTTCAAAAACAGAAGCTAAATTATAAACTTCACGAGAAGCTCTTCTAGGTCTTCCTCTTCGACGACGTTGTCTTGGCTCTTCATAATCATCTTCTACTGTAGGAGGTAGCCATCCATCAACACGTTTTGCAAATTCTGTTCTACAACAAGGACAATTATTTCCTTGAGGATTTTGAAAATGACTTAAAATACAATCACAACAAAATTTGTGACCACACTTAGTAATCATTACATTTGCTTCACCAAGTTCATCCCAACAAATACCACATGTTGTAGAATCACTTACAACAACATTCATTGGTTGTGTATCGGCAGGTGGTGGTGGCATGTTACTTAGATCAGGAGGAGGTAACATTACGCCTCTTCGAATTTGATTTGTATTATTAGCACTTGCATTACTAACAGTCACAGAATTAGGAGATGCTGGAGGTTCATTCTCCTCGTTTTCAACAGTCAAATCAAATTCTCTCAGTAAATTACGATTAACATTATAAGACCCTTGTACAAATCCAAAATGTTCTTCATGAAGAGTCTTTACTCTGTCAAGAACTCTTAATCTAGCTGTTTTTGAATCACATTGTCCACGAGGACGATCTAAACACTTAGATAATTTTGATCTATGACCATTGTTAAACCAACTTCTAGCTGGAGGTTTCCAATTACGATCATTTGGACCAATCATAACTATACTATCACAATTTGGATATAAATTACTTAATGCAGGAGGCATACAACCCTCGCTTATTAATCGACCAACATGTTTATATTCTTCACCTGATGCATTTTCATATATCATTTGAATACCTTCATGCTCGTTATAACCAAAACGATTATGAATCCATCCAATATTTCGATAATTAATGTAGATGCATGTAAACCACCAGTTTCTATTTGTTTGATCACTCCCATCAAATAATGGATCATAACCATTAGTAAATATACATTGAGCACGATGCTCAATCAAATTAGGGCATGTAGAAACTGTGTGATTTTCAGAACAGAAAGAGCAAACCATTTTTTAATGTAATAGTAAATCAGTATATATTTCTTATTCAATTTTGTTTGAAATTGGAATCAATTTTTTTTAAATAGATTAGAGGGGGGGGGTCCAAATCAATTTTTTTGAAATAAATATATTGATCCAGACTTATTCAAAAAAAATTGATTTGCTTTGAAAACAAATTGAATAAGGTATACTATTAATCAATTACTGATTACACAAGCAATCAAAACTACTACAACAATGCAAGCTCAAACTACTTTCCAAACCACCTTCACTCGTTCTGATGTTCGTGAGTTTCTTCGTGCTAAGTGTGCTAAGAACTTTCTTAAGAAGATGAATGAAGATGATAAAGAAAAGTTGTTTACCGAGGCCAATACGGATAAAGCAAGAGATGATTTTAAAAACTCTGATTGGGTGAAAGAAATCATTGGATCTTGGGATCGTGTTGAGGCTGATTATATTCCTGTTTCCGAAATGGAGGTTGTTGTGATGAAACCTGAACAAGTTGACGCACTTAACCAAAAATTCGAAAAAAAGGAAGCTGATCGCATCTCAAAACAAGAGGAAAAGATGGCAGCTAAGGAAGAAGCTAAGAAAGCCAAGTTAGCTGCTAAGGAAGAAGCTAAGCAAGCCAAGCAAGCCGAAAAGGAAGCCGCTAAGCAAGCTAAGGTAGAAGCCAAGGAAGCCGCTAAGGAAGAAGCTAAGCAAGCCAAGTTAGCTGCTAAGGAAGAAGCTAAGCAAGCCAAGTTAGCCGCTAAAGAGGCAGATAAGCAAGCTAAAATTGAAGCCAAGATGGCTGAAAAAGAAGCTGCTAAAGCCTTAAAACTATTTGAAAAAGATAAGACCAAGACGACTAAATCTGTTATTCGTCATGTTGTTCTTAAGTTAACTGATAGTGACAAGCGTCTCTTGATTTGTGATAATCTTGACTTCTTTAGCAACCAACTTGTTCAAGACAAGGAAGAAGGTGAAGTGTTAACAATTGATGAGGTAATTGCCAAGGCAAGAAGTCCTCTATATAAGAGGTTCCTCTTTGAAAATCAAAGCTTTATTAGCAACATGTCTTATTATGAATCAGCAGTTGGAATTGTTGCTGAAATTGACAATGAAAGTGTATCTACAGAAGAAAATTAAGGTAAGTACTAGCTAGGAGTAGATAGAATAGATATTTATATTTAATTAATTAATTAATCTTTTTTAATTTTTATTAATATTATAATATTTATTAATATTAATAGTATGAATAATGTATTATATGATGGATTAGTTGGTCTTCTATTTTTTGGTGGATTGTCTTATGTATCTAACAAATACAAAGATAAAACATATTATTTTAAATTAGTTGCGTTTTTTTGGGCAGCACCATTTACATATTTTTATTTACTTTACATAACTTCTCGTTCTGGAAAAAAAGCATTAGATGGATTTAATAAACATGCACTCATTGGAACAATTGCTACAGCAATTCTTATATTGAATTATATGTTGTTAAAGGAAAGTTTTGAAATTAATCAAATAATAATAATAACTTTTATTTTAACTATAATTTTTACTTTTGGATATTACTATTTTAAAATATTTGAAAAAGTTTAAAAACAATATTCTAGTATTATCATGGGAGGTGTAACAAGTTGTTTTAATAACTGCATAAAAATTATATCTTATGAAGATGATGAAGTTATGACAAATAATAATTTATTTATTTCAACAGATTTTTTAGATGATGGAGTTGTTCATAATTCAATGAAAGCACCAAGAGTTCGTTTTAGTTCCAATGATGATTCCCCTCCATTTGAATCAAATAATAAAAATAATGGATACACTAGTTTTCAAAAATTTTATGATAATAAAGTTTTATCTATTTACTAATTTTTGTATTAACGTATTAAATTATTAATAATTATAAATTAATAATTTAAATTTAACAACATTTACATTTGAGACATTTATCATTACAACAATCGCAACAGTCACAACCACCTCTCAATCTTAAAACAAGATGTAATGTACTTTCTTTTTGAATATTATAATCACTCAATGTACGTCCATCTTCAAGTTGCTTACCAGCAAAAATCAATCGTTGTTGGTCTGGTGGAATTCCTTCCTTATCTTGAATTTTTCTTTTAACGTCATCAATAGCATCGGATGGTTCTACATCTAATGTAATAGTTTTTCCAGTGAGTGTCTTGATAAATACTTGCATATCTATATATATATAAACAATATTATTTTTATATAGTTTTACTAATATTTTCATTCAGTTACTGTATTAATTTCATATTTACTAATAATACTTTTAATATCTGAACCATCTATTGTTCTTTTATCTTTAATTAAATTAACTAATTCATCAAACAAGTCGCTATTTTTATCGATTATATCTAATGCTTTTGTATAACCAAATTTGACTAACATTGATATTTCTTCATCTAATTTAATTTTTGTATATTCACTAGGCCCCTCTCTGGCCATTCCTAAATCTCTTCCTATAAATGGTTGAGCATTTGTAGTATCATCAACAGGTCTAAAATCATTACCAAATCCATATGTAGTAACATAGTTCTTTGCAATTTTATTTGCTTGAATTAAATCATTAGATGCACCTGTAGTTATATCTAAATCAATATAGTCATTAAATATATATTTATCAAAATTAGTTTCATTTTTCTTTAATTTTCTGTAAAGATAAACTTCTGCTGCTCTTCCGCCTAGAGCGACCATAAGATTTGCTAACATATATTTTTTTGTTGCGTATTTCATATAACGTTCTTTTGGAGTAAATAATGTGTATCCTCCCATGCCACTTTTATTTTCATTTATAGTTACTTTTCTAACATCAAAGAATTCAGGAAATATAGATGCCATTAAAGCATGTCCTATCTCGTGATTAGAAACTAAATCTACAATATTAGGATCGGATACCTGAACATTTGAAGGTAAACCAATAGTAACTTTTTCATATGCTTTATACAATTCTTCCGAATCTATTTCGGTTTTATTATGTCTTACTTGAAATATAGCTGCTTCATTTGCTAAATTTGCTATATCAGCCCCAGAGAAACCTTGTGTTAATACCGCCAGTTCATCTAAGTCTACATTTTTACTTATTTTCTTATTTCTAAAATGAACTAATGAAATTGCCTTTCTACCTTCCTTATCAGGTAATGGAACTGTTACTTTTCTATCAAATCTACCTGGTCTAGTTAATGCATTATCCAAAATATCAGCACGATTAGTTGCTGCTAAAACAACTATTCCTTCACTTGGTGTAAATCCATCCATATTAGTTAATATTTGATTTAATGTTTGTTCTCTTTCATCATTACCACCTGCTATACCAGTTCCTCTTTGTCTACCTACAGCATCTATTTCATCTATAAATACTACACAAGGTGCCATCTTTTTTGCTTGTTTAAATAATTCTCTTACTCTTTTTGCACCCAAACCAACATACATCTCAATAAATTCAGAACCACTAGCACTTATGAAAGGAACACCTGATTCTCCAGCTACTGCTTTAGCTAATAATGTTTTACCAGTTCCAGGAGATCCTTCCAATAAAACTCCTTTTGGAATTTTAGCTCCAGCATCCTCATATTTTTTTGCATTTTGTAAAAAATCGACTACTTCCATTAATTCAAATTTTGCTTCATCACAACCAGCTACATCATCAAATCTTGTTAATAATGGAGGATCACCCGGTTCTCCTTCCCACATACTATTCATATTTCCTCCAAAAGGCCCTCCTCCTGATTGTCCAGGCATTCCTCCAGGTAAACCTGGTGATGGACCTCCACCACCTCTTCCAGTAAAAAGAATTATTAAATAATTAAAAAATATAGATGCACCAATAAATACACCAACTGTTAAAAGTCCTTGACCTATACTTGATAATAACGGTCCAATTACTGATACAGGTAATTTGTAAACATCAAAATTTACATGATGTGATACTAAAAAATCAACTAATGTATTATATGTCCCAGGTAATAATTTAACACCATGTAAATTACTTGCATGTATATCTCCAGTTATTGGAAAATGTTTAGCATCAATTGCAATTGCTCCATTACCTGAATCAAGTATTGTTACCCCTTCAACATTATTATTTTTTATTTCTTCTATTAATTCACTAAAACTCCATTCTATACCTGGTTCTTGACCTATTAATCCCTTTACTACTTCTGATGGATGTATGTGAAAATCAATAGCAGAAGATACACTTTTATCTTCTAAAACACCTGAAAATTTTTGAATATTATTTCCAAAATCACCAATACTATTTATTGTATTTAAAGGATTACTTGTTGTTTTAAAAGATGATAAACCTTTCTTTAAAATTTTATAATTGTTCAATGTACCAATTCTAAATTTATTTGAAATAAAACTAGAAATTACAGGTAAGTATGCTAATATTAACAAATACTTCATTATTTAATATTAACAATTTTTTTAAATTATTTAAACTTATCACATTTAAAACATTGCGCCAAATGCTCCACCTAGTGCTTCATTAGCTGCCATCAATGGAGTACCACCTTGAAAGTTTTCTCCTGGTGTTGAAGCATTAATTAAAGGATTATCAGTTTTATAATACATACTATCAAACCCATTATTTGCTTCACTCTTTAAACTTAACTTTTCAGGCATTGGAAATTGAGCTGTTGCTCCACTATTATCTGGTGTTCTAACTACTGGACCATTTTTTGGTTTCTCTTCTTCTACATTTGATGTTCCTGTTATGAATTCATATAATCTATCCGTTAATATATTTACTTTCTCTCCAAGTTTTGTATTTAAACTTAAAACTATTACTAAAACTCCTAAAATTGAATTTTTTGTAATGTATGGCTCATACTTTTCACCACTATATGGAGGAACAAAAGTTATTAATCTGTCAATGTAATATAAACCAAAAAACATTACTAAAATTTGTGCAAATATTTCTATTACTATTTCTAAACTACTTTTGGATTCATCAACTTCTGGTACATAAGCTCGTACACCTTTGTTCAATAAAACAACAGGTATTATTGCAAGAAATGCATATTGAAGTGTATTCAATAAATCTGATTTTGTTGTATCATCAAATTTTAAAACATGATTCATAAAATTTAATTTTTCTCCTGATTTTTTACTTGCTTCTTGTAAATCTTCCATATTTATTACTTAGATAATATTATTTAATAAACACATTATAATAAAATTGATTAATATTTAAATAATCATTTAATATTATACTAAAATGGTTAAAATTTGTGATAAGAAATATCCTGAGCCTAATGAAGAAAAATATCAAGAGTATTTTTCTAAATTTTCTTTTCCACTAAGTGATTTTCAAAAATACGCTATTGAAGCTACTGTTGAAGGAAATCATGTTTTAGTTACTGCTCATACTGGATCTGGTAAAACACTACCAGGTGAATTTGCCATTGAATACTTCGTATCTAAAGGGAAAAAGGTTATTTACACAAGTCCAATTAAAGCATTAAGTAATCAGAAATTTTATGAATTCTCTCAAAAATTTCCAAATATATCTTTTGGTATTTTAACTGGTGACATCAAAACAAATCCTGAAGCTGATGTTTTAATTATGACAACTGAAATATTACAAAATACACTTTATTTAAAAAAAAGAGATATTATTACTACATCTAAACTTCATTTTGATATGGATATTCAAAATGAACTTGCATGTGTTATATTTGATGAAATACATTATATTAATGATGAAGATAGAGGTAAAGTATGGGAAGAGTCAATTCTTATGTTACCCCCACACGTTCAAATGGTTATGTTATCAGCTACTATTGATAAACCAGAAGTTTTTGCTGCTTGGTGTGAAAATCGACATCAATCAGATAAAATTGTTTATTTAGCACCTACTAATTTCAGAGTTGTTCCACTTAATCATTACATATATTTAGACACTAACACATCTATATATAAAATATTAAAAGATAAAGATAAAGAAAAAGAAATCAAAAAAGTTATTAGTTTACCTCATGTATTAAAAAAACAAAACGAAAAGTTTAATGATAATAATTTTAATATTATTAAAAAAAATTTACAACTTTTCTCAACCAAAGGTGTTACAATCAAACCTAACTATGTACTTAATAATCTTATTAGATACTTATACAAAAATGATATGTTACCTGCAATATGTTTTGTATTTTCTAGATTTAGAGTTGAAAAATATGCTAAGATGATTAATGTTAATCTATTTGATTATGATGATGCTCATCTTCCTTCAATCATTAGAAGAGATTGTGAAAATATTATTCGTAAATTACCTAATGCACATGAATATCTTAAATTACCAGAATTTAATGAACTAGTTTCATTACTTGAAAAAGGTATCGCAATACATCACGCAGGTATAATGCCTATTCTTAGAGAAATGGTTGAATTATTATTTGGAAAAGGATACATTAAAGTTTTATTTGCTACAGAAACTTTTGCTGTTGGATTAAATATGCCCACTAAAACTGTTATATTTACTTCAATGAACAAATTTACATCTGATGGCCCAAGAGATTTGTATGCTCATGAATATACACAAATGGCAGGAAGAGCAGGAAGAAGAGGATTAGATACTGTAGGACACGTCATACATTGTGCTAATCTTATTTATGATGCTGGATTACCTCATATGAACGGATATAAAAAAATATTATCTGGTGTACCACAAAGTCTTAAATCTAAATTTAAATTCACATATGGTTTGATTCTTAATCTTATATCTGTTGGTAATATGTCCTTCTGTGAATTTATACAAAAAAGTATGTTAAATCAACAAATACAATCACAAATTAACGGAATTAATACTAAAATTGAGTCACTTCTACTAAAAGTTATTGAAGAAAAGGAAAAACTTGATAATATGAATGTTAACATGGAAATAATTAATCAATATTTAGATATTAAAAATCAACTAGATATTACGTTTCAAAACAAAAAAAAACAAAAAGAAAAATTATTACATAATATTAATTCTATTGAGGCTATTTATCCTAATATCAATGAACATATTAAACAACTCGATAATGTAAAAATGATACAAAAAGATATTAATAGTAGTGAAACATCACTTAAAGATACTATCAACTATGTAGAGAATAATGTATCTATTATATTACATATACTACTACAAAACGAATTTATCACAAAAAATGAAGACTTAATTTATTCACTTACTATAAAAGGAAATATTGCTTCTCATATTCACGAAATACATTCCTTACTTGTTGCTGATTTATATGTAAAAGGATATTTTGATGATATGGAAGAGGCTGATCTTATCGGTTTCTTTAGTTGCTTCTCTAATCTTAAAGTTTCTGATGATTATAAAGATTTAAGTTGCCCTGAAAAATATTCTAAAATTAAAAAAGCAATAGATTATTCACATGAATCTATTCAAAAATTTTCTGACTGTGAAACATTACATAATATTTATGATACTTCCGATAATTATGAAATACAATACGATTTTATTAGATATTCCTATATATGGTCAAAATATGTTAATAATGAAAAAGAAGCCAAGAAAATAATAGAAGAAGCAAAATCTGAAAAAAATATATTTTTAGGAGAATTTATTAAAGCACTCTTAAAAATAAATAATATTGCATCTGAATTTGAAAACTTGTGTGAAGTTACAAATAATATGAAGTTATTATCTAAAATTAAAAAAATTCCTGAACTTACAATGAAGTATATTGCAACAAATCAATCGTTATACGTATAAAAATAATATAATTGTTATATTTAAATAAATGCCAAGAACACTTGACGAATTGATGGAAGAATCTAAACAATATACATATAAAGAACCAGATAAACCAAGAGAAAAATGGGAGAATGATGAATGGTTCTTTAAAGCAATATCGATTGTAATTATGGAACCTGTTTTAATAAAATCAGCTCAGATAATATGTGGTTGGTTTCCACCTATGAAAGTTTTATTTAAAACAACCATTAAAAAATATATGGTACATTGTAGTAAACAAACACCATTAAATAATACAATAAAACAACATAATTAAGCTACCATCTCCATTTCCAATTTTTCATGATGATTATAATTCAATACTTCAAAGTCTTCAAACTTATAATCATCTATACTATCATATTTGTTTTTTATTATTAACTTTGGAAATTCATAAACACTATTTTCTAATTGTTTACAAAGTGTTTCTTCATGATTTTTATAAATATGTGCATTACCTATTACATGAACAAATCTCTTTGCCTTCAAATTACAATGATGAGCGATTAAATGTGTTAAAAATGAATAACTAGCTATGTTAAATGGAACACCTAGTCCGACATCACCGCTTCTTTGATATAAACAACACTCTAAACAATCATCATTTGTAACGTTAAATTGTACTAGTGTGTGACAAGGCGGTAAAACCATTTGATGTAACTGACATGGATTCCATGCTGACATCACCAATCGCCTAGAATACCTCTCATTTGGATCTTTTAATTTATTTATTATATAATTTAATTGATCTACACCTTTACCAGTATAATCTGTATGACAATCATTGTACTCTGCGTTAAAATGTCTCCATTGATGTCCATATACAGGGCCTAAATCATTTTCATCTTCATAATATAAACCTTGCGATCTTTTAAAATCATTACTTGCATTTGCGTTCCATATTTTTACTTTTGATTTTTGTAATATACCATTATCTGTTGATCCTGAAATAAACCAAAGTAACTCTTTTAAACATGTTTTCCATGCTACTTTTTTTGTTGTTAACAACGGTAACGAACCATCAACTAAATTATATTTACTCATATTACCAAAAACTGATTTTGTTTTACCATTTCTTGTAATTGTTTCCTCTCCAGTTTCTATTATTTCTTTTATTAAATTTAAATACTGATTTTCATCAAACATAATTAATATATACGAATTATGTTTAAACTTTTTAAAATTTATTTATTAATAAATTATTTTAATACATCCTTCTCTCTCTTCATCAAATATCGTTTTTTCTTTATCTTTAAAAAATTTATTAATAAAATAACTTTCATGTTCTCTTCGACAATCATCTCCATAAATTATAGTCCCTTTCTTAGATAATAGAGTTGACCAATAATAAGGAATTAATCTTCCTGGTGAATTCTGATATTGGGAGCCACCTTGTGGTCCATCAATAATAATAATATCAAATGGCGCTAAATTTTTTATTTCTTCGGGAATTGTATATTTGCTTATAGCATCATCACGCATTTTTAAACTATTTTTAAGTTTTGTTTTATAATCATATTTAATAATATTGGATTTTGGTATATCATTTATATTTAATTTTATATATTCATCTTTATTTTCTATAAAATAAGTATTTTTATTTCCATTATACCACATCTTAGAATCATATCCCAACCCAAATACTAACATTTTAGTATTTGATGTAAAATTACTAAACACATCGTCTATTACATTTTTTGAAATAAGTATTTTTTCGTTATAAAATTCCATATATTTATATATATATATAATCATTTATTCTATCATTTGTAAACGTATCTTTTGTTTTAATTTATTTTGATCCATAAATAAGTATATTTGAAATTTCTTATTTTCAAAATTTTTTACTTCTGTTCTTACTGTTATTCTTGATGCCATTTTCAATTCAGGTAAATACACTATATATTGATATAAACAATCGTTCCTTTGTACTTTATCAAACAAATAACCATCATATATTTTTTCTAACACTTCAGGGTTATTAAAACACATTTCCAACATTGTACAATCGATTTGTATCTTTCTTATTGCTCTCATTGTTACATTTACATAATCCAATTCTGATATCCATTGATCATAAAATTTATTTGCATCATCACTTAACTCTATCATTTTATTATTCTTTTGAAACTGTATCATATTCAAAAGATCTATCAAACGTCTAATTGGTGAAGTTATATGAATATAAGATTCTAAATCTAATAATTCATGCTTTTTGGAATAGTCTGTACTATATTGTCCACTTGAACTATTCCATATTTTTAAGAATTTATTTACTTCATCGGGTACATCGGTTGGAATATTTTCTACATTTCCAAATGCAGCTGATCTATATATTCCATTATTATTTTTTATCATCTCTTTACCACATTGATAATTCATTAATATCATTAAATATGTTATTACATCATAACTTGTTGTAATATCACTTACATATTTTTTCTTTCTATTAAATGAACTAACTATATTTTTTATTAAATTATAATCCTTCATATTTAATAAAGACTCTTCTTCATATCTATAATTTTTTGATACTTTTATTATACTATTATTAAATGAAATATTTGATATATCTAAATTATCATCTATTTCTATATCGATTACAAATGCAAATCTTATCTCCTTTTCTTGTAAACTACATAACATATCAGATAAAACTGTTGGTAACATTGGTCTTTTTCTATCAGGTAAATATATTGTAGATATTCTACGTGAAAATGATTTCCACAGATTTAGATATTCTATCCATACTGTTACATTTGATATATATATACTTAAAACTGTTTTATCATTATTCTTAATTATACCTATTGCATCATCATAATCCATACAACCTTCACCATCTATTGTAAATATATTATCATCTCTTCTGTCATTCATATTTGAATATTTATTCATTATTAACTCAATAAACTCGTTATGAGATTTACTTTTTAATGAATTTGATGTTGCCCTATTAAAACCTTGTATTGATGCGTTTAAACTTTTACAATATAATTGATATTCATAAAAATTATCTAACTTATCTACATTCCCTATGTTTTGTACCATTCTACCTTCAGGATGTTTACTATCCCAATTACTATATTTAAATGTTATATATTTATTTACTAACTTCTTTTTAAAACCGATCCTCTTTATTTCATATGGTATTAAAAACACAGGTAATCTCCTATCATCAGGAATACATTTATATAAATTTTTACCATTCTTCTTACCATATGTTTTATTCTCATCTAATACTAAAACTCCTGCCATACTTTCTACTGACTGAACTGTAGAATGTAACATATCAATATTACTTAAATCTGTTATCTTAAAAACATCTCCACTAAACAATTTCTTATCTACAGGATCAATTCCAGGATTAGTAACATTTTCTAAAGAATTTGCATTAATAAAGCTATATTCACTATATTCTCTATTTTCAATGTATATCCTGTATTGTTCTTCCATGTCACTATTGTAATTCATATTGTAATTTAAATTTTATATATTTTTTATAATTAATTCAATTTTATTCCGAATTAAATTTTAATAATTATATTTAATTATATAATGAGGAAAAATTTATTTAACTGGGTTAAAAATAAAATTCCAAAAATTTCTGAGACTGAGCTAATAGCTTTAAGGAGTGGTAACACATCCATTGATAGGCAAATATTAAGCGCACAAAAAATCGTTTTTCCAAAAAATATTCAACATACTAAAAAACTTCCTGATACTTTACTTAATAATCTATTTGATAATTTTGACTATACTAAAATTTACCCCAATGATAATAAAAACAAATGGATACAATATTTAGCAAAAAATAAATTTTTTAGTTTTATTATTGATGAAAAATATGGAGGTATTAAATTATCTGTTAATGAATTGTCAAATACACTTACTAAAATTGCAAGTGTAGATCCAGCTTTAGGTGTAGTTACAATGGTTCCAAATTCTTTAGGTCCAGGAGAATTATTAACTCTATATGGAACTGAACAGCAAAAGAATAAATATTTACCAAAACTTGCTGATGGTACATTTATTCCTTGTTTTGGTTTAACAGGTCCAAATAATGGTTCAGATGCTACTGGAAAAATTGATGAAGGAAATCTTATTTTAAAAGATGGAAAAAAATATATAGAAATTACAGTTAATAAAAGATACATTACTCTTGGTCCTGTATCTAATCTTATTGGAATTGCATTCCGTTTAAATGATACATATGAATTATTAGATAAAGGAAAACCAGGTGTTACTGTTGCTTTAATTGAGAAAGATACATGTGGTTTACAACAACTAACACATCATAATCCTATGAACGCTGGATTTCCAAATGGTACTCTAAAGGGTGATCTTCTTATTCCTGTTGAAAATATTATTGGTGGAGAAGCTAATGCTGGTAATGGATGGAAAATGTTGATGGAGTGTCTTTCTGCTGGTAGAGGTGTTAGTTTACCTGCTACTGCTAATGCAAGTAGTAAAGTTGCTACTTTTGGAATAGCAAATTACATTCAAATCAGAGAACAGTTTAAAATGCCCTTATCTAAGATGGAAGCCATCCAATTAAAATTTAATAATATGGTTTATAATACATGGATTATACAATCTTCTATATCATTAACAAATGATATATTAGATGAAGGAAACTCTCCAGCTGTTATTAGTGCTATTATGAAACAGCAATGTACCGAACGTGGGAGAATTGTTCTTAATGAAGCTATGGATATTCACGCAGGAGCTTCTATATGTTTAGGGTACAGTAACTTTCTTGAAAAATTTTATAGAGCTGCACCTATTGGTATTACAGTAGAAGGATCAAACACACTTACTAGAAGTCTTATCATTTTCGGTCAAGGATTAAACAAAAGTCATCCACATATATTTAGTATATTAGACTCTATATTAGAAAAAGATGAAGATAAATTTTATCATCATTTTACAAATATAGTAAAAAGTTCTTTACTTATATATTTTAAATCATTACTTAATATTGGCGCAACTACTAAATTGGAAGAACAAAAAATTCATTATGCCAGTTTAGTTAATTTTATCGCATTAAAAGGTGGTTCACTTAAAAAAGAACAAATGTTATCTGGTGATATGGCAGATATTTTTAGTAATTTATACTTGGCATATAGTGTGGAATATTATTATGATAAAAATAACATTAGCTATAAATTAAAAGATTATGTTATTAAGAGATTACTTATTGAGAATAATATATTGATTAACAAAGTATATGATAACATGGGATTATTAGAAAGAATACTTCTTTTCCACATTAAAAAAAGTGTTAATAACATTTCTTACGCTGTAGAAAAAGATGTTTTTAAGGAAATTATGGAAAATAAAGACATATTAGAAAACATAAAAGAAAATATACACGTTAAAAATAACGTATTAGAAGACATGGAAATTATAAATAATACACCACTTGATAATAAAATGAAATCTGATCTAGTTGAAAAAATTATTAATGTTGGTGAATATGAAAACAAATAATAATTATACATTCACTTTTGTATAACATTTTCTACATAGAGGTACATAATTTGTTACTCCTATACTTATTTGTTCACTTTCTTCAGATATTCTATGTGAGAATGGTGCTTTTGTACCATCTTTACAATATGCACATAATGCATGCAATTTAATATAATCATCACATTTTGGTATAAGTTTCAAAACATCTCCGAATACTTGTTGTTTAAAATCTCCGTCCAATGCGGCAATATGAACTCTTTTATCCCATTTTTCAACCATATTTATACAAACTTCGTATAAATCTTCGAAAAATTGTCCTTCATTAATCAATATTACATCGGAATCCATTAGTTTTGGAATAATTTCTTTCAACGTTTTACATTGAATACATGGTATCATTTGTTGATCATGTGTAGATAACAATTCATCGTGGTAACGTTTATCTGCTTCATAATTCACTACACATATTTTTTTACCAATATATTTGTATATTTTATATTGTTGCATCAACCATGATGTTTTTCCTGAAAACATACATCCTCCACAAATACTTAAATATCCGGTATTTTTTTCCATTTTACTTTACTAAATATATTATTATAAAATTAATCATTTTTTTCTATTTTACTAAATATATTATTATTTTTTATATAATATATTTAATTAATAACTAGGATAACTTCCTTGTAATAACATTCCACATTGACCATCACCATCATTATATTCATAACCTCTTCCAAGTTTAATGTAACCATTTTCTCCCCAACTATCACTCCATGAATTCTTTACTAAATAATATTTCTCACCATTTTCTACACCATAACCAACTACTAATACTCCGTGATCTAAGTTTGTACCGCAACTTCCCGTAAATACTCCACTCTTATATAATTGAAAATCTCTACTATCTGCTTGTATAGCGATTGAAACTGGTTGTCTACTTAATGCTGTCATCATTGCATCATCTGAACTACTTTCTACATTATAATATCTTTTTATGTCACTATATTTTACATTATCACATGTTGTTTTACAATCTCCTCTTTGTTTTGTTATTCCAGATGAATATGGATAATCATTCTCACTACATAAACCATCTCTATCTATTATCCAATCAAAAGCATTATTCATTAATCCACCATTACAACCATGATCTTTTCCTCCATTTCCTAGTTTATCACAATCCACTAACTGTTGTTCAGAAAAAGAAACTAATTTATTATTCTTTATATAATACGCACCTTCTAATGCACCTGTTGTAGAAAAACTCCAACAAGAACCACATTGTCCTTGATCTTTCACTTCTGTTACTGCACCTTCATCTACCCAATTAATACTTTCTTTATAATCATAATCACTTACATTTGTTTCAAAAATATTTTCATTTCCTAATAATATTGTTTTAAAACCCATATATTCTTTGAAGTCATCAATTAACATTCCTGAATACTTATTATGTCCTAAAGTATATGTCATATTTTGACTATTTACTTCGTTTATGTATTCATCATTTGATCTCCAATTAATAAATGTATTAGTGTAATCTTGTTCATGATAAGTTAATCTATGTTCTTGAAACCAATTCTCAAATCTTTCAATTAGTGATGATTTCGAAAATCCAATAAAAAACATTGAAAAAATAAAAACTATATTTTTCATTATATAATATATAATGTTCTTTTTATATACTATTTTTCTTTTATTTCCATTTTTATATTTTCTATACTTTTTTCTTCTTTATTTTCTTTTGAAACTTCTTCTGTATTTTCTAAATATTTATCACTTAAATCTATTTTTTTAAATTTTTCATTTTTTATATTATTCATTTGTAAATAATGCATACCTAGATAAGGAATAATTGAAAATATGTTAAAATAATTTCGATACTTCAATGATAACACTTTATTATTATCTTGAAATTTTATACTATAATACCAATATGGAGGAATAAAAATTGTTTGACCCTCTAATAATTTTATATCAATCACTTTTAATCTAGAAAAATCATTTTTAAATTCATCTTGAACATTCCATATATTTATGCTACTTCTAAACTCAAAATTTACATAGTCCATTATTGGGTGTAAATTTTCGTTATAACTTGGTGCTACAAGTTTTATATTACAATCACCCGATGATGCATAAATATAATTCCTATAATTTAAATCATATCTTAAAGGTGTATAACTTCCATTTGATCCAAATAGCATATCATAAAAACAATTAGAATGTAAAGGTGGTCTAAAAAATTTATCCTTTTCCTGCAATCTTTTTAATAATGCTGTATCTTTTATAAATGTTTCATTGTTCTCTGAATAATATTCACTACCTTTATCATTCTTAAAAAGTTTTTGAGATTTTTCATAATTCAAAGGTAAGTACATTAATTCATTACTTTCAGAGTTTGTATTTCTTATTAAAACATCATTTGTCTTAAAACTATCATTTTTTTCTTCTAATATATTTATTGGAAGCATCATTATATTTGCATTTATAATTACAGGTTGTTTTAGACTACATATTTCTTCTAATTTATCTTTTGATACTTCATTCAGTTCATATATTTCAGGATCATTACTTGTTATTGAATGGTAACTTATATGAATATACAAAAATAATACAATTAAAAAAATTATTGCTTCTAATAAATATGACATTAATTAAAATTCATATTTATTTTATTTTATTTTTACGTATTTACATTTAAACTTGTTCATCATCCCTCATCTCTAAATACTCTGGTTCTGGCATATTACATAAACTATGTATTAAGAATACGTTAATTACGATAAATAAAAAAGATAGAAGTCCTAATATATAAATTATTTGGTCCTTATCCATTTATATTATTATATTTACTTTCTAAATTCATATATCATAATAAATTATTCATTATCTGACATTTTGGGTGCTAAAAAGAACTGTAAGTAATTACTATCTGTTATTACCTCATCTAAATCATTGTTATCACTTAATGACAAACTATATAATACTTTTAATGGTATATCATCTTGAATACATATAAATACATTATTAGATAATTTTTGAAATTGTGTAAAATAGTGAATATATCTTGCTGCATAGGATGACTTTAAATCTGTATCGCTTGAATTATTTACAAAATATTCAAACTCATCTGATCCTATTTCTGTTTTCATTTCACCTTGTTCTGATGATTCTGATATTAATTTTACTTTATCATCACTACTAATATATTCGATGTTCACCGTATCACCAAATATTGATAATTGATCGATTAAAGACTTAAACTTTTTTGAAGGTAAACACAAATTTAAATGATATTCGGTTGGTGGAATAGTCATCATCTCTTCTTCATTGTCTATTAAAGGTATTTTAAAATATTTATTAAATTCTTCTTTATTATCACTTTCTGTTATAAAATCTACTTCAAATAAATCATTTTCTAACTTTAATAATATATTTTGTTTACCACCTCGAGCATTCAAAAGTTTAGATAAAATATTACAATTTACACCAACTACTATATCATTTTCTATTTCATAATTATCAAACCATGAACTCATTAAACTTAATTCGAATATACTTACATGAGAACTGTCTAAACCTTGAATATAAAACTTTTCTTCACTTACATTTATATTTATGTTTGTTGTAAACAATTTCAAATTTTGAAAAATATTTACAAAAATTGAACATTTATCTTCGTTTTTTATTTGGATATTCATTATTTATAATATTGTTTATTTCTTAAAATTATTTTCAATTTTATATTATAATATGATAAAAACTAAATTACTTGAAGAGTTAGTTAATGATATTCCATTTGAAATTCCTGAAAAACCTGAAATATATGATATTGTATTAGATAGTGGTGCAACAAATGGTGGTTACCTTATTGGATGTTTGTTATATTTAAAAGAACTTGAAGAAAAAAAATACATTATCATAAGAAAAATTTCAGGAAGTAGTATAGGTTCTATATGTGGATTTTTGTATTTATCTAATAATCTAGATTTATACGAAGACATATATTGTAACTCAAGAGATGATATTATACTTAATATTAATTTCAAGAAATGCACTACTATTCTTAGAAATTATATTCTTCAACAGGATCAAAATTTTTATCAAAAATTTAATAATAAACTTTATGTTTCATATTATGACACATCAAAAAATATTGATATAGTTACTTACAAATATAAAAGTAATAAAGACTTATTTAATAAAATTAGATACTCATCTTATTTACCTATATTTATTGATGGAAATATTACTGCTAATAATAAAATTGATGCTACTATACCTTATCTCTTTTATGAAAAAAATAAAGTATTATTTATTAATTTAACTACATACAAAAAATTATCAAATTGCTTGAATGTGTCTAATAAAAATTCTAGTTATAAGATTTTAAATGGTATTATTGACATACATGAGTTTTATACAACAAAGGTTAAAACTGAATTGTGTAGTTTTGTTAATGATTGGACATTTAATGAAAATACATTATTTCATCTAAGAGTTTTTATTGCATACATTATTAAGTACTTAATATCAAAATTTGTTGAGTTAAAAGAATATTATGAAAACCACAATGAACAATATAAAGCTCAATTTTTTAGATATATTGTAAAAATTGTAAGAAATCATATATTGCTTGCATCAGCATAATTACTACATTTGTGGGTTTCAATCAGAAATAATAAATCACTACAATCTTTTAAATTACTTAAATCATCTACTTTTTTAGATAAACACTCGTTTAATCTATTATTTAAAATATTACAATAATTATTACTTCCATATACTACTTCTGGTTTAGGTTGTCCGGTTTGTTTATCTGAATTACTACTAAATATCATATCTGTAACTTTACGTCCAATAGAACTTCCTGCGCCTAAAGCCATGCCTTCCATAATTGTTGAACCAAAATGTCCACTTTTATTTGTTGATATTACTTTATTATTCGAAGAAGGAGGAGGTGGTGTTTTTTTATTCAAAGAAGGAGGAGGTGGTGTTTTATTTTTTCTCATTATATATTCTTATATCATTTTTCTTTAACTTCTATTCCAATATTATCTTCTATTGTATCTTCATTAATTTTTTCTTCAGCTAATTTCAGGTCATCAAGATCATTATTCACATCATTATTTGTATCTTCTAAAATGTCATCTTTTGGTTCTAACAATTCTTCTTCACCAATAACACTATTGTCTTTTGATTCTGACATTTCTTCATTATCATTTTCACTATTAACACCAACACTTTCTTCACTTGTTTTTAAATAATTATTTATTTGTTCTTCTAATTTTAAAATACTATCACTATGGTTTTTTAAGATTTCATCTTTTTCGGACAACATTGTTTTCATATATGAAACATCAGCAAATAAATTATTGTAATTATCTTGTACAAACTTCAAATTTGCAATAGTACCATCTAACTCTCTTTGTATATTTCCTATTAATTCATCTTTATTTATAGAGCTACTAGTATGTGATTCAAATTGAACACCATTTTCTGATAATATTTCTTCTATATTTGTAATTTTTTGATTTAACATTGCAAATGCCTCAGGTATAGAAAGTTCTCTTCTAGTATTTTCTCTTTCGTAATTACGTTGTACTGGAGGAGGAGGAGGTTGAGATGCATATGGTTCTGCGAAAGAAGAATTTTGATTACTACTAAATCTTGAAGAAGTAGGCATATTTTGTCTAGGCATTGTTCCTTGTAACTGTGACATTCTTTGACTAGAACTCATCGTATTTTTTTGTGGTTGTGGAGGTTGACTTGTTTGAACGCCATTTGTAAATGGACTAGTTCTTTTGTTTTTTTGCGATGCCATTGCACGACTACTCATTATTTATTATCATATTAATTAATTTTTAAATATATATCGCAATGTTTTTTATCTTTGAATATCTAAAACCATTATTTTTTAATATTTATGAATTAACAGAAACTGTTAATTTAAGTTAACTTTTAAAATTGATTTAAAAAATGAAGAAGAAGTAAGTACAAATACAATGGTTGAAATAAATGACAAACTTAAAGTTATTTCATTATTTACAGGAATTGGTGGTATGGATATGGGATTTGATGGTGAAGTAATTGTACACAAAGATTCAATTATAAATAAAGAGTTTATAGATAAACCATATACTATAAATGATTTTGTTGTACTGAAAAAAAATAACTTTGATTGTATATTTCAAAATGATATACTTGAAGGGGCAAAAGAAATATTTGGATTTAATAGTGATAATTCAAAATATAACACAACAAGTATTTATAATTTGATTTCAGAAAACTTCATATTTCCGAAAGCAGATATAGTTATCGGAGGATTTCCTTGTCAGGACTTTTCACACGCAGGAAAACGGAAAGGATTTGAAAGTAATAAAGGACACGATCTAAAAGAAAAAGTAGACATTGAAAAAGAAAATAGTAGAGGGACATTGTATAAAAGTTTTGTTGAAGTGGTTAAAAAAGTTCAACCAAAAATGTTCGTTGCTGAAAATGTATATGGTCTTATTACTATGAAAAATGAGCCTATCAAACAAATTATGAACGATTTTTCTGAATTAGGTTATGATGTTAATTATCAAATTGTATATTGTCCCGATTTTGGGATACCACAAACTCGTAAGCGAGTTATAATTATGGGGATTTCAAAAGAAAGAGATATAGATATTAATGAAGGATGGAATATAATTACAAAAAATAAAACTGAATGTTGTATCGGAAAATATTTTGAACATCTTGTAGAACCTGATATTACAAACGATATTTCACAAATGGTATATTCAAAAGCCAAAAAACTTAAAAAAGGTCAAGGGCAAACAGAAATTAATCTTAATACATTTGCACCTACAATGAGAGCTGAACATCATGGAAATATTGAATTCCGTAGACACGCTAATAGTAAGATAAATATTAATGAAAATAATATGATTGAACGACGATTAACAGTTAGAGAGGCAGGATTAATTCAAACATTTCCTCCAAATTATGTGTTTAGTAACAAAAAAAATATGGTCGCATATAAGTATATCGGAAATGCTGTTCCGCCTTTATTGGGTTATTTAATTGCCGATAAAGTCAATGAGTTATGTAAAAGTCATTTTCATTAAATATTTTCAACTTGTAAAGAAATCTTATCTATTTGAAATTGTTGTTCTGATGTATTTCTCACATAATCATTTATAATTTCTTTTTTTAATATTTTAATCATATCATCTTGCCACGACTTTTGACAGATTGTAGTTTCTTCAATTCTTTTTAACGCACATTTTGCATAGTGCTCTATCCAATCGTTCTTATCTCTAGCAATAAATGGAACTATATTATCTACATCACTCATTTTTTCAAAATTAATAAAAGGTCTTGGAGTTCTATCTTGAAATAAATCAGTATTACTTTCACCCATAGCATTATAATATTGTGAACATCTTACTATATATGGGTCTGAAGCGTTGGTTGGTCTTAGACAATAAATTAGTGTTTGATTAATATCCAAATTTTTTATGGTTGAACCAGGCATTTTCTTACTTTTTGAAGATTTTAATTCTATTTTCTCTTTTGTTTTTATTCCACTAGGATATATAAATGTAATATTTATATCAGGTATTTCACATATAATCTCTATTTCGGTAAACTCCTGATATTTTCTTTTCATTTCATACCACGCTATTTTACAACATTCGCAAGCTAATATAGAATATTCAGTATCAAGATTAGATTCGCCATCATTCCATGTAATGCTTTTTAATTTGTCTTGTCTTTCATTAATTTTTTTTGTTGTTTCAATACCAAGTTTATAAACAATAGATTTGGTAATTTGTGAATAATTTGGTTTTGTTTCAGACATCTTTGGTTTTTTAAGTATAACAATATTTATATATTTTAAATCAATTTTTTATAAACGGTTGAATTTTATCTCTCATTTTTTGGAAAAGGACAAAATTTTTGGGGAAACGAAAAAAATCTCTCAAAATTTTTTATCTCTCAATATTTGGGAAAAAGTGAATTTACACCATTATCGTCTAAATTCCATTTTTTATTTTTCATGTTGTGACCAACGAAAAAAAATTTCTCCAATTTTTATCTCTCATTTTTTGGAAAAGGACAAAATTTTTGGGAAAACGAAAAAAATCTCCCAAATTTTTTATTTCTCAATATTTGGGAAAAAGTGAATTTACACCATTATCGTCTAAATTCCATTTTTTATTTTTCATGTTGTGACCAACGAAAAAAAATTGTGGGAAAGTATTTGAGAATTTTAAAAATGGACAAAATAAAAATGTCCTTTTTCAAAATAATTTGTCCAAGCTCACCGAAAAAAAAATGTCAGTAACAAAATTATATAACATTTTTTGAAAATGAGAGCATTCTCTAGCAAAATCACTTTTTTTTGGAATTTCCAATTTTTGAGATTTTTGCGATTTTTTTTCGTCAAAATCGCCATTTTTCCCAAAAAGAGAGAGATTTTTCGTGCGACAAATACGAAAAACGACGAAATATTTCGTCGCCGAGGATTTTTGTCCATTTTGAAAAAAACGATATAAAAAATCTCCACATATTTTTTTATGACTGATAAAAAATTTTATTGTGTTAAATGTAATTTTTCTACTAATAAACAGTCTAATTATAATTTACATTTACAAACTATGAAACATATAAGAGATAATAATACTATTGAAAATTCTCCATGTATAAAATATTTTAAATGTGATTGTGGAAAAACTTATAAACATCAAAGTTCATTGTCTAATCATAAAAAGGTTTGTAAATGTATAGATAAAAATAATTTAATTCAAGTTGATAAAACAGAGTATGAGAATTTAATATTAAATTATCAAAAAATTAAAGATGAATTAGCTTTATTAAAATGTAAAATTTCTTTTGTAAAAGATATTTTTACTAATTAGTTTAGAGATATTTTTATTCGTATTATATATACGAATAAAAATGTCGCAAAAAGTCGCCAAGGAATATATATGTGAAACATGTGACTATATTACATGTAAAAAGAGTGATTATACAAAACATTTAACAACTAGAAAACATAAATTACGAAGTAATACTATTGAAAACTCTCCATGTATAAAAGATTTTAAATGTGAATGTGGAAAAACTTATAAACACCAAAGTTCTTTATGGAATCATAAACAAAAATGTACAGTAATTGATGTAGAAGTAGTAGAAACAAATGAAAAAGAAGCTCAAAAGGATAAAATTATAATAGAGATGGCGAAGCAGTTAGAAGAGAACAAGATAGTAGCAGAGAAATTGATGGAAAAGGTTGATGAGTTAACGGATACTGTAAAAAATCAACCACCTACTACAACGAATATAGTTAATAATTTCAATTTGAATGTATTCTTGAATGAGACATGTAAAGATGCAATAAATTTAACTGACTTTGTTGACTCTATACAACTTCAATTAAAGGATTTGGAAAATATGGGAAAACTGGGTTATGTTGAAGGCATGTCAAATATTATTATAACAGAGTTAAATAATCTTGAAAAAGAAAAACGTCCCATTCATTGTTCAGATGTAAAACGAGATGTTTTATATATAAAAGATAATGATATATGGGAAAAAGACGATACTAAGGTAAAAGAAGCTGTAAAAAATCTGGAAAAGAAAAACTTTAAACAAATGGGAAATTGGTTACAGGAGAATCCATCTGCAGCTTGTGGTCAGTCAAGTAAGAGTACTGAGTATCATAATATTATTCAAGGGTCTTTTAGTCATGATGAAGATAAGAAGATAAAGAAAGTAATCAAAAATATTGCTAAGGCTGTTCCTCTAAGGGATAAAGATAATAATTAATTATGGGATCTTTGAATTTATGTAATTATAATATAATTTTATAAATTTGAATGGATTAAATAAAACTGTACTAATAGCATGGTGATCACCATATTTATAATTTGTAATGTCTTCCCAAGATTGAATTCCACCACCAGTTATAATTGTAACATCTTTATATTTTGATTTCATATGTTTTGATAATGATTGTGTGTATGGTATTAATGTTTTACCACTTAGCCCTCCATTTTTAACAGGTAATGTATTACAAAAATGAAATTGTTTGAAACCCATCTTGTAATAATTATCTAGTTGTTGGTTATCAATATGTGGGCCACACTTAATTATGCACCATTCTCTATCTTTGTTTAAAAAACTTTGTAAGTTTGTATTTACTAACTCTTTGTTTATGTTTGGGCAACTAATATTAATTTCAATATTAGTATTCGAGGGTAGTTTTTTTTGAAATTGTTTGATGTCTTCTTCTTTTAAAATTGCTATACTAATAATATCTGTGTTATGATTATAATTTTTAATACCATAGTCAATACCCTTATTGCGTAATCCAATTTTATTTACCCATCCTTTTAAAGTAAAATCATAATATAATGTATTATATATTTGTCTTAATAATCCAGGTCTCTCTTCTAAGGTATATGATCCTTTAACAGATTTACAATAAGGAAGAGAGATATAATTACCAAAAGGTGGCCCTATAAAAAGCATTATAGTTAATTATATTATATTTTATTTAATATAATACAATTAAAGTTTTATATTTTAAATAATATTAAAAGGTTTACCTAACTCTCTATTGCGTAATGATTCGTTTGTCTTATTGGGTAAATATTTATATATACTATATAATTCATGTGTATCACGAGACACCTTTTTTTCTGCTTCTTCTAATATGTGATTATGTTCGTGTTCAATATCTTCTATATCAATAAAGAATTGTTCTTGTTCTGAATAGCTCATTTTATTTATATCAAAACCTAATCCTTCACTTTGTTTAACTTTTATGTTAACAAGATGAGATATCCAATTTTTTTTTCGTCCTTCTTCAAATACTTTTATTTTTAAGGACACATCATTAATTTCATACGCAGATAATGAATAACATTGTATTAATAATTTTGATAATTCTTTATTACCATAATACAATGCAACATCTAAAGGTGTCTCACCATGTATGTTTTTATCAAATAATAATTTATATAAATTTGGACCTAATTCAATTAATGTTTTAACACATAAATTTTTTTCTAATTGATCGGCTATTAAAAAATCTGTTTGTACAGCACATGCAAGATGAAGAGCATTGTTTCCGTTAAGATTCGTTGTATAAATATCTGCACCTTTTTCAATAAGTAATTTAGTTGTTGATTCTCTTGCAGTTTGACATGCTAAATGTAATGGTGTTTGTCCGAAACGGTTTTCAACATTTACATTAATATTATCATTATCTAAAAGATATTCTGTTATTTCTAAACCGAGATTATTTGTAATTGAAATATGGAGAGGAGTATTTCCATACTCATCTTCATCATTTAAAAATCTTATTAGCATTAAATTTAATTCATCTTGATTATTAGAATATAATGGATTAGAATATAATGAACTCATAAATTGTGTAATAATTAAATTAACTTCATATTTTGAAATACTAGTACATACAACATGAAGAGGTGTTTTTCCATATATATTTTTATGTGTTAATGTATCAAATATCTCATTTGGTGAAATTTTATAAATAACATCATCAATAAGATCTATAGAATTTTCACATGTATTATGTAAAACACTATTCTCATAATTATCTCTCGATTGTAAATTAACTCCATTGTTTATTAACAAGGAAGCAATATCTTTATGTTTATTTATTAATGCAAGATGAATAGGAGGTGAGTCTACGTTTGAGAGATTTATGTTAGCACCTTTATCTATGAGAATTTTAACTGAATCAATAAACCCTTCTTTACATGCGATTTGTAATGGTGTTCTTGTGGTTTCATCATCACCATCTATATTAGCACCATTTTCTATTAATTTAGTAAGACTTGGATTGGTACCAAAAACGCTATAATGAAGTGGTGTATATCTGTGATTATCTTTTACATTTATATTTACTCTTTTATTCAACAAAAAGTTTAGTCCGTCAATATTTTCACTAACTACTGCCGAAAATATAGGTGCATTAGTCTCAGTTACTGGATTAATTATAGCACCTTTTTCAATAAGATAAAGAACTATATCTTCTCTATAAGAATATTTATTAAATATATTGTAAAGTGGGGTTCTCTCTATAGTTTCTTCATTAACATCATAATTTTCTTCTTCGATAAGATATTTGATAATATCCATATTCTTATTAGATTTTTTATTCCTGTTTTTACATGCAATAGAGAGAAGAGTTAAATCAATATCACGAATTGATTCTTCACCTTTACTTAATATTTTGATTTGATTTGCTTCTTTTTTTAATTTATCTAAATCTTCACTTTGTAATATTTGAACTAATTCACTATGTTTTTCATAATCTGAATATCCTTTAGCTCCTCCCTTCATGAAGAATTTGTTCATCATTCCAGTATCTCTTCTATATTTTTCCATTGCTGATTTTTTAATGTAATTATCTAAAAATTCCGTTTCTCTTGTAAAAACATCAATTCCACCACCAGGAACTTCTAACAGATATTCAAGTGGTTTTTTTCTAATTCTAACCATTTCTCCGTAATCACCCATGATCTCATAGTTTGTTTCACTATCTAAATTAGCACCATTATCAATTAATTTTTTTGCAATTGTTCTTGTATATGCTCCAGAATTACATAAGTAATGAAAAGGTGTTAACATTTGATTATCAGTAATATTAACATCTGCAATTTTCAGATTAAGTATTATATCGATTAACGGTGCGTTATTATAATTTTTACATAACTGATGTAAAGGTGAAATTGAATTGTTATTCACAAGATTAATATCAAATTTTTTGTTTGTTAGAAATATTTCATTTGCAATTTTTATAAAATTAACTAAACTTGGAGCTGTGTTTCGATATTCATTAATATATATTATACATTTTTGAAAAACAGTATCTCCAATAACATCTTGTGTATTTATATCAGCACCGTTGTCTAATAATAATTTCATAATACTTATTTTATTACTTATCATTGATTCAGTTGGGATAATCACTCTATCACCAATACTATTAAAATTTGTACAATGTCGGAAAAAAGATGTGCAACCGTCAATATCTTTTTCATCTACACTAGCACCGTTATTCAATAGAATTTTAATTATTTCTATATGTGCACTATAACATGCCATATGTAGAGGTGTTTCCCCTCGATTGTTTTTAATATTTAGATTTATATTTCCATTTGATAAGGCTATTTGAATGAATTTTTCAACAAATTTTAAGTTATTATTTCTACATGCCTCATGTAGGGGTGTGTGTAAAGTACGTCGATTTTGACCAAATATATCAGCACCATTTTTAATCAAAGTATCTAAAATTGGATTTTCTTGAGTTATCATTTGTGGATATATAAATTTATCTAGTGATATACATAAAACAGGGTTATTATATTGTGTTGTATTTACATCAGCACCATAGTTAATAAGAGTTATTAATACTTTATTTAATTCTTCTAAAATTATAGGATCATCAGTTTCAGTTGATGCATGAACAATCATAGTTAGTGGAGTTTGATTATGAATACCAGTAAAATTAACAACATCCATAATATTATCATATACATCTACAATCTTTCTTTTACCATCATTTGGATCTTCTTCAACTTTTGATAGTGATTTGTCTTTTTGTAATAAAGTTGAAAGAATATCAATTAATATTCTTAATTTTTTTTCATAATCATAACTTTTATTCATAACTTCACTGATAAGTTCTTCACATACAAAATGGATAATCGATACTGATCTTGGATGATTATTAATATTGTATTCATCCCTTAAATTAATATTATCTAATAATATTTTGACACGTTCAATACTTTTCTTTTTAATTGAGTATTTTAGAGGTGATATTTTCATATCATTATCTATATTATACAGATCAGCACCATTATCTATTAGTAGTTTAATAATTGTAGTATTATGTATTTCTACATCAGAAAGACACGCTAAATGAAGAGGTTGATTACCTTCTTTATCTCTCATATCAATCATGCGAATATCTTTAATAGTATTTTTGATATATGGAAGAAGTATATGAAATATTTCTTTATTGTTTTGTAAACATACATTATGTAAGAATGTTCTATTATGATTATCATCTTGTTTAAAAAGTTCTATTTTTTGTGATTCATTTAATTTCTGAAATAAATAATTAAAAATTTTTGCATAGCCTGATTTACATGCTAGCATAATTGGTGTATTTTTATACCTTGAGTTTAAAGAAATATTTAACCATGAAGGAATATCATTAATAGTACCTCTTTTTTTATCAAATTTTTCATATTGCTCAATAATAAGTTTTACCAATTTTAATTTATCATCTTCATCTGCTCTGTATGGATATGGATAATGGTTACATGCATAATGAAGTGGTACATAACTATCACTATCTTTCTCAAATAATAAATATTGAAATATACTTCCATCGTCTACTCCTGAATCTAATTTGTATTCATCTTTTAATAATCTTTCAATTATATTGTAGAAATTTTTTAATGCTAGGTAATGAAAAACACCTCTCATAAATTTTCCTCTAGGAAACATAAGATAATATGTACTGAATATTTCATCTACAACATTTTCCTTAGATAATTTTACTAAAAGTATAGAAGGGAAATTTTCATCGTAGAAGACAAAGCTTTTACTTCTAGTACCAACAATTCCTATGAAACAACCTGAATCTACCAATAATTTAATTCCTTTAATATTATCCTCTTCACTTAATTTGTAAGAATTATAAGTAATAAATGAATTTAAAGGAGATAATTTTTCTGCATTAAATCTATTAAAAAAATCATCTTTATAATCTTCAATAAAGTCATTATCCCAATTGTTATTTCTTGATTCCTGAGCAAGGTTATCATTGAATAATTTTATTAATGTTTCGATAGTATTTAAATCACCTTTATTACATGCAACATGAAATGGTGTTTCATATTTTTTGTTACGTGAATGAATTAATTGTGATTGTTGTCCAAGTTTTATATTATTATATATATATTCTAAAACGTCTGCTTTTCCATTCATTGCTGCATAATGAAAAATATTGTTATGATAATGATCTCTATTATGATGAATACTTTTTAATAAATCTACTTCATAGTAACTGAAATTTGCTTTATTTAATTTTTGTAACATTACTAAATCATTTTTGGCTGCTAAAAGAAGAATATTTGCTTTATTAGCGATTCTAGTTGTATTTAATAAATTTCTTAAATCACTGATATCAATATTATCTAAAATGTTATTAATTGTCTGAATCTCTTTTTTAACATCTATATTTGGAGAATCAAGATCATCCAAAAGTTTTTTTATATCTTGTTCGTTACTAATAGATAGTGATGATAAAGCAACAGATGGATCGGGATCCATTCCACCTATTTTTATTGTATGAATTGTTTTTTTTCTAGTTTTGTTTTTTTTGCATACTGTTTTACTTGTTTTTGTTTGTTTTTTCATATAGTATATTACAATATTTATTATTTTTTTTAAATTTGTAAAAAAAAAATTGATTTATTTATTAGTGGTTTGTAAGTAATATATAAATTAAAATGGCTAGTTTTGATAACGAAACTGTATTAAAGCAATTGATTCTTAGAAAAGAAGAAGAATTAAAGGATCTAAAGATGAAATTGAAAAATATTGTTAATAAAAGAATTTCAGAAGATAATAAAAAAAAATATGAATTTGAACTTTCTATGCAACGTAAATATTTTGAAAATTATATAAATACAATCAATGAATGCTCTAAAGATGAAAATTCAACATTATATAAAATGGAGGAGAGCGATAGACAAGCAAATATTATTCAAGTAAGTCCTGATGATGACGATGAAGATATTGATGAATGGATGGAAAGAATTCAAAATGTAAGTGAGTTCAAAGAAGGTGAATGTTCCTCCATACCAAAGTTTGGAGATATAATTGATTTTACAGGATATAGACATTATGGTATGAAATTTGTAGGAAAAGAAGGAAAATTAATAAAAACATCATTAAAATATGGTTATGGTGATGATATTGAGGCGGGTCTACAAGTTCCATGGGAAATATGTATGTACTTAAAAAATCCACTTGAAAAATATAAGTATTTTGATTTTGTAGCTTCCTTTGAGTTATGTTATAATAATTTAATAGTTCAGGGTTATAAAGCAGCGACATTAGATAAATGTTATATATATCTTCATGATTTCGATTGTGATGAATGGCAATTGTTATCATATGATGTGAATGGTAATGAAACCGTATTATCGAAAGATAATCGTCACATTGAAGATATAAGTTTAGATATATAAATAAAAATCCTAAATATAAAAAAATATTTCCAAAAAAAATAAATAAAATATAATTGTATTTCATGTATCGAAAATTTTTAATATTATTAGTGTATTTTTTTGATTTTTCGGAAACATATAAGAAAAGGTTAAATATTCCTTATAAAAAGGATTTAGTAACATTTAAGAAGTTTACATCTACATATAATAAAGAATATAAGGATGATAAAGATTATTACAATAGTTATATAAATTACAAAAAAAATATTGAATTAATAAACCAACACAACAGCGACACATCGAAAAGTTATACTTTGAAAATAAATCAATTTGCAGATGAGGATATAAGTTCTTTGAAGAAGAATTTGTTTTCATTTAAGTTAGAAAAAGATGATGATGATGAACATAATACTTTAAAATTAAACGAAGAAAAAAAAATGGGTTTTGGTAGTACGTTCTTAGAACCTCCTTCTGTTTTGGATTATAGAAATTTAAATGCAGTAACAGAGGTAAAAGATCAGAAGAGATGTGGAAGTTGTTGGGCATTTAGTGCTGTAGGAGCAATTGAGTCCAAAAATGCAATACATAATGGGGAGTTAGTTAGATTTTCTGAACAGAAAATGGTTGATTGTTCAACATCAAATAGTGCTTGTAGTGGTGGATTAATGCATAAAGCATACGATGATTTAATGTATAAACATGGATTGCCATTAGAGAGTGATTATCCTTACATGGGTATAAAATTGAATTGTACAAGTGATGTTCCAAATTATCCTGGAGCACATATTTTCGGATATAATTTTGTTTTGTCATATTCGACAGAAGCTTTAAAACAAGCTTTACAATATAATCCAGTATGTATAGCATTAGCAGGTCATTCAATGGATTTTTTATTTTATGGTGAAGGAATATTTGATAATAAGAATTCTTCAACAGATAATACACATGCGGTATTATTAGTTGGATACAATACATCAGGTGACGTTCCTTATTGGATAGTAAAAAATTCTTGGAGTAAAAGATGGGGTGAAGATGGATATATTAGAATAAAAATGGAAGATGGTGTAGGAATTTTAGGAATGAATCAATATGGATTGTATCCTTATTAAATAAAATATGATTATAATATATTATAATGTCATTAAGAAGAGATACACCAGCACGTAAAAGAAGAGAAGATAAAGAAACTCCACCGAGAGAAAGAGCGGGACTTACTGGTACTACAAAAGAAATTAAAAGACATAGAGATAGATTACGAGAGGAAAAAAAAGAATCAGGAAAATTTTCTGTATTAAAAAAAAATAAAACTTTCGATGATTTTAATAAAGAATTTGATGAATTGGAAAAACAACAAAGGGGAGAAGATTTTAGTGATGATGATTTAGGTCTTGTGAGTTATGATAATGATGATGAGGAGGATTTAGGTTTAATGGATTATGGTGTTGATAATACGTCATTTAGATCAATAACTGATGAAAAAGAAAAGGAAGAAAATGAAAGAAGAAAAACGTTAGAAAAAAAACATATTAAAAAGGAAAAAACGTGTACGTTAGAAGATTGTACAATATCAGGGGGGACAAAACGTCGTAAAAGAAGTAAATCTAAAAAAACAAAAAGAAGAAAACGAAAATCCCGAAGACGTAAAACTAGAAATAATAGGGGTGGTGGTATTGGAAGACCATCTGAAAATCGAGACCAGCAACCTTTAGATTCTGTTGAACAAAGAGTTAGAAATTTTAGTGATCTAATAATTGCTATAGGAATACAAATAAATCGTGGTGAAAGTATAAATGATAACGTATTTAACAATATTTTAAACATAGGTAGAGGTGATTTAAATGATGCTCTTCTTGAGATGTTTCCGATAGAAAGAGGAGGATCACGAGATGTAAGCATTCGTTTTTTAACTCAAATAAGAGATACTGTTGATAATATAGTGATACCTATAACAGAAGAACAACGATTAAATAAAGGTCAATTATTAGCTGCATTAAATGATATTATAGGTAGTTATAGGTAGAAAATATAATTTATTACTGTAAATAATTTAAAGAGATATTACTGATATATAGTAAGTATGAGTTACAGTTCAGCTCCTGCACAAAGCGCTCAAGGTAATTTTCTTGGTCAAGTTAAGTGGTTCAACGCCAAAGCTGGTTTTGGTTACATTACCGTAATGGATGGTGATAGAAAGGGCGAGGATGTATTTGTTCATCACTCAGCAATTAATGTTAGTGATCGTATGTACAAATATTTAGTTCAAGGTGAGTATGTTGGTTTTGCTATTGGAAAGTCTCAATCTGACAAACATGAGTTTCAAGTAGAAACTGTAGGTGGATTGGGAGATGGAGGAAAATTGATGTGTGAGACACGTCATGAGAATCAACGTGCTCGTCCTCGTGCTGCAGGTGCCAATAGAGGAGGACAAGGTGGTAGAGGTGGAAGACGTCCTCGTAGAGCTCCAGCTAGAAGAGAGGTAAAGGAAGAAGGAAAAGAAGTCTTTGTTGATAATGGACAGGATGCTTAATACTTCAAAAAAATATATAAAAAATAATTAATATTGTATTATATACAATGTATAATACATTATGCAATACATTATACAATGGATCTTTTATTATAAGTGTAGCTACAAGTGGTAGTCTTGCTTGGGTAGTTTTGAGTGATTTATATGATATTCGTATAAATAGAAAGAGATATATACATAATGGCGGATTTAGTGATATATTTGCTTTGAATCCAGGTTCAATAATAGGGTTAGGTCTTGGAATTTCATATTTATATACAGGGAAACCTTTTATATTTGAATAGATATTCCTTTTTTTTGTAAACGTGATGATATTTGATTACGCCAATATTCTATTGTAATTATATCTCTATTTGGACGATGATAGTCAAATACTTTTTCCATAAAGTTCTGAAGAATAATAATAATTATATATTATAAATTATATTATAATATATTATGAAGAGTATTAGAAGAATTAATAAAAATAATAAAAAAACTAGAAAGCAAAAGGGAGGTTATATATTAAATGCAACAAATCCATATTTAATAGCATTATCTGTTGTTGTAGGTGGTTTATACATATATGGTAGGTATTTTGATAATAAAAATGATGTATCTTTAGTAAAAAGTCAAAGGGCAGGTAGAAGAAAAAATAGAACAAGGCGAACCCGTAAGTAATGCATTGTTGGTGTGTGAGTAAAGGATATGATAGATTGTAATAATTGTGTGATTTGCGTGGGAGGCTATATGATAGATTGTAATTATAATGTGATTTGCGTGGGATTAGCGTGTGATTTGC
>Ga0163109_10000231_pt1 | contig 44955 bp, 58 predicted proteins | sample CRUFie1St13metaG_FD_108704 | JGI IMG/M metagenome (GOLD analysis project Ga0163109, IMG submission 108704) | Marine microbial communities from the Costa Rica Dome - CRUD Field 142mm St13 metaG | ecosystem: Environmental > Aquatic > Marine > Oceanic > Photic zone | place: Costa Rica: the Eastern...
AGTATGAGCGCCACCTAATATTCCACAATCAACAATTTCTGAGCCCATCGCTTCAAAAAGCGGTATTGCCCGATTTTTATTTTTTTGTGACCCACCTACTGTAATCAGCAAGGTACCGTTATTTGCAAAGACAACGCCTCCAGCAACGGGAGCATCAATCAATTCAATACCTCGTGTAGTCAACACTGCATTTAATGACAGTGTATCAGTCGGGTTTGAAGTGCTCATATCGATGACAAGTTTTCCCTCACTCATACCATCTGCAATACCCTTTTCATTACTTTCACCTAGAATAACGGCACGCACAATTTCACTTGTCGGCAACATTGTAATAACGGCATCAACGGATTGGCCAAGCTCCACCAGGTTAGTAGTGCTTTTGCATTCATGTGCCTTTACAAAAGCCTCCACTGCCTCCGCTCGCTTATCCATAACTGTGAGGTCAAACCCAGCATTTACTAAATGATGAGCCATCGGATTGCCCATATTACCGATGCCAACGAAGCCAACTTTTTTAATGTTCCCCATCCCAATCCTTTCTTCTTGTTCATACTCCAAAAAAACTGGACCACCGTTGAACGAAGTCGCCTTTAATTTGCGCCGCTGTGGTAAAATGCAATTCACAGTGATAGGTGCCTATATCCGAGTGTCTTTTTGCTGGACGTGCCTATAACTATTCAGCGTACATCAAAGGCTAGTACCCCTGGAGTTTTTCTATGAGCATACAGCTGGCAAGCCTCTTTCGTGAAGCTTGCGTTGCTCATGAAAATTTTCAAGAAAGACTGCATGAGATGCGGCGTGGCGACGTGTTTCCTTGGGACCAAAATCTTCTTCGGGACGAGGCTGCAAGTCGAAATTTCCGTATTCATCCGAACCACGAACAAGAGTTGCTGGCATTCGGAACGACCCAGTATTACGCGTTCGCGTAGAAACATAGCTTAGCGCCAAGCCAATGCGTGGACGATTAGACGTGTTTGGTGCCGATTGATGTAACGTGCAAGTATGATGCAAGGAAAATTGCCCCGGCTTTAAAATGGCACACTCGGTATCAGATTTGTCAAACCATTCGACAGTCATCTGACCCGCAGTATTAACGCTATTCTTTACTACATTGCTTTCCTGCAACAACTGTCCCCGAATATGACTACCGCGAGCAAATTCTGCTGGTCCACTCTCTGAGTCTACATCCGAAAGTGCTACCCATGCAGTAACGTGATCATGAGGTCTGAGACCAAAATAAGTAGAATCCTGATGCCATGCCGTAATGCCAAGCGACTTGGGTGGCTTAATAAATGCACGGCAGGTATAAAGGATAATATTTGGCCCCATTAAACTCTCTATCGCATCCAAAATTACAGGATGCCGTACCAATTCGTCAGTCCAACGGCATAATATGTGCAGGTTATGCTTAAACTTCCCATCTGCATTTGCCAGAGGAACTCCAATGCGCTCCTCAGTCATCGAAAGTCCTTCGCAAAAATGACTGACCTCTGTCGCACTTAAACCATCCAGTGGATAATAAAATCCATCTGCACGAAATTGAGTAATCTGTTCTGCAGACAATCCTGCCATATCAATATCCGTTGGTGTTCAGACAAATATAATACCAGTTAGCCAATACGTAACCAGTTGATAAAATATTGAGATATTGTTCGATCAAAATTTTTAATTAAATAATACATCACCCAATAAAAAGCCAACATCGCTTCAGTTGAGATCGTTTATTTGTACATCCTTGCCACTATGCATCAATTTTTGCCCAGCTATCTGGTTCAGCAGTCATAATCTCCTTACGTGGTGAACCAGGACGACGGTCGATATAAATAATACCTTCTTTCATCACCATCTGCATCTTCTCACGATCTTGTAATACTTTGATATTTTCAAGAGGGTTTCCATCAACAACTAGCACGTCAGCCAGCTTACCTTTTTCTAGCGTGCCGAGTTGTTTGCCAACCCCAATAGCATTTGCTGCATTGCGAGTAGCGGTAAGTAATGCATCCATCGGGCTCATCCCAAGGTCTACATAAACCTCTAACTCATGAGCGTTGGTTCCGAAGCCCGGCTCAAAACCCATATCGGTGCCCATAGCTATATCTATTCCAAGCTTATGCGCTTTTTGAAACGTCTCATAGCAGTACGGCTGTATTTGCTTCATCTTATCGAGTGTGAATTGTGGGGTTCCGATATCACGACGGATATCAATAGCGTGATCCGTGCGGTGAAGAAGTGTTGGTACCATTGGCTTTCCAGCGCTTCTGATCATTTCAAGTGTTTCATCAGTGTGAAACACCATATGTTCAATGGTGTCAACACCAGCTTTTACCGCATTTTTCTGGCTTTCGGGTGTGAAACAATGACATGCGCAGGGCTTAAGTAGTGCATGAGCCTCATCAACAATGGCCTCAAGTTCTTCGTAGGTCATATTACGCACATCGGGCTCCTCATCGTCCGTACCGCCGCCACCAGAGTGACACGCTTTAATAACATCAGCGCCCTGCCGTACGGCCAGACGGGCCTGGCGGCGGAGCTCCCACGGACCATCACCGGTGGAGGCATCATGACGCAGAGCTGCTTTAGGAAGGATAAGTTCCAAATGTGAACAGGTCATAATGGTAAATCCGGATACCTTCATGCGCGGACCATCCAAGCAACCTGCATTGATTATGTCACGAACGGCACAAGTCTCTTGTGTCATCAATCCGCGTGACGAAATTAGCCCCATGTCGCGTAGCGTGGTGAAACCCATTTCAAAGCAAAGCTGAGCGTGAAACAGCATGTACATTTGCTGTTGTTGCGGTGTTACCTCCCACTGAGCGACGCGATAGTTTTTAAATGTACGGTTGTTGAACATACCTACATGGAGGTGGATATCCATCATACCGGGCATTATGGTTTTGTCGGAGGCATCAATAATTTCAGCGCCATTAGGAATCTCTACACTTTTTTCAGACCCCACAGCGCTAATTTTCTTATCATCGATAACAAGAACGCCATTCTCGATTGGATTGGCCCCAGTGCAATCGATAATGCGACCAGCCTTGATTGCCTTAACGGACATAATTACATTCCTCCATTGTTTCGGTTAGATTTTATCCTGATGTGTACAAAAACTAATGCTGTGGCAAAAATACCCAGTTATTTATGCTGCCAGTCCGATTAGTTAAAAAAAAACGGTATAATTCACTTCGGATCAAAATACTCAATACAGAAAATACTTAGGATAAAAAACGATCTTTAATATTAAAAATACAAAAATTTTAAGTATATTTAAACTTTACCAATAAAAATTTATTATTATTTATTTTTATGAAATAATATTACCATTTTAAGAAAATAATGGTTTTTTTATTTAAAATTTTGTTTTCAGTTTTTATTTTTTTTCTTACCGATCAACTTAAGCTCGGTGTCTAGTTTATAGTAACTTTTGTATTCCTCAGCCAACATTCTATCCAGCGTCTTCCCTGTCACCCATGTTGATGTCATGTTGTATTTCTTCTCATACTTTTTAAAAATAGCGGACTTTCTAACTTTATTCATAATACTGATATAAAAATTAATTACGTCATCCGGAACACCTCTTGACAACCACCAGCCTCGATACTGTTCCAAAACTGGAAAATTGTACCCACTTTCCTTGAAAGTAGGAACTTTCGGATACGTACCCAACTTTTTGGAAGCAGCAATGATGCGCAGTTTCCCAGCTTTAACAAATTTGTCAATTTGAACTGGATTATGCATGCCATAAGCAATGTGCCCACCCAATAATTCAAGCATTCCCTGCCTTTTGTAGGCCACATATGTTTGTTTGAATCCTGCCTTACGCGCCCACATTTCACCCACCAACGAAGCCACGTTTCCATAGGCACCACCTCCATGAATTACTTTGCCCGGGTGTTTTTTCGCGTCTGCGACAATGTCTTTCATCGATTTGTATGGCGATTTACTTGGAACGGTGAGATTTAGCGGCGCAACTACCATAATTGCCACGCCCCGAAATAATTTATAATCGACCTTAGATTTTGATAAAATCGGATTATTAATTTGTGATGGTGAAAGTACCTGCACCATATGCGGGTTCCCTTTGTTTTTAACCCCCACAAAAGCCCGAGCCGTTCCCTCACGCACACCACTTATAGAGCGCAAGCTGACGCCCTTTGGTAATAATTTGTCCTCTTTGATCGCAGCCAGAACGGCCGATGCAAAGCCGTAAGTTGAAGTTGAGGTTTTTTCATGAGCTATTAATTCGACTTCCTTCGACGGCTTCCACGCCGAAGCTGAAGCTGATGCCAACACAAATACCGTGAGGCTTGCAGCACCGCAAACAAAAGTTTTTTGGGACATCTTAAACATTGCACTCCTCCCTAATGCCAACTTGAACCAAATAAACCACGCCTAACAACGAAAAATGTAGAAAACTGGCTCTGTGTATAAATATCCTCCTGCTCACCGACTGTGCGCTGTGTCACATTATCGCGAAAAGTCTGAAGATCAAATGCATACTTAACACCTAATCATATTATCAAATTTCACTTAGAGTTTGTTGATTTTCAGAAGCAAACGACCCCTAACTGTTTTCGGCAGCCTTCTTCGCGACACTAGAAACAGCCTTGCCAGTCTCATCTCATCTCTACTTGTTTTTTACCTTTTTTATCCCAACACTTTGCCCTCAAGGGAGACTTAATCTTAACTCTTTCTTACTGTTTTTTTATTCAAACCCCTTTTCAAAGTGAGGACCACTCATTTTGCCATCGATAGCCATGCCGATAATTCCATGTGATAGGTCCTTCAACGCTAGAAAGATTACATCCTCATCATCCGGGTCTGCTATCATCTGGTGTGGAGCATCGGCAGGAACGTGCACTAATGTTCCTTTTGGTGCTTTAAACGGAATACCGTCAATCTCACCCATGAGAGTCCCCTGTAAAACAAAATTGAATTGCTCATTAGGGTGGCTATGCATGCGAGAGCCAGTTCCTCGAGGCTTATGGATATATCCAACAAGCATCCGCTCGCCTTCTATAACTCCGCCATGAGCGGTTGAATACCCCGTACCTGCTGCAACCTTTTCGACTTCGTCCATTTTCCAAGCTACAACCCCGAGGCCAGCCTTTTGGGCACCTTCAGTTTTAGTTTCACTCGCCATAAGATCTTTCTCCTCCCAAAATATTTTTATCGGTTGACACAGTCTTAAGTTAACTGGTTTGGTTTAACGCGTACACTATCGCTTCATTACAGGGCAAGAGTACTGGGGATAATACCTAGTGCAAAGGACACCCATTAAAACAACAGGTGGAGTGCTATAATGCTGAAAACAGCTATTTACGGACTTGGAAATTGGGGCCAAACATTAATTAATTCGGTTCACAATAAAAGCGATAAGATCCAAATTGTTCAAATGATAACCCGTGACCCCTCAAAATATACCGAATTTGCAGAGAAAACTGGCATCCCTATTTCCAATGATTATGAGGCAACACTACGCAGCGATGCCATTGACGCTGTCATCATTGCAACTGGGCATTCCGTGCACGGTAAACACGTGGAACAGGCTGCCTCTGCAGGCAAACATATTTTCTGCGAAAAACCATTTACTCTGACGAAAGAGAGCGCCGTATCTGCTGTCGAAGCTTGTGAAAAAGCTGGGATAAAACTGGCTGTTGCCTTTAATCGGCGCTTTCAGCCTGCCCTCATTAAAATTAAAGAGATGATTGATGAAGGTGAACTAGGAACTCTATTGCATGTAGAGGGAGCTCATTCTGGACATGCCGGTTATGATCAAAAAGCGGGATGGAGGTCAACTAGAGAAGAAAACCCGGCTGGGGTTATGTGCGGGAAAGGTGTGCATGTACTTGATCTAATGTTAATGGCGGCGGGACATGTGAAAACCTTACATGCCTCTTCCGAAACTCGCGTTCTTGATAGTGACAGAGACGACTGTACAAGCATAAATTTTCGTTTCAAAAGTGGCGTAACTGGAAATCTTACCTGCATTGCCGTAACCGCTAATTATTGGAGATTCCATGTTGCCGGCTCTAAAGGTTGGGCAGAAATGCGCGGGGAGAGTACCTTGGCAACCTGCAAATTACGGAAAACCCCAGAAATAACCGAATTCGAATATGTTGATATTGAAAAAGCTGAGCTTGAGGCTTTCGCAGACTTAGTGCGACAGGGTAAGGATTTTCCTGTACCCATAACAGATGTTATTCATGGAGTAGAAATTCTTGAAAGCACTGTGAGGGCTGCCGCAACTGGAGAAGTTATCAAATTCAATTAAAGTTAATTTTCTGATTTTCGTAGTGCTTTAAACACTGTTATTTGGGGGAATGTTTTCTTCAGTCTATTGCATTTTGTTCGGTAATGTCTCCTTATTTACAACCAAATGAGGATCAAACCTGCCTTCAAAAGCATCGAGAACTGCCCGCGCACATGCCATCGCCATCCTCTTTGCGCATTCCTTCGTAAATGCGCCACAATGTGGGCTGACAACAACATTGTTAAGCTTTAGGAGTGGATTTTCAAGGTTTGGTGGTTCAAGCTCAAATACATCCAATGCCGAGCCTGCTATCAAGCCTTCCTTTAAAGCACAAAACAGTGCAGACTCATCAACAATACCCCCACGCGAGACATTAATTACATATCCGGTTTTCTTCATCATTTTAAACTCTTCTGTAGAAATCAAATTTTCTGTTTCGGGCCTTTTCGGCACGTGAATACAAACATAATCTGTCTCGCCTAGGGCATCGTGAAAATTAGTTACATAATTGTAACCCTGTACCTCTACATCCTCACGGCTGACAAAAGGATCTGCTACCAGAACCCTCATGCCAAAGCCACGTGCCCGAACCGCAGTTGCTTTTCCAATACGCCCGAAACCTATTAATAAAATAGTTTTCGCCAGAAGCTCCGTGCTATCAAAACCATCACGTATACCAAAGTTCCCCATACGAACGGCCTTATCGTAAATCACTGTTTGTTTCGCTAATGATAGCATAAGCGCTAATGTATGTTCGGCGACTGCCACCGAATTTACATCACCAGTAATAGTCAACGGCACACCAAAATCTGTAAGTGCTGTTATATCCACCGCCTCATAACCAACACCATGTCGGGCAACTATTTTTAGGTTTGGTGCAGATTCTACGATCTCACGAGTGATCTTTGTCATGCGCACAATAATCGCGTCTGCGTCTGACAATTCGTTAAATATATCCTTCGAGTGTTCGGCCAACTCTTTAACTACTATCTCACCCCCGCCACGAAGCATTGCTATTCCGCTATCATGTATTTTCCCCAACACAAGTACTTTGTTCACGGCAACACTCGCTTCACTGAAACTTTTTACGCAGCTCTTCCGAGCCACGCGCTAATAATGCTAAATCAGAACCGACCGCAACAAAGGTCATGCCAGCGTCTATAAACATTTTGGCATCGTTCTCGATTCCTGTGAGAATCCCTGTTGGTTTTCCGAGTCTTTTAACTACTTCATGGCCGTCCAGAATAGCTTTTGAAACATGCGGATGACCAAGTTGTCCAGGAAATCCCATATCACATGACAAATCGGCCGGACCAAAGAAAACACCGTCAACACCATTGACCGAAGCGATATCTTCCACGTTAGCTAGTGCTTTTTGTGTCTCAATCTGGACAAGGATACATAGCTCATCTTCAATCTTTTCAAGGTAATTACTTACACGCCCAAACCGGTTGCCCCGGTGATTGTAGGAAACACCACGAATACCTTTAGGTGGGTATTGAGTTGCTGCTACCGCTAATTCAGCTTCCCCTGCCGTCTGGATCATTGGAAAGAGCAGACTTAAGACACCTTGATCTAAAATTCTTTTAATCCAGACTGGATCGTTCCAAGGCGGGCGCACAATTGGCGTAGCACTGCCACCCTGGAGTGCTTGCAGTTGTCCTGCAAGCAGAGGGATCTCATTTGGATAATGCTCCATATCAATGAGGATCCAGTCGAATCCCGAGTCTTTAAGGATTTCCATTGACATGTGGTTTGCAAGGCCTGTCCAAAGGCCTATTTGTATATCGCGTTTTTGTATTGCACGTTTGAACCTATTCTTTTCAATTTCCACGGATTCACCCTTTTGTGATACTGATAACCCTGAATATAAAAAATATAACTTAATCCGAATAGCTAATGCCATGATATACAGGCGAGGAATAGATGGGACGTACTGCGATAGTTACAGGGGCCAGTAAAGGAATAGGGCTTTCAATAGCTGAAAACCTAAGTCTTGATGGCAAGACTGTCATCGGGATCGCCCGCAGTGACCCGGAGCATACCTTTCCGGGTTTATACTACAAGATTGATTTAGAGAATGACACGGCTGCTGTGGAAACCCTGGCGGATATAGTTGCAAAGCATCAGGTAGATATTTTGGTTAACAATGCAGGATACTCAATACCCGCTAGTGCTCAAGACACTACTCTCACGGATTTTGACAGACAGATTAATGTAAATCTGAGAGGTGCACTCATATGCAGCCAAGCCGTCATACCCGGCATGCGGAAGCGAAAGTTCGGGCGGATCGTACACATGGCCTCTCGCGCTATGATGGGCAAGGAAGACCGCACGGCCTATGCAGCTGCTAAAGCGGGATTGGTGAGCTTCAGTAGGGGTTGGGCTTTAGAACTCGGCTCAGCAGGAATAACTGTCAACACCGTATCTCCCGGCCCAATTCAAACAGACCTTTTCCTGCGAAATCATCCCCCTGGAACCAAGCAATATCAAGAATTAGTTGAAGCGATGCCGGTAGGACGCTTAGGTGTACCCGAAGATGTAGCCCATGCGGTGAAATTTCTTGTGGCTGATGAGGCTGGCTATGTTACGGGACAGACGATTCACGTATGTGGGGGAATGACAATAGGGGCGCCTGGCATTTAGAGGCTAATTATTTCGCTATCCTCCATGTGGTACCCAGATTGCTATCCTCAATTACAACACCGCGCGCCTTCAAGTCATCACGAATTTGATCGGCTGTCTCATAATCCTTAGCTTCACGCGCAGCATTCCGGGCCTCAATTAATTCATCTATCTCATTTGAATCAACATCAACTCCCTGCGCAAACCATTTAGTCGGATTGTGGTCTAATATACCCAGCAAGGCTCCCGATCCAATCAGACTGGATTTTGCCTCTTTGCGTGCGCCTTCACCCTGTGCCGTATTTGCCAAGCGCACTAGCGCTGCCATTTCCGCCATGGCTTTGGGAGTATTTAGATCATCCTCAAGAGCTGCGAGTACTGTTGGTGCTGGACTAGGAGACGCCTCAAGCCGCACATCCTCCAAAAGCCTCAATGCTTCATAGATCCTGTCTAAATTACGCCTCGCCAAAGAAAGACCGGCACTCGACCAACTTAGTGGTTGCCGATAATGCGCAGATAGTAATGCGTATCTAATTGCTTCACCAGGGGCCTCATCAAGGAGGTCAGATACTAACGTGATATTACCAACAGATTTTGACATCTTTTCATGATCGATATTAACGAAGCCATTGTGCATCCAATAACGGGCAAACGTTTTTCCATCATGCGCACATACACTTTGCGCGATTTCATTCTCATGATGGGGGAACAAAAGGTCTCGACCTCCTGCATGGATGTCAATGGTTTCACCGAGATGACTTTCGATCATTGCGGAGCATTCTAAATGCCAGCCTGGACGCCCGACACCCCAAATACTTGCCCAGCCCGGCTGCCCATTAACCGACGGTTTCCAAAGAACAAAATCAGACGGATTTTTCTTATATGGGGCAACCTCCACTCGTGCACCAGCAATAATTTCATCCTGATTACATTTTGATAATGCGCCATACTCCGGATACGAGGACACATCAAAGAGCACATGCCCATCACTTGCATAGGCATGTCCTTTCGAAATCAGCCTTTCAATCATAAGTTTCATCTCTTCAATATGGTCGGTTGCCCTCGGTTCTAAATTTGGCGGCAAAACTCCAAGAGCTGCTACGTCCCGGTGATATATCTTGATATATCGTTCAGTGATTGTGCTGATTGGCACACCTTCACTTGTTGCTGCAGCATTGATTTTATCATCTACATCTGTGATGTTCCGAGCATAGATAACGTGTTTACTGCCGTAGAGGTGCCGTAGCAACCGAATTAAAACGTCAAAAACCACTGCCGGACGAGCATTGCCGATGTGGGCGTTATTATAGACTGTTGGCCCGCAAACATAAACCGTCACACGTTTCGAATCATGCGGTTCGAAGACTTCACGTTCACCGGAATGGGAATTGTATATAGTTAAAGCCATCTAGGTAACATACCCTCAAATAATGATTGCTTGCCGTAGCCAACAAGCGGTTATATATCACAGCATGCTCAAACGCTAATGAGTATTTAGGATGAATAAAATATGGCAAATGACATGACATACGAACACTTTGCAACCCGTGCCTCAGTTGAGCAAGTCGAGGAGGGAGAACGGTTAGCACCCAAATTTGACGATAACGGCGTCATTCCGGTTATTACTACGGACTCAGAAAGTGGCGAATTACTGATGCACGGATATATGAACGCTGAAGCCCTTACCAACACAATAAAAACTGGTGAAGCATTCTATTGGAGCCGGAGTAGGCAGGTGCTGTGGCATAAAGGTGCCACCAGTGGACTAGTGCAAAAAGTAGTAGAAATGCGCATAGATGATGATCAGGACGCCATATGGCTTCGGGTCGAGGTTGCGGGAAATGGAGCAAGCTGTCATGTCGGTTACCGTTCTTGCTTTTATCGTTCAGTACCCACTGGGTCTATTCCCAATGCACCAATCAAATTGAAATTCGAAGAGTCAGAAAAAGTTTTTGACCCGCAGGATGTCTACGGCGACGCCCCAAACCCTACCAAGTTGTAGATTTTAGTACGGCCAAATAAATATGAAATATGAATTGTATGGAAACCGTATTACAATGGATTTCTTACGAACTTAGGTCCTCAAATTTAATGACATTATAAATAGCTTACTCGTTACCCTCATTGTTTAAGTGCATCCCTACAGCAAACCTAAGTCCCTCAGCTCCCGAGCCATTTCAGATGGCATGTTATCTGATTGCCCCTCTTCATTCGAGTCTGGCGGTGCATCCTTCGAATTCAAGTAACGCCAACCTTGAAAGGGCCGATGTCGCCTCGGCACTGTCGGAATAACGTCTCCATCTAACAACAGCAAACATTGTCGTATACCATTAGAATCCACGTATGAGTCATTTCCCTTCAAAAGCTGGCGAGCACAAATAAAACCCCCTATAACCCAATATAATGAGCCCCCGTTGAGTAATTCGCTAATGCGACGTGGCGTATTCCTAGTCCTATGCCATAGCTTGGATTCACCGTCTCGCCCTTTTTCCAATCTAGCCATCTGTATCGTCCGTAATTGTTCAATATCACGGATTCCCACACATAGTTTTTTGAGGTGCAAAATACTCACTGGCCGGCCTGCCCATTCTGACAGAAAACTGTCGCAACCTTTGAAGCAGACGGACGCCTGAGATATTCACTGATAAACTGGCCTACTGCATAAAGCTTTTCTGGGTCAACTCCAGTTTCAATACCCATACCCTCTAACATGTAATTGACGTCCTCAGTTGCTACATTCCCACTAGCCCCTTTCGCGTAAGGGCAACCGCCAAGCCCAGCAATGGAACTATCAATCACTGATACACCTAATTCAAGACAGGCAAGGATATTTGCCAAAGCCTGACCATATGTATCGTGGAAGTGAATTGCGATTTTGCTGAGTGGAACATGCTCTAAAGTTGCCTCAACCATCGCTCGTGCTTTCAAAGGTGTACCTGTACCAATGGTATCGCCTAAGGAAATCTCATAACACCCCATGGCTTCTAAGTTGGCCGCTACGTTAGCTACCGCTTCAACAGAAACCTCGCCTTCATAGGGGCACCCAAGACCACATGATATGTAACCACGTAATGGCATACCCACCGACATTGCCGCTGCCGCCACGGGCCTGAATCTATCCAAGCTTTCTGCAATAGAGCAATTAATATTTTTTTGCGAGAAACTCTCGGTAGCCGCAGAAAAAATAGCAACTTCATCAGCCTTGGCCGCTAGCGCCTGTTCGAACCCCCGTATATTAGGTATCAGAGCTGAATATTTTACGCCCGGCCTTCTCGATATACGGGCGAATACATCTTTAGTGTTAGCCATTTGAGGGATCCATTTTGGCGAAACGAAGCTCCCTGCTTCCATTGCCTGAATTCCAACTTCCCCCAGGCGTTCTATTAATTCTACCTTCACCTCAAGAGGCACAATCCTTTTCTCATTTTGCAACCCATCACGCGGACCCACCTCAACAATTTTGACCTTTTCAGGAAATGCCATCAAATTTCTTCCATTGGAATTGCCGCCGAGGCCCGACGATGTTTTCGTTTCTTATCAAGAAATGAAACTCCTTCAATACCGCTCTTCGTTGCGTATCCTTTTGCAAATGCAATTGCTTATTGTTCCATCGCTGTATAATTCTGAATGGGATAGTTTAGATATTTACCTGCTAATTTATCCCATCACAGAAAATGGCTCATTATTTAGCAAGACGTCCATCAACTATCCAGAGCATCATCTTAACAATTATATCAACGACTAAACCAACGATTCAGATCGCGCATCTCATCCTAGCAGAGATTTACTGTGAATTCTTCACCATTAATTTTTCTCCTACTCTTTGAATAACAGGCATTAATTTGTCAACTCCTCGTCCTAATTGGTGTGCGCCTATATCAATTGACCCGCCAAGACATCTAGATTTACACATGCCAAGTATTTCGCCAAGCTTGGAACATCAGAACATTCCAAAGCTCAAAATGCCAGTCGCGAAAACCTGCCAGGTGCTCTGCCCAAATATTCCTTATAGGCTCTGACTCCAACCATCCATCCTGCGCGAGACTTTGCTCATTCAAGAGAGATTCTGCCCACTCATACAATGGTCCGCGAAGCCAAAATGCCATCGGAGGCTCAAAACCTTGCTTTGACCTCTCGTACAGATCGGGTGCGACGTACTTGCTCAACAATCGCCGAAGGAGATATTTCCCCGATCCGTTCCGCCTCTTAAAATCTGACGGTAGCGACCATGCGAAGCTTACAAGGTCATGGTTCAAGAAAGGAGAACGCACTTCAAGTCCTACAAACATACTTGCTCGATCAATCTTGACTAATAAATCTCCCGGCAAATAAGTTTGAGAGTCAGCATACGTTAATCTGCTCAAATCATCTCCAACACTTGGCCAAAAGTTTGGATCGCCGAAATACCCGAGTTCATCTAATTTACCAACTGACTTAACCATTCTCCATCGAGACATAAAAAGCGCCTGTATTGCCTCGGGCGTATCTGCGGTACCTTCCTCTATCATCCGAAAAAGTTTATCTCCTAATCGAGAGGGGCGCCCTGCAAAGCTTTTTACCTTATTAAAAATGCCTGCAGGTAGTATCGATGACACCAACGAGAAACTCATGCGTTTTCCACGATTATTTCGTCTAAAACTGTCCAATATAGCCCCATATCTTGGGTAACCTGCAAAGAGTTCATCACCGCCATCTCCTGATAATACAGCTGTGACATGGGGGCGAGTCATATCCGCCAGAAGCATCGTTGGTATTTGGCTTATATCGGCAAAGGGCTCATCATAACATTCAGGGGCCCTTCCAACCATTTGTAAAATGGAGCTTTCACTAGAAATTAAATTTGTATGATCTGTACCAAGCACTTTGGCTATATTATCGGCATGCGTGGCTTCACTGAAGGATGAATCATCAAAACCAAGAGTGAACGTTTTTAATGTGCCTTCTGTCTCTTTTTGCGCTATTGCCGTTATTATAGATGAATCGACCCCACCAGAAAGGAAAACCCCCAAAGGAACATCAGCAATAAGACGACGTTTTATCGAATTAGTTAATAAGTCGTCTAATTTTCCTAATGCTTCACTCTCCTCAATGCACTGATTTTTGACTTGGCTCGCCTCAAAACTTTTTCTGGGACACCAGTACGGACGTGGTCTTGGTAAAACAGCGGGCACCATGTTTGCTACATCAAGTCGCACGTGATGACCTGGTCGTAATTTCAATATGCCACGGTATATTGACAATGGATCAGGAACATATGAATAACGTAAGAATGCGGTAAGAGCTCGTTCCTCAATCTCTGGCTGCCATGCAACGTGCGCCGTGAAAGCCTTTAATTCCGAACCAAACAGGAAGTGGTCGCCACACCAACCATAATACAACGGCTTTTCGCCTAAACGATCACGTATAAGATGTAGGCGACTGGTCTTTATATCCCATAGTGCAAAAGCAAACATGCCATCGAAAAGGCCGATTGCTTTGTCCAAACCATAAGAGCAAATTGCAGCAAGCAGCACCTCGGTGTCTGAACTTCCACGCCAACTTGTGTAACCATCCTCTTCAAGAGTTTTACGTATCTCTCTGAAATTATAAATTTCACCGTTGAAGGCCACAACGTAACGCCCATTTGGCGATATCATGGGCTGCTGCCCATGATCGCTCAGATCAACAATTGACAAACGGCGAAAACCAACTGCAAACCCAGCTTTCTTGTCAAGGAAGACCCCGTCATCGTCGGGGCCCCGGGACATGATACGAGATGCCATATCACGTGCGCAATTTTCTAACATCGGCGCTTCTAACGCATGCTTTATGTCAATTACACCAGCAAAGCCACACATGTTTTTATCAACTTTTTAATAATTGGGGGCTTGTTCGCCAACCTGTGATTTTTCAGCATCCTCGAAGGCCGAGACACACTCGGCAGCGAACCCAGCATGATCTTTAACCAGATTTAGTTGGGCTGCAAGGCATCTTAGATACCATCGGCTTACACCCGTTCCTGCACCACGACGCCGGACATATTTTAAAGACCTGCCAGCAAGTCGCTTACAAGCAAAACTTTTTATAGAAAAAGGCAGATTTGGATTGTCCTGAAGGAAGTGCGCGACTGCTTTTGTCACACGCTGCAATTGTCGACCTTCATTTGTAGATAAACGCCCTTCAGAATGTGTTGGCAACCAGGTTACTACGTCATTGAGCCTCAGAAATGGCCACCTCCGCGCCAGCCTCAGCGTTAATCCGTACTCTTGTGAATGAATTACCCGTTCGTCACAGCCTCCCACTGCACGAACAGCATTTGTTCGAACGAGAAATTGTGAGGGATTGAATAAGGAGTTCTTTAGCGCCATCATTAATGGTGCGTCTATCCTGTCTATAGACGCATTTTTTGACGGACCCTGCAAATTTAATTGGCATGTTGATACGAATTGCCTTGCTCCTCCAAAGATTAAACAAGCATCACTGGCCCTTAGAGCATTCAGTAGAACTATTGTGGCATGTTCAGTTAAAAGATCATCTGCATCTACAAATTTTAGATACGGCTGGTTAGCAGATCTGATCGCAGCATTGGTCGCAGCTGCTGAGCCGGAGTTAGGTTGAGTGTTGATAATGACATTTTCCCAATCTGCCGTTTTTGACCTTACAATATCCAATGAATTATCGGTTGAACCATCATCCAAGAAGACATACTGCTTTTGAAAATCACCCTTCTGTAGTTTTATCTGCTGGATGACACTAGGAAGGTGCTCCGCTTTATTATATACAGGAATTATGAAAGAAACACCGCTAGGGTCCCTACTGTGATTAGACATACGGCCCTACCACTGACCAGTATCAAGCCATTGGTCCAATAAATTGAGACGATCATGCCCCCAGAATTGTTCCTCGTCAGCAATGATAAACGGTGATCCAAATACGCCGGCATCAACCGATGCCATAGTAACATCTCTCAGTTTGTCTTTTATTGTCTGACTTTGGCAACCCACCTTTAATTGCTCTCCATCTATACCAACCGTCTCAGCGACCCGCACCACGTCGTCAAGATCGCTCATGTCATTACCCAAGCCCCAATGTTCGTAATAGATAGCGACCGCTAATTCCTTAGCTCTGAAGGGGTCTTGTTCATTTTGCCAATAAAAAGCACGACTAGCTGATAACGAATTCATGGGCATTTTTTTTGGCAGAGAAAAAGGTAAATTCATTACCTTAGCACATCGTACAATATCACGTTTAAAATACTCACCTTTCATAGGCACTAATACATTTGGCCTGCTGCCAGTAGCATTTAAAGCAACGCCTAACATTACTGGGCGCCATAAGGCAATGCGCCCATGTTTTTCAGCAATACTATCTATAGTGACGCTAGCAAAATAACCATATGGACTGGCAAACTCGAAATAAAATTCAATTGGCTTCATTTTTCGCATATATTTCTATCCAGTAAGGTGGATCCATTCACCCGCAAAAATCACCACGGAATGGTTTCTCCGTCGTAATTCACATAAGACCCTGTACGGTCAAGCGTCAACGAGTCAAATACTTCCCTCATGCCGGAAACACTAGTTTGAACATCAATAGATGCATTCGGCCCTCCCATATCAGTTTTAACCCAACCAGGATGTATAAGTAATGTTGTTATACCTTTGAGACGAAGCTGAGGGGTTATACTCAGCACAGCCTGATTAAGGGCTGCCTTAGAAGAACGATAGACCGGCATTCCACCGGTGTTTTGTTTGAGACTTGCCATTATACTCGAAAGAAATACGATCTGCTTTCGTTCTGATATTTTTATGTTCGATATAAAAAGCTCTGCAACTCGGAGTGGTGCCAAAACGTTTATCCAAAAAGTTTCGTCCCAAGAATCATAGTCAAAAGTGCCTATATTTGTGTTTTTTGCGAGGTTAACGCCAGCGTTATTAATTAAAAGATCTATAGCTTTACCCGAAAGCTGCTCCGAGAGATTTTTGACATTTATTGGATCAGCAATATCCAGCTGTAGAGCTTCTCCTTTTCGGTAGCCGGCTCCCTCAGGATTACGGCATGTAGCTATTACATCCCAACCCGCCATAAGATACTGTTTAACAAATTCACGACCAATACCTCTACTAGCACCCGTTATCATTACCGTTGGCATAATATATCCTCAATGTTCTATTTTCTATTGTCCAGAATAAGCATATTTGCTGACTTTGCCTTCGTTATTTTATGTTTACGTGATTATATTCGTCCGCACCGCCAAATGCATTCTGAACGCCCGGAGCAAGGCAAAATGCATATTGCTATAAGGCATAAACCATCCAAAGCATCTAAAATATTAGCCAAGCAGCAAGGCCTAAGAAGCAAAAAAAAACAATAATATCAGTATTTGCTATTACTAGCACCGATAATGCCACTGCTGGATCAACACCCACCCGGTGCAGCGCTATGGGCACTGCGACACCAATGAAACCAGCAAAAACCATGTTGATGATTATTGCTGTCGCGAATACTGCACCCAAATCCAAATCAGAAAACAAAGCACCAACAATAAACGTTAGTATTATAGCCAGAAGTAGGCCGTTTATAGCGCCGGCCAGTATTTCCTTACCAATCGTTCTGCCTGTATTAATTACTGTCAACTCTTTGGCTGCGATAGCTCGGACGGCTACCATTAATGCTTGTGTACCTGCGCTGCCCCCCCAAGGCAGTTGACAAATCACGGAGGATATTGTCATCAACGCCATAAAGCGGATAAGGAGCACCGGATGTTTTGAGATAGGCAGTTCCGACTATACCAATGACCCCTCCCATTAGCGATAAAACCGTCCTTAGCTCAATACCACACTAATCTAGGGTCTTAGGTATTGTGTAAACATATATTTTACGCCTTAGTATCTTTACATCTACCTCTTTGCTTTAGACCATCTACGAATCAATAACATTGCTCTTGAGACATATACACACCAGCTACAACACTTAAACATCGAAGATAAGTTCTCCCATAGTCCTTGCATTTTAATTGCTCTAGAGCTTCTAGCAGAAGTGCGTTAAGGCAGTGCGACTGCTAAAGTATTCTATGTACTCCGAAGTGTTGGTGCGGTCGAGAAGACTCGAACTTCCACGGGATTGCTCCCACAGCGACCTCAACGCTGCGCGTCTACCAGTTCCGCCACGACCGCATATATCGTAGTATTATATTATTGACGGGATAAGAAAAAGTAGTTTTACGCAAAAAGTCGGGAAAACGATTTTGAGACACGTTGAATGGAAAATAAGTGACAATCCAGTGAATTATCACGAGGCCATAGCTTTTATGGAGAAACGCGTCGCTAATATTCAGGAAGGAAAAAAGTCTGAATTGATTTGGCTTTTAGAACACCCTCCCTTAATCACAGCAGGCACAAGTGCAAAATCAGATGACCTGCTTGACAAAAAACGCTTTCCGGTTTTCGAAAGCGGTCGGGGCGGACAATATACTTATCACGGACCTGGTCAACGCGTGATTTATACCATGTTAGATTTGCGTGCTCGTGGTGCAGATGTTCGCCATTTCATTCATAATTTGGAAGAGTGGATAATTCTTGCCTTGTCCCAGTTTAACATCAATGCTGAACGCCGGACGGATCGCATTGGTATTTGGGTGCGCGGGGCTGGAAATAGTGAAAATAAAATAGCTGCAATAGGCATCCGGATCCGTAAATGGATAAGTTTTCATGGTATAGCCATAAATGTTGATCCCGATCTGGACCACTTTTCGGTCATACGCCCTTGCGGTATTGTGAATCAGAACTACGGAGTTACCTCTTTAGTCGAGCTTGGCCTGCCAGTCACGTTAGAAGATCTTGATATGGCGTTAATAGAGTGTTTTGAAAATGTATTTTTTTAAATATTGTTTCGTTGTAGTGTCGTGTGGCGTGCATTTATTTTTTCTATGCTTTTCCTCCTTGGCTAGCGAAATCAAGCCTGGATCCGGATATTTCACCTATGAAGACCGGATTGGAGATAATAAAAACCGAGATATCTCAGTTTACTATCATTGTCCGACATCCTTTACAAAGACCGATCCAATCTTAATCATAATGCATGGCAATAGCCGCAAGGTGTTGCGTTTCTGGCGACCATGGAAAGCTTATGCTGATCAGTACAACGCCCTTATTCTTGCCCCAGAATTTGATAAATTCGACTTCCCTGGAAGCCTATCATATCATTCTGGAGGCATATACGATATTGCCACAGGTGACGAAAAACCCGAAGAGGAATGGACATTCAGTATAATCGATCGCATTTTTGATCATGCCAAATTTTTAACTGGTTCAGTGCAGAAAAAATTCTTTCTCTACGGTCACTCTGCTGGCGGGCAATTTGTCCACCGTTATTTAACATTCAAAAGCGGTTCCAGGGTAGCGAGGGCCGTCGCAGCAAATGCTGGATGGTATACATTACCTCTATTCACCATAGATTTTCCATACGGGATGGGAAGCAGCACAGCAAACGCTAATAATTTGAAGGAACTTTTTGCTTCGGATTTAACGATTCTCCTCGGCGATCGCGATACGCGCCAAACAAAAAACCTTCGCCAAACACGGCCAGCTAGGGATCAAGGCCCTCACCGGCTAGCCCGAGGTAAAAATTACTTTCAGGTCGGTCAAGAAGAGGCGCTTAGACGCGGCCTCCAATTCAACTGGAAACTGGAGACAGTGCCTGGGGTGGGGCACTCAAATGAGGGCATGGCCCCCATGGCTGCTGGTATTTTACTAAACAAAATTCCTTCAAATTGAGGCATGAACATTCCACGGGATATTTTCGGGGCCTATTTTTTAGTTTTTAGAGCGGTATTACCTATCTTGTTCTCATTTTTACCATGAAAATTTGAGCAAATCCTCATCTATCATACTCCAAAATTACTTGATCTACCTCAAGGTGATCTCCAACTGCAAAGTTCACCTTAACAATTTTGCCATCACGTTCGGAGCGCAGTACATTTTCCATCTTCATAGCTTCTACTACGGCCAATTCATCCCCAACTTGTACAACGTCACCTATTTCAACTGAAAGCCTAACGAGAAGACCTGGCATTGGTGCCAGGAGAAACTTCGTTTGGTCGGGTGCCTCAATCGCCGGCATATAACCGTAAAGTTGGGATTGACTTGGTGTCAAAATAATAAGATCAGCGCGATATATGCTTGATGTAAGGGTCAAGCCAATATTATTTTCTTGAAGAATAAAATTATATTCAACACCATTGATAGTAATTTGAAGGATCGCTGACCCCGGGCTCCAATCGGATTCTAAGGATATTGAACTTCCCCCCAGCTTGATAATAGCATTGCTGCTAGGCCATGATACTTCCACCTCAACGGGTATTTTTTCACTTTCAATATCATCACTTTGAATAATATAGCAGTTTGACATCATAGGGTTTGTGCGACTATCTATCTTAGCCCTGACAAAAGCAGCAGCCGCAATGAATATATGCAATTGCGATCCAATAGCTTTTTTATGAGTAAAACCTTCAGGGAATTCTTCCGCGAGAAAGTCAGTTGAAAAATCTGCTTCCATAAAGCGTTTATTTGAAATTACAGCCGTTAAAAATGGAATGTTGTGGGCAATTCCTCGAACTAAATAAACTGAAAGAGCCGCTTTCAATTTTTCTAAGGCCAGTTCTCGACTACTATCATAGGCTATTATTTTTGAAATAAGAGGGTCATAAAAAACAGATATCTCGCTTCCCTCTACAACACCGCCATCAACTCTAATGGAGCCAGAACTTACAGGTTCTTCGTATTGAGTAAGACGACCAGTCGAAGGTAAAAAATTACGGCTTGGATCCTCAGCATATACTCGGGCTTCTATTGCCCAACCATTACATCTAATATCCTCCTGGTCCAGTGAGAGTTTTTCCCCGTAAGCGATCCTGATCATCTGTTCTACCAAATCAATTCCGGTAACAAATTCAGTTACTGGATGTTCAACTTGCAGACGGGTATTCATCTCGAGAAAATAGAAATTACTCTTTTCATCAACTATAAACTCAACCGTTCCAGCGGATGAGTATTTGACTGCCTTAGCAAGCGAAACGGCTTGCGCACCCATTTCACGTCGAATATCTGACTCTAAGAAGGCAGAGGGCGCCTCTTCGATAATCTTTTGGTGCCTCCGTTGGATTGAACATTCACGTTCCCCGAGATGGATAACGTTACCGTATTTATCGGCTAGGATTTGTATCTCAATATGCCTCGGTTTTTCTATATATTTTTCCAAGAAAATCCGGTCGTCGCCGAAACTTGCACGCGCTTCATTAGCTGCCAGTTGAAAACCTTCACTTAGTTCGACAGAATTGTAGGCAATGCGCATACCTTTGCCTCCGCCACCCGCCGATGCCTTTATCATAAGAGGGTATCCAATATCTTCGGCTATTTTTATGGCTTCTCTAACATCTTGAACAACTCCAAGATAACCGGGCACGACGGAAACGCCTGCGTCTTCTGCTATTTCTTTTGAACGTATCTTATCACCCATCGCGCCAATAGCATCTTTCGATGGACCTATGAAGGTAATACCTGCTTCCTCAATTGCAGAAGCAAATTCTGATTTTTCCGATAAAAATCCATAACCGGGATGAACCGCATCTGAGCCAGTTTCCTTCGCTACGTCAACAATTCTGTCCGTATTTAGGTAACTTTCATTAGCGGGGGCAGGACCAATGCACATAGCCTCATCAGCCATAGTTACATGCATTGCCTTCGTATCTTGCTCGGAAAAAACAGCGACCGTTGAGATCCCCATAGTCTTCGCCGTTTTAATGACGCGACAAGCAATCTCACCTCTATTAGCAATGAGTATCTTGTTAAACACTTTCTTACGCTGCCGCTGCAACCTGGGCTACAGCATCAGCCGCCTGCGCTATTTCCGCTGAGTCTACATCAAGATGCGTCACGGCTCGCATTTCATATTTGTCTTTTATGCCTATGCGTACACCTCGCTCCAGCAGTCTCTCATGGAATATTTTTGCAGTCAGCCCGGTTTCTTTCACATTGAAAAAGACCAAGTTGGTTTCTACAGGCCATAACTGAATTCCAGCGATATTGGATATATTATCAGCAAACCGTTTAGCAAGAGTGTGATCATCAGCAAGCCGAGACACATTATTTTCAAGTGCATAGACCCCTGCAGCGGCCACTATGCCCGATTGCCGCATAGCACCGCCGAGACGCATCTTCCAACTCCAAACGTTTTCTATAAAATCACTGGACCCACAAAGCACTGCCCCGACCGGGCAACCTAAACCTTTGCTTAGGTCCACCCAAAGGGAGTCAAAAGATTTTGCAAAGTCGGCGGCCGTAACATTACTTGCGACTGCGGCGTTAAGCATTCGTGCACCATCCATATGCATGATCAAGCCAAACTTCTTTGCAATCTCCGCAACCTCCTGAATTCGCTCTAACGGCCAAATTGAACCACCACCAGCATTTGACGTCTGCTCAATCTCTATCATGCGGGTACGAGGAATATTTCGTTTCCTCATATTAACCGCCTCCTCGGCCTGCTCAGCAGTGAATATACCCCTTTTACCATTGATAGGCTTAATCTGAACACCAGCAAGCGCTGCTGCCCCGCCAGATTCTGAATTAATAAGATGAGAGGTTTTATCAGCTATGATTTCGTCGCCCGGTTGACAGTGAACCAATACTGACGCTTGGTTACACATTGTGCCCGATGGCATGAACACAGCGGATTCTTTGCCCGTTAGCTCTGCAGCCATTTCACACAGTTTGTTAACGCTGGGGTCTTCTCCGCGTTGTTCATCCCCAACCGGTGCTTGTGCCATTGCCTCCCTCATGCCGGGCGAAGGTCGTGTTTGTGTGTCGCTATGCAAATCTACGTTAATTTCTTCCATGTTGCCCCCAAGCTTTTTCTTAAAATAATCTTTTTAAAATTGTGATACCTCATAGGCTGGCTATTCCAAAGTACCTTTACAAACTTAAAACCCAAAACAAAAGTCCCGATACTAAAGCGGTATGTTGTCATGTTTTTTTGAAGGATTATCTAATTTTTTATTTACAAGTAATTCTAGGCCACTGCAAAGCCGGGTACGGGTGCTGTGGGGTGCGATAATGTCATCAATAAAACCGTACTGACTGGCAACTAGTGGATTTGCGAATTTTTCACGATAATCTCGTGTCCTCTGCGCGATTTTATCAGTATCTTCGATCTCTTCACGAAAGATGATTTCTACTGCTCCCTCTGGCCCCATCACCGCTATTTCTGCTGTTGGCCAAGCGTAATTTAGGTCGCCACGTAGATGCTTGGAACTCATCACGTCGTACGCTCCGCCATAGGCTTTGCGTGTGATTACCGTTACCTTAGGGACAGTAGCCTCAGCATATGCAAATAAGAGTTTAGCACCATGTTTTATAATACCTCCGTATTCCTGTGATGTTCCCGGAAGAAAACCAGGAACATCAACAAGTGTTATAATTGGTATTGAGAAGCAATCACAAAATCGCACGAAGCGAGCCGCTTTCCTAGAAGAGTCGATATCAAGACAACCGGCTAGTACCATGGGCTGGTTCCCTACAATACCTACGGGCATACCACCCAAACGACCAAAACCGATGATAATATTGCCGGCATAATCAGGCTGAATCTCAAAGAAATCATGCTCGTCCAGAATCTTATAAATCAATTCAAACATGTCATACGGCCGATTAGGATCATCGGGAACCAATGTATCCAATGAAAATTCCATACGATCAACCGGGTCATTCGTTGGCTGAACTGGTGGCTTTTCTCGATTTGAAAGGGGAATAAAATCGAAAAATCGCCGAGCCTGCACCAAAGCCTCAATATCATTGTTAAAAGCAAGATCAGCTACACCCGACGTAGAGGTATGCGTCACTGCCCCTCCTAATTTTTCTGCAGAAACTTCCTCATGAGTAACCGTTTTAACAACATCAGGACCGGTAACAAACATGTATGACGTATTCTTGATCATGAATGTGAAGTCAGTTATCGCTGGAGAATAAACTGCTCCGCCCGCACACGGACCCATAATCATTGAAATTTGTGGCACTACGCCTGACGCTAAGACATTTCTTTGAAAAACATCAGCATATCCTGCCAACGAGGCTACACCCTCTTGAATGCGAGCTCCGCCGGAGTCATTGATGCCGATCAGTGGAGCACCTACCTTCATCGCCTGATCCATCACCTTGCAAATTTTTCTTGCATGAGCACTAGATAATGAGCCGCCAAATACCGTAAAATCCTGACTGTAAACAAATACTGACCGCCCATTAATTTTCCCATGACCGGTGATCACTCCATCGCCCGGCACTCGATTATTATCCATCTCGAAGTCACGGCAGTCGTGCTCAACGAACATGTCCCATTCCTCGAAGCTTCCTTCATCAAGGAGCACATTAATGCGCTCACGTGCAGTGAGTTTCCCTTTTGAGTGTTGAGCGTCCACACGTTTTCGACCACCACCTAACATTGAAGAGTCGCGTATTTTCTGGATACGTTTAATTACGTCATTCATCGAGAAACCTCTGCATCGCCACAACTATCATTTTTTAGAATCGAAAGGAATCTTGCCGTAGTCTTAATATCTCGTGCCTGATGATCAAGTCGATCCATTAGTTCACTTTCTTGTCCCCAGGATTCGGCCTGATATTGATCATCTAACTGACATGCTTTTATACAAAAATCAGGCCCTACCTCACATTCTAGCATTCCCAATGCGAGAACCAAAGAACCACTCGCTTGAGTTATGTTGACAAGGCCTACCAATTCAAAAGCATTATAATTCAAAAGAACGTTCTTGAGTTTGACCAAGCTATTCGGGGGCTGTGCCACTGGCATAACACCCTCTGTGACAATCAATGGAGCTGCTAGTGATTTCTCCACCCAATTCAAGACTGGCTGCCAGAGTTCTTCTTGCCTTGAACGGAGAGCATTCGGGCCTGATGCGCGATAGCAAAGTAGATCGGTGTCTGCGTATTCAAGCAATTTAGCAACTGTGGGTTCTTTATCGGCTGAAATTCTGTCAATGGCTGTACATGCCATACGTGTGTTTGGCATTAACGCGGTATTGATTTCTTTTCCCTGTTGATCCCATTCCTTTTCTATCTCTGAAGCTAGCATTTTGGTTGGCAAAATGAGTTCGTTCTTCTCAGGTGTTATTAGTACTGAGTCATCCAAGGTTACAGCGAACTGTCCATTAATATCTACGACCGACGTCTTTTTAAAAAATCTTTTCAGAGTATCCTACCAGCTAAATCAGTCTTCTACTGCACAGGGTGATCACCTTCAAATAACATCACCCTTTATCCCAAATCCCCCTCAAAGTAGCAGGCAAACTGCCGCACTCCTCAATGATAATGCTCGCACCCGCTTTCTTTAGTTCAATGGGGTCATGGTAACCCCAATCTACACCAATCGGTTTAACTGCTGCATTTATCGCCAATCTAATGTCGTAAGTCGTATCGCCAATCATTGCCGTATTTTTCGGCTCTACTCCAATCTCATCCATAGCATCTAAAAGTATATCTGGACTAGGTTTCCCTGGCCCATCATCCGCGGTTTTTAAAACTTGAAAGAAAGCACCTAAGGAGTGTTGTTTTAATGTTCGAAGCAAACCGCGTCGGGACTTTCCTGTAGCTATCCCGAGTTGGAATCCTAGGGCTCTAAGCGACTTTAAACAATTTCGGATGCCGGGATATAATGGTTCCGTGAAATCTGATCGATTCCGAACTTCGGTGAAAGAATTAATGTAAGATTGTTCCAGAATACCGAGCTCAATATCACATTCTGGTGGCATTAGTTGATTAATCGCCTCACCCAATTTTAAACCAACAATCCTACGAATTGCATTTGTTGGTGGTGGCTTTAATCCATTTAAAAGCCATGCCTCGCGCATGGCGGTAACAATATTGTGTCCGCTATCAATGAGAGTACCATCACAATCGAAAACTATTAGGTGTTTGTGCGGCATAAACAAATTTGTAGTTTCCAAAAACTTACGCCCCCGGCATTATATCAGGATCTAGTCCAAAGAATTTCCAACACTTAATCATGTGAGGGGGCAGCGGAGCCTCAATTTTAATAATACCACCCCCACCAGGATGCGGAATCGTAATTTCTTTAGCATGCAAATTAAGCTGAGGTGTAATAGTGTCCAGGAATGCCTTCTTCCCACCATATTTTCCATCTCCCAAAATGGGGTTTCCGATTTCTGCCATGTGAACACGTAATTGGTGGGTACGCCCAGTAATAGGATAAAGTATCACCCATGAGGCAAGACGGCCCAGTGTCGCGACAGTTTGATAATGTGTCAGCGCCATTTGACCAGACTTTTTAACAGGCTGAACGCGTTGTGTTTTTCCGTTGCTGACCTTGCTCAAAGAGAAATTAATCTCTCCTTTAAGTGGATTTGGCACACCCGCAACAAGAGCCCAGTATTGTTTCTTTGCTTCTCGATTACGAAAACACTTGCTGATTATCTCTGCCGCCATAGCAGAGCGAGCCACCAACAATACACCACTGGTATCTTTATCCAGTCTGTGTACAAGACGTGGGCGTTCCTCATTGGACCCGACTAAGCCAGGCAGCAATAGATCGAGGTTGCGACTATTCCCTTTGCCACCCTGTACTGCAATTCCAGCGGGCTTATTCAGAGCAAAAAATAATGGATCCTCAGCCAATACCAAGGCCCTTATAAATTCCTGATCATATGTGCTAATACTATTACCTATTTTGCTATCTATTACGGCTGATTCATTAATGGGAGGAACACGAATGATCTGACCCGTCTTTAGACGCTGACCACCTTTCGCGCGTTTCCCGTCTAGGCGTACCTGGCCAGTTCGGAGTAGCTTCTGTAGCTTTCCATGGGATAAATCGGGATAGTTACGGAGAAACCAGCGATCGAACCTTATCCCATTATCGCCTTCTAATACTTCTCTATGGTCAACTTTAGTCATCATTTTCTTACGCATTAATTGACCGGATCAAAGCCATACCAGCAAGTAGGGCCGTGACACCCGATAAAATTGATACCACCAAGTAAATGCCTGCTTTGGTTAAAAACCCCTGTTCAAAGAGCATCACTAAGTCCATCGAGAATGCAGAAAATGTAGTTAACGAGCCACAGAGGCCCACCGTGAGCATTACCTGAAATGCTTGCCCCGGCGTCCATATCAGTGCAAATACTTGGACGGCAACACCAAGAATAAATGAACCTATAGTGTTAACGATAAATGTGCCCCACGGAAGGTCTGCGCCAAAAATATTTGTAGTTTGTTGAACAACTAAATGCCTGATTACTGCGCCCAATGCGCCACCAACCGCGGCAGCAAGTACGAGGTTAAGAGAAAACTCGGTCCTTTGAACTCGCCGCATATTAGGCACCTACAAGGCGTCAGCGCCAGTTTCTCCAGTACGTATACGAACAGCAGTAGATACGTCGGAGACGAATATCTTTCCATCACCTATGTTGCCAGTTTGTGCGGTTTCACGAATTGTGTCAATCAGCTGCTCAGCAAGATTATCCTCTACCGCGATCTCTAACTTAACCTTAGGAACAAAGTTTACAGCGTACTCCGCACCACGGTATATTTCTGTTTGCCCTTTTTGTCTTCCAAATCCCTTTACCTCAGATACCGTCATGCCCTCGATCCCCAAGGCTGACAAAGCCTCTCGCACAGCATCAAGCTTGAAAGGCTTAATAATTGCCATTACGTGTTTCATGTGTTTTCCTTTTACTCAATTATAGCCACGCTCACCATGCTCAGCGAGATCTAGCCCTTCCGTCTCTGCCTCGTTACCAGCCCTGAATCCGACTAATGCGCTCGTAAGTTTAACAATTAAAAAAGTCAAAATTCCGCTCCATGCAACTATTACAATCGTTCCTATTATCTGTACAAACAATTGGCGGCTTATTGTCATACCATCAGCATAACCCTGTCCTCCGAGAGATGATGATGCAAAGATTGACACAAGAATAACTCCAAGAATGCCACCAACTCCGTGGACGGCGAAAACATCTAACGAGTCATCAATCTTGAGTATATTTTTTATGATATTAACACTGTAATAACAAATCCCGCCTGCTAACAGCCCATAAACAAGTCCCCCAATTGGCCCAACGAAACCAGAGCCCGGAGTTATCGCTGCAAGTCCTGCGACCATGCCGGTAACAATACCCACGAGGCTTGGCTTGCCAAATTTTATCCACTCTATAGCCATCCAAGTAAGCGATGCGGTTGCAGCAGAAATGTGGGTAACAAGTACAGCCATACCTGCCAGCCCGTTTGCAGATAGTGCAGAACCTCCATTAAATCCAAACCAACCAACCCAAAGCATACTTGCGCCAATCATTGTAAGAGTCGGACGATGGGGCGGGCTCAAATCCTTTGGATAGCCTTGTCGGGGTCCCAACATGGCCGCGATAACTAACGCTGACACACCAGCGGTAGCATGAACCACTAATCCTCCGGCAAAATCCATTATATTTTTCTCGTACAGCCAACCTCCACCCCAAACCCAGTGGCAAACCGGCGCATAGACTAAAACAATCCATATGGCAGAAAACATTAATACTGCGCTAAATTTAATTCGCTCTACAAAAGCACCCACAATGAGGGCTGGCGTTATAATTGCGAAAGTCATCTGGAAAACAAAAAATACTGCTTCTGGAATATCCCCAAAAAGCTCTGTTGGAGTCACATTGAGCAAAAATGCTTTGTCAAAGTTACCTATGTAAGAGTTAAGTGCACCGCCTGAGCTGAAAGCTAGGCTATATACGCACACCAACCACATTACTGACATCAAGCACGATATCGCAAAACAATGCATTAAAACTGATAAAATATTATTCGCTCGAACGAGCCCTCCATAAAAGAGTGCAAGGCCGGGAAGAGTCATGAACAGCACCAACGCGCTAGCAATTAAGATCCAGGCAGTATTGGCTTGATTAAGTTGAGCTTCAGCCGCAATCGCGGCTGTGGGCACCGTCAGACCTATAAAAATGGTACAAAATGAAATAATGCCACATCTTGTTTTTTCACGGGACATACAAGAACTCCATTCAATGTTAATCTGACATTTACTTCCTAACACACTCTTTGCTCTACCAGGAACTAGAACTCAATACGAAAAACGGTTTTATTATATGATAAGACCAAAAATAATACCCCCCCCCTAATTGGAGCCCGAATTAAAAATCCCTCCTGTGCAAGGTAATGTGCCTGTAAAACGGGCTCGGCTGGTAGGATACGGGACAGACCAGCAACCGATCTAGCTCTTCGCACGATAATCCGTACTGTTACCTCAGACGGAAACGATGAATTTTTTTACCACGCTTTATGCTGATATTCCACGGCGAGGCCGCTACATTAAGAAAATTTCCTAAATCCTGCACGCTTTTAATAGGCTGCCCATTCACTTTAAGAATAATATCACCCGGTAAAAAACCAACCTGAATTGCAGGAGACCCACGCAAGATTGCACTAATCATTACCCCTTGGGAAATTGTCCTCATGCCGAGTTTTTCAGTTACCGCCGGTGATAAGTTTACTACTTTCAAACCAGCAAAGGGATTTTGGCCCCGAACCACAGTGGTATTCCTGGGAGGAATCTCCGGTGGAGCTATCAATTCAAATCTCGCTTTTTTAACTCTCCCCCGCCTCAATAATCGAAGTTCAGCGGATTCCCCAATTGGCCGAGCAGCAAGCCGAAATCGCAATGCAAATTCATCCTCAACCGCGTAATCTTCGATGTGGGTGATAACATCCCCTTGTTCAATGCCCGCGCGTTCTGCAGGTCCTTTTGGATAAATAAATTCCACAAGAACTCCTGTCGGTCTAGTGAGACCTAGACCCTCAGCCATATCAGCGGTAACGGCTGTACCGATGAGTGATAACCAAGGCCTTACTAAAGGTTTCCCGGACATCGCGGTCTCAACGACAGCACGAACCATATTGCTGGGCACAGCAAATCCTATTCCTACTGATCCACCACCTTCACGAGAAAATATTGCTGTGTTAATACCAATCAATTGCCCGGTTAAATCCACTAATGCGCCTCCTGAATTTCCCGGGTTAATGGCAGCATCCGTTTGTATAAAAGACCGAAAATCAGAAATACCAACGTTAGTCCTTGCCAACGCCGAAACAATACCGCTCGTAACGGTTTGCCCAACCCCAAAGGGATTGCCAATCGCTATTACCAAGTCACCGACTTGTAAGGCATCAGCATTACCGAACGAGACAGTCGGCAATTTTTCGTTTTCAATTTTAATTCTCAGAACCGCAAGATCTGTCTTACTATCTTTGAGTATCACTTTTGCATCAAATTCGCGTCGGTCAGATAGAATTATTTTAATTTCTTGCGCATTCTTTATTACATGATAGTTCGTTACAATTGTTCCATCATTGCTAACAATTACACCCGAGCCGAGTGACTTCTCCAACCTTTTACGATTTTGTCCGAAAGGGATACCCTCACCGAAAAAACGTCTAAAAAAAGGGTCATCAAACAACGATCTTGTTCGGTGTTTGCGCATTACCTTTGCGTAGATGTTTACAACTGCAGGAGCAACTTCGCGAACTACTGGGGCAAAAGAAATTGAGATCTGCTTACTAGAACGAGGCACAGATACAGTATCGGCTAATGAATCAGAAATAATACCTCCGATCATCACCGATAGTATCAAGAAGTAATATTTAACAGGCGATCGAGCCATAAGAATATGCAGACCTCTTATAAATCCATAACACAGTATCAAAAAAGCCGACTATGCAACAGTCGGCTTTAAATCGTGAATAGGTGTATTGAATTATTCTAAACCTCCTCACTTGCCTCACTCTCATCATCAGGTCGCGGTCCAGAGTCAATCCCTTTAACTTCAGGATCACGATCAACCAACTCTATAACTGCCATCGCTGCGGAGTCTCCATAACGAAATCCAGCTTTGAGCACGCGCGTGTAGCCGCCAAAACGTTCCTTGTACCGAGGAGCCAGGGTCTCAAAAAGTTTAGCAGTAGTCGTGTTATCACCAAGCATCGCAAAAGCACGCCTTCTATCATGCAATCGCCCCTTTTTGCCTAGCGTAATCAGCTTATCTACAAGTGGACTAAGTTCTTTAGCTTTAGGCAACGTAGTTTTAATTTGTTCATGCTTTAAAAGAGCAACAGCCAAATTAGCAAAAAGTGCACGGCGATGCTGTGATTTCCGATTGAGCTTGCGCCCCTTCATACGATGTCGCATTGGATCAACTCCTCTATCTCCCTCAGAACCGACTGATTAAAACGGTTCCTCGAGCTTTTTCGCCATGTCTTCTATATCGTCCGGTGGCCAATTGACTACTTCCATCCCAAGATGCAAACCCATTTGCGTAAGCACCTCTTTAATTTCATTCAGTGATTTACGCCCAAAGTTCGGTGTACGAAGCATTTCAGCTTCAGATTTCTGAACGAGATCGCCAATATAAACGATATTATCATTTTTTAGACAATTGGCTGACCGTACTGACAGCTCAAGCTCATCCACCTTTCGAAGAAGGTGTTTATTATATGGAAGCTCAGAGGGTACCTCTTCTTCGACCTTGGCAGCTGGCTCTTCAAAATTAATGAATAGTTGTAATTGGTCTTGCAGTATTCTGGCTGCAAGCGCAACAGCATCGTCTGGTGTAACCGTTCCGTTTGTTTCCAGCTGCATCAGAAGCTTATCATAGTCCGTAACTTGCCCCACACGACTGTTTTCAACTTTGTAGGACACCTTCCTCACTGGACTAAAGATGGAATCAACAGGTATTAGGCCTATAGGCGCATCAGCAGGTCTGTTCATTGCTGCTGCGACATAACCTTTACCAGTCTCAACCACAAGCTCCATATTGATACTCGCATCGCGATCAAGCGTACAAATTACTAGGTCAGAATTCATAACCTCTATATCGTGCCCGGTATCAATCTGAGCAGCTGTTACTGGACCAGGGCCCTTGGCAGAAAGAGTCATTCTTTTTGGCCCCTCACTATGGAGCTGAAGTGCCAATGCCTTTACATTTAACACTATGTCAGTGACGTCTTCTTGAACACCTTGGATTGACGAGAATTCATGCAGAACGCCCTCAATTTGGATCGACGTAACCGCTGCGCCCTGTAGAGATGACAGGAGAACTCTCCGCAACGCATTTCCTAGTGTTAAGCCAAAGCCACGTTCTAAAGGCTCTGCCTCAACGGTTGCTACGCGGGGCGTGTCAGTGCCAGCCTCTATATTGAGCTTGTTCGGTTTAATCAGTGCTTGCCAATTTTTCTGGATCACGTTGGTACCCTCTCAAGTCTCGTAATGTATTCAAATAAAATAAAAACCAGTCCGGACATAATATGTCTAAACCTGATTATCCGTAAATTTATCAGGTAGCTACACCCGTCTGCGCTTAGGCGGTCGACAGCCATTATGCGGCACCGGCGTAACGTCCTTTATAGCTGTAATATTAAATCCAACAGTTTGCAGTGCGCGAAGGGCAGACTCTCGACCTGATCCGGGACCCTTAACGCGAACTTCCAGTGTTTTCATGCCATGTTCAATAGCCTTCTTGCCACAATCTTCAGCTGCCACTTGAGCGGCATAGGGAGTTGATTTCCTCGAGCCACGAAACCCCATACCGCCAGCCGAGGACCATGCTATTGTATTGCCTTGTACATCAGCAATAGTGATCATAGTGTTATTGAACGTGGCATTAACGTGAGCGATGCCCGATGTTATATTTTTACGTTCGCGCTTTCGAACCCGCTGTGCTACTGCTGCTTTTGCCATCTTAAACTAAGCCTTCTTTTTACCCGCAATTGCGCGAGCAGGACCTTTTCGCGTCCTTGCATTGGTGTGAGTACGTTGGCCACGGACAGGTAGCCCTTTGCGATGACGTAAGCCACGGAAAGTACCCAAATCCATTAACCGCTTGATGTTCATTGCTGTTTCTCGCCTAAGGTCTCCCTCGACCACGTAATCTTTATCAATTACCTCTCTTATGCCAATCACTTCTTGTTCACTCAACTCATTTACCCGTGTTTCAGAAGTGATGTTACACTTTGCGCAAATCTCTCCGGCCTTCTGGCGGCCGATACCAAAGATATACGTTAAAGCGACTTCGACTCGTTTTTGAGTCGGTATATTTACACCTGCTATTCGCGCCACTATCTCATCCTCATAAAACTCAGCTAGAATGCTGTCACAATCACTAGTTTAGGTACTCACACCTGATTATATTCACAATATACACGGACTAGGGGCCATACGCCTATATTAGCTGCAAAAGTTATCTTTCCTACAATACACTCGTATCTCTTTACAAAACTAAAAGCCGCGGGATTATAGGGAAAGTTCCCTTCCTGTCAATCGCTCTCAACCAATCTTATCGAATCCACTATTTTATACACCGCACTACTGACTTGTTTTATACCCTTCATCCCATCAACACGTTTTAAAATACCGCGATCCGCATAAAATGGTATGATCGGCGCGGTCCAAGTACGATATGCTTGCAATCTATGTTTAAGCACCTCAACCGTATCATCAGAACGTACCTCATTTTCCCCGGCACTAGTTGCCCTTTTTTCAATGCGTGTTATCAGAGCATCATCATCAACATCTAACATAATCACGACATCTACTGTTTCACCTTGAGCCCTCTTAATATCGTCCAATGCTTTTGCTTGCGCAACCGTGCGAGGAAAACCATCGAACACAACCCCTGTCTCGCAATCTGGCTCATCTAGTCTATTCTTTATAACCTCCAAGACCAGTTTATCAGAGATTAATTCCCCTGCGTCCATGGTGCTTTTAATCTTTTTGCCCAATGTGGTGTCAGCGGTAACTGCTTCTCTTAAGATTTCACCAGTAGAAATCTGTAAGAGCCCAAACCGAGCTTCTAATCGTTTTGCTTGGGTACCCTTGCCAGAACCGGGCGGACCAAGCAGTATTATGTTCATCCTCGCCGCCCTCGCAATCGCGACTTTTTTATCAAACCTTCGTACTGATGAGCTAACATGTGTGAATGCACCTGCCCCACCGTATCCATTGTGACGCTAACAACTATTAAAAGACTTGTTCCGCCGAAATAGAATGGAACGTTGAATTGTGAGATCAACCATTCTGGAATTATACAAACTATTACAAGGTATATGGCACCCAGAACAGTCAAACGGGTTAGTACGTGATCGAGATATTCAGCCGTATTTTTACCAGGTCGTATTCCGGGCACAAACCCGCCATGTTGACGTAAATTGTCAGCAGTTTCCTGTGGATTAAAAACGATTGCAGTATAAAAAAACGTGAAGAAAACTATAAATAATATATATAAGCCGATGAAACCAGGCTGCCCGCGCCCAAGCCACGCAATCATCGTATTAAGCCAGTCTGGGCCTGAATTTCCTGCAAACTGAAATATCGACAAAGGGAGCAACAAAATAGAGCTAGCAAAGATGGGAGGTATGACGCCTGGGGTATTAACTTTGAGGGGAATATGAGATGACTCACCCCCAAACATTTTTTGACCGACTTGCCGCTTTGGATATTGAACGACTATGCGGCGTTGTGCCCTCTCAATGAACACTATTACCGTTATAACCACCACAGCAAGAACGAGAATACCAATGATGATTGGAGCTGATAGCACTCCCCTCCTCCCAAGATCCATTGTTGCAACCAGAGCGGATGGTAACTCCGCAACAATGCCTGCAAAAATGATTAACGAAATACCATTACCCACACCGCGCTGAGTAACCTGTTCCCCGAGCCACATTAAAAAAATAGTTCCGCCGACTAAGGATATTACGGTTGTAGCCCGAAAGAAAAACCCTGGTGAAAGCACTGCCGCACCAGATGCAGAGGCGATCCCTTCTACACCCACAGAAAGCCCATATGCTTGAAAAGTAGCCAAAAAAACCGTGCCATAACGGGTGTATTGGTTAAGCTTTTTACGCCCAGGCTCACCTTCTTTTTTCATGGCCTCAAATTTTGGCACCGTTGATTGCAAAAGCTGCATAATTATGGCGGCAGAAATATAGGGCATAATGTTAAGTGCAAAAATACTCATCCGACCAAGCGCACCGCCGGTAAAGAGGTCCATCATATCTGTGATGCCTCCAGCTCCTTGATCAAAAATATCTCGAATAACCTGTGGGTCTATCCCAGGCAAAGGAATGTACGTGCCGAGTCTGTAAATTACTAACGCACCAAGCGTGAACCATATGCGTTTTTTAAGCTCTGTTGCCTTATTAAAGGCCCCAAAGTTGAAGTTCGACGCTAATTGTTCTGCGGCTGATGCCATATCTGTTCTTTCAGTCTATGAAGCTGGCCCATAAATCAAATAACTACCCATTAGTCATTGTCGGATACAGAGTTCTGCTCTTTCGGCCTATCTTGTTTGCTTACTTTCTTTTCGGTATCACCAATTTCTTTTCCGGCACTTGGCGAAGGATTTTGCGCCACCGTTTTAACGATGAAATTTATTTGACCCCCGTTTTCCTCAACGGCTGCAATCGCCGAACGCGATGCACCTGCGATATTTAACTTTAATTTTGTCTTGAGTTTACCGACCCCTAACAAGCGAACACCATCCTTTAATCGACGTATGACCCCTGCAGATACCAACGCTTCTCCATCAATAATTTTATCCGCAGCTAACTTCCCAGAATCTATTGCATCTTGAAGTCGACCGATATTCAACTCAACATACTTTTTTCGAAAAATATTGGTGAAACCGCGCTTTGGAAGCCGCCGATATAACGGCATCTGCCCTCCCTCAAAACCTTTGATGGATACACCACTTCGGGACTTTTGTCCTTTTTGCCCTTTCCCTGCAGTCTTGCCTGTACCAGACCCTTCACCTCTTCCCACACGCTTCCGATTGTGCTTGGCACCGACATTGTCAGAAAGTTTATTTAGTCGCATAGCACCGACCTCTCTTAAGATGAACAACCAGCCACTAGCCGGCGTCATCAACCCTTACTAAATGTTTTACCTTGGCGATCATACCGCGCACCGCTGGAGTATCCTCGAGCTCTTTAGTCTTGTGCATCTTATTAAGCCCAAGCCCTTTAAGGGTTTGCCGTTGATCTGCCTTCCGTCTAATGGGACTCCCAACTTGAGTGATGCGAACCGTTTTACTAGCCATTGCTCATATCCTTAACCATATCCCTATCACTACGCCGTCCAACGATCTCTCCTACCTTTTTCCCACGTTTGCTAGCAACAAGACGAGGGGATGTACATTTTGACAACGCATCGAAAGTCGCCTTAATCATATTTTGATTGTTAGAAGTCCCAACCGATTTTGCAACCACATCTTGCATACCAAGAGCCTCAAAAACTGCTCGCATCGGGCCGCCAGCGATAATACCTGTTCCAGGAGGAGCATTGCGCAAAACAACCCTACCTGCCCCAAATCGGCCACGCACGTCGTGGTGTAGGGTTCTACCTTCGCGGAGGAGTACTCTCATTAGACGCTTACGCGCACCTTCTGTAGCCTTCCGGATAGCCTCGGGAACTTCACGAGCCTTTCCAACTCCATGGCCAACCCGCCCTTTACCATCACCAACAACGACAACAGCAGAGAAACCAAATCTGCGACCACCTTTTACCACCTTAGCAACCCGATTGATGCCAACCAACTTTTCAATCAGGTCCGGCTGATCCCGTTGTTCGTCACGACCGCGACCACGTCCACGCCCACGACCCCTACCTTGCGGTTCCCGCGCCATAATTCTTTTCCCCCTAAAAGGCCAGCCCGCCGTCACGGGCTGCCTTAGCTAATGCTTCAACTCGACCGTGATAGGCATAACCACCCCTATCAAACACCACATTTAATATACCTGCATCCTTCGCTCGCTGCGCAATCAGCGAACCGACCTCACCTGCGGCTTCTTTGTTGCCACCACTCTTAACTTGAGAGCGAAACTCTTTTTCCGCACTAGATGCCGCAGCAAGTGTTCGGCCCGTACTGTCATCGATAACTTGAGCATAAATATGCATTTTTGACCGAAAAACCGACAAGCGAACATTTCCTCCGGAACTGCGCTTTAGGTTATAGCGGTTCCGACGTCTTCGTTTTTCAAATAGTTTCCTAGAACTCAACATATAGATTGCCTTCTATTTTTTCTTACCTTCTTTACGTAATATGTATTCGTCAACGTATCTTATTCCTTTACCTTTGTACGGCTCGGGCTTACGAAAACTTCGAATTTTGCTTGCTACCTGCCCTACCTTTTGCTTATCCACACCACTGACAGCTATAACGTTTTGACGATCCCCCTCAAGCTTAATATCAATACCCTCCGGAATGGGAAAGTTGATGTCGTGGCTATGCCCCAGCTGCAAATTCAAAGCTTTGCCTTTCATTTGAGCCCGGTAACCAACACCATTGATTTCTAGCTTTTTAGTAAAACCAACAGAAACGCCCCTCACAGCACTGTTGACCAAACTGCGAATAGTTCCCCAAAGTGAACGTGCCAACTTCGACTGGTCCAGCGGAACCACTGTAACGAGGTCTTTTTCAACTTTTAAATCTACAGCTTGATGCAAAGGCACCATCACTTCACCCAGCTTCCCCTTGGCCACTAGCAAGGCACCAGAAACCGTTACTTCAACACCCTCGGGCACTGTAACTGGGTTTTTACCTACACGAGACATGACTCACTCCTAGAACCACTGCACCTAAAAAACCTGACACAAAACTTCACCACCAACGTTTTTTGCGCGCGCTTCCGCATCTGACAAAACACCATAAGGCGTGGATAAAATAGAAATTCCAAGCCCATTGTAAACCCGGCGTAAATCCTTGATCCTAGAATAAATACGTCGGCCTGGGGTTGAAATCCTAGAGATTTCTCTAATTACAGGCTCACCTTCATGGTATTTAAGTTCGATTGTAAGCTCCTGAATACCAGCTCTCAATTCAGCCCAACTAAACCCACGGATATATCCTTCGCGCTTAAGCGCATCCAGAACATTAGCTCGAAGTTTTGATGCTGGACAAATAACAGTTGCAGCACTGTTACGTTGTCCATTTCGGATACGCGTAAGCATATCACCTAAGGGATCGCTCATCGTCATTGATGCGTGTCTCCTACCAGCTTGACTTAACCATACCGGGAATACGCCCGGTAGACGCTAGGTCCCGCAATGAAATACGGGACATTTTATATTTTCGATACACCCCTCTCGGTCGGCCTGTCATTTCGCACCTATTCCGAATTCGGGTTGGCGCAGAGTTTCGAGGCAACTGGGAGAGCTTTAAGCGAGCTTCAAACCGCTCTTCCGCAGGCAGTTTTTGATCGCTAGCGATAGCGCGCAAAGTATTCCTTTTCGCCGCGAACTTAGCGACAATTCGGCGCCGGCGCCTATTCTTTTCAATCGCACTTTTTTTAGCCATTGCTTAGCCTATACCTTATCTGTGCCGGCGTTAACGGCACCTTTCTGTTTATCATTTTTTGGAAATGGTAAATTAAACCCACGTAATAATTCACGCGCCTCATCATCTGTGCTCGCAGTGGTGCAAATCACAACATTCATCCCACGGATAGTATCCACTCTATCATAGTCGATTTCTGGGAAAACAATCTGCTCTTTAAGCCCCATCGAATAATTGCCGTTTCCATCGAAGCTTTTTGCTGACAAACCACGAAAATCTCTGACTCTTGGCAACGCCACGTTCACTAATCGGTCTAGAAACTCATACATACGGTCGCGACGCAACGTCACCTTAGCTCCTATCGAAACCCCTTCTCGCAACTTAAAATTTGCGATTGACTGCTTCGCCTTTGTTACTTGTGGCTTCTGCCCAGTAATTGCAGCCAAATCGTCGCAGGCAGCACCAATTTTTTTTGAGTCTGAAACTGCACTGCCAACGCCCATATTTACAACTATTTTCTCCAACCTTGGAATTTCCATGGGATTTGCATAACCAAAAGCAATCGTCATCTGCTGACGCAATTCTTCCTGATAAAGCTTTTTCAAGCGCGGAATATAATTTTTTTCAGCCATTACAACACCTCAACTGTCAATCACTTCGCCGGAGCGTTTGGCAAACCGTACTTTACGACCGTCTTCCAGCTTTTTAAAACCCACACGGGTTGGCTTGTCATCTTTTGGATCGACGATTGCCAGATTAGACAAATGTATTGGAAGCTCTTTATCCACTATGCCACCCGGATTGGTCTGGCTTGGTTTTGTGTGGCGCTTTACAACATTAATTCCCTGCACGAATGCTCGCTTTTCTTTTGACACCAGCTTAACCACTTCCCCGGCCTTTCCTTTATCGCGCCCTGAAAGAACAATTACTTTATCACCTTTTCTAATCTTCGCTGCCATCATAAAACCTCCGGCGCCAATGATATGATCTTCATAAACTGGCGCGCACGCAGTTCCCTAGTAACGGGACCAAATATCCGAGTACCGATTGGTTCATTCTGGTTATTGATCAACACTGCAGCATTTCGATCAAACCGTATAGCGCTCCCATCATCTCTTCGAACCTCTTTGGCGGTTCGCACCACTACTGCCTTCAGAACCTCACCCTTTTTAACACGACCACGTGGAATGGCCTCCTTAACGGAGACGACTATCACATCACCAACACCAGCTGTCTTGCGCTTCGATCCTCCAAGCACTTTAATGCATTGGACACGCCGCGCCCCTGAATTATCGGCTACATCAAGATTTGTTTGCATCTGGATCATGGTCCAGCGCTCCCCCTACTCATTAAATCATGCGGATTCGGTTACTATTTCCCAACTTTTCCGCTTGGAAATTGGCCGACACTCTTGGATACGCACAAAATCCCCGGCTTTGCAGTGATTTTCTTCGTCATGCGCCATATATTTTTTCGACCGCCGGATAAATTTCTGGTAGAGCGGGTGTTTTACTTTCCGCTCAACTCGCACCACGACGGACTTATCTTTAGCATCTTTAATAACTCGTCCCTGCAAAATCCGTTTTGACATTAGCTACTCCCCTTAACACTCATTGACCGCTCTTTTACTACGGTCTTTATACGAGCAATATCTCGCCGAACTTGCCGTACACGGCCGGTATTTTCTAGTTGCCCACTCGCGCGCTGGAATCTTAAATTGAATGCTTCCTTGCGCAAATCTATCAACTGTTCCGCTAATTCATCATCGGACTTTTGCTTCACATCAGCTGCCTTCATTACCCCGCTCCTTAATTACCAAGACGCGAAACAAATCGGGTTTTAACTGGTAGCTTGGCGGCCGCCAATTCAAAGGCTCTTCGCGCTATATCCATTTCGACACCATCTAGTTCAAACATCACTCGACCCGGCTTTACTCGACACATCCAATACTCCGGTGTCCCTTTACCTTTTCCCATACGGACCTCAGCTGGCTTCTGACTAACAGGGACATCTGGAAATACCCGTATCCAAACACGACCAGCCCTTTTTATGTGCCTTGTAATTGAGCGCCGTGCAGCCTCTATTTGACGAGCTGTAACACGACCGGGGGTAGTAGCCTTTAAGCCATAGCTGCCAAAATTGAGGCTCACTCCCCCCTTGGCTAATCCCTTTAGCCTACCTTTTTGTTGTTTACGGAATTTTGTCCGTTTTGGGCTGAGCATTACTTAATCTCCCGAACAAAGGCTCTAACGAACCTGCTGTTCCTGTAAAAGCTTATCTTGTGCCATTGGGTCATGGGCCAAAATTTCGCCCTTAAAAACCCAAACTTTAACACCGCAGGCCCCATATGTTGTCTGCGCAGTTGATGTTCCATAATCAACATCGGCGCGAAGAGTGTGTAACGGAACTCTACCTTCACGATACCATTCAGTCCGCGCAATCTCTGCTCCGCCCAGCCGGCCAGCACAATTTATGCGGATGCCTTCAGCACCAAGACGCATTGCTGACTGTACCGCACGTTTCATGGCACGGCGAAAGGCAACCCGCCGCACTAACTGTTGCGCTATATTATCGGCCACAAGTTTAGCGTCGATTTCCGGCTTTCTTATTTCTATAATGTTTAATGCAACGTCTCCCTTAGTCATTTTTGCAACATCTTGACGTAACACTTCAATATCAGCACCCTTTTTGCCAATCACCACACCCGGCCTAGCCGTATGGATTGTGATCCGAGCTTTTTTTGCCGGACGTTCGATGACTACCTTGGAGACGCCGGCCTGATTCAGCCTTTTCAAAAGGTACTTACGCAACGCAAGATCTTGATGGAGTAATTCTCCGTATTCACCATCTGCATACCACCTGGAGTCCCACGTCCTATTTATACCAAGCCTTAGCCCGATTGGGTTTACCTTTTGACCCATTACTCTGACTCCTCGCGCTCTTTGACAATGACCGTAAGATTACTGAAGGGTTTACGTATACGTCCTACCCGACCTCGGGCACGAGGACGAAACCGTTTCATAACAAGCGATTTACCAACCGTTGCCTCTTTTATGTAGAGCCTATCGACGTCCAATTGGTGATTATTTTCTGCATTAGCGATAGCAGATTCAAGCACCCTTTTAACCTCAACAGCAATGCGCCTGCGTGAGAACGTCAATTCAGCTAGTGCCTTGTTTGCCGCTTTGCCACGTATTGTTTGAGCGACCAAGTTTAGCTTTTGCGGACTACCTCGCAGCAACTTGCCATAAGCCCTAGCTTCATCATCCGCCTGCCGTCGTTTCGACTTTGATTTACCCATAATTCTTGCCTGCTACACTTAAGCTCGTTTCGCTTTTTTATCAGCCGTATGGCCAAAATACGTCCGGGTCGGGGAAAACTCACCGAATTTATGCCCAATCATATTTTCCGTCACCAAGACTGGAATAAATTTCGTACCATTATGAACACCAAAAGTAAGACCAACAAATTGAGGAAGTATAGTTGAGCGTCTAGACCATGTTTTAATTACGTCATTACGACCTGATCCGCGAACGACCTCGGCTTTTTTCAACAAATAGCCGTCAACAAACGGACCTTTCCAAACTGAACGTGCCACTTCTTAAACCCCCTGCCTATCGCTTTTGACCACGACGTCGAATAATAAGTTTACTACTTGGCTTTTTCTTGTCTCTTGTTCTCTTACCCTTAGTCGGCTTACCCCAAGGCGTAACCGGGTGACGGCCACCAGAGGTTCTTCCTTCACCGCCACCATGAGGATGGTCTACCGGGTTCATCGCAACACCGCGTACTTGTGGGCGCTTCCCAAGCCAACGCTTGCGGCCTGCTTTACCAAGTGAAATATTGGCTTGATCGGGATTTGACACCGCACCGACGGTAGCCATACATTCGCCACGAACCATCCGCAGTTCACCAGAACTCAGCTTTATTTGAGCGTACCCTTGATCACGGCCTACTAGCTGTACATATGTGCCGGCAGACCGGGCAATCTGACCGCCCTTACCTGGCTTCATTTCAACGTTATGGATAATAGTCCCTACAGGGATTGAATTTAAAGGTAACGCATTTCCAGGCTTAATATCTGCCCCAGCACCGGACATCACATTGTCACCCGGGCTAATGCGTTGAGGAGCTAAAATGTAAGCTTTCTCTCCATCATTATATTTAATCAGCGCTATAAATGCAGTCCGGTTTGGATCATATTCAATACGCTCTACCGTTGCTAAAACATCTACCTTGTTGCGCTTAAAATCTATAACTCTGTATTTTCTCTTGTGTCCACCACCACGGCGCCTTGCCGTTACCCGGCCTTTATTATTACGTCCGCCTTTTTTGGGTAGACCTTGCGTAAGCTCTTTCATCGGCTGACCCTTATAAAGATCAGCACGATCAACGAGAACTAACTCCCGCATGCCTGGCGTTATAGGATTAAAATTTTTCAATGCCATTTTCTCAGACCCCTGTAGTCACATCTATGGAGTGACCGTCCTCAAGGCAAATAATGGCTTTCTTGGTATGGTTACGCCGCCCAGCCCGGCCTCGAAAAACCTTAATTTTACCCTTTTGGCGCAATGTATTAACAGCCTTAACCTTAACATCAAATAAGGATTCAACCGCTGCCTTAATTTCAGGCTTTGTGGCATTCATTGGCACCCTAAACGTGACTTGCCCGTGTTCACCACCTAAAGTCGCTTTTTCCGTAATCACAGGGGTGCGGATCAGCTCATACTGCCGCTCCTGAGTCACCCTCTTCACACGAATATAATGCTTCCAGCTCATGACAACCGTGCCTCCAGCATCTTCACCGCATCTTTGGTTAACACCAACGTGTCCCGCCGCAAAATATCGTAGACATTGGCTCCCTCGCTCGGCACGACATCAACATTTGGTATATTACGAGCAGCGAGGCAAAAGTTCTCGTTTACCGACGAACCGTCAACGATCAGCACGCGCCCCCATCCAAGCTTTTCAAACCTACCCACAAGTTCTTTTGTTTTACCCTGCTTAAGCTCAGCGCTGTCTATGATAACGAGCGCACCCGCAACCTGCTTGGCTGACAATGCTGACCGCAATGCTAACTTACGCACTTTTTTGGTCAGCTTATGGCTATGAGACCGGACAACGGGACCAAACACCGTCGCTCCGCTGCGCATTTGAGTAACCTTTACCGAACCCTGACGGGCTCGCCCGCTGCCCTTCTGATTGAAAGGCTTTGCTGTTGTACCTCGTATTTCTCCTCGGGTCTTTACTTTGTGCGTACCCGCCCGCCTTTTTGCGCGCTGGTAGTTTACCATTCTCGATAGTATGTCTGGTCGCACATCCACTCCAAAGATTTCATCTTTGAGATCGATATTTCCTACGGCTTTATTTTCTAATGTGATGATCTTCGCTTTCATCGGCCGTCAGCCCTTTCCTGGTTCTTGACCGTCCGCGCTAGTAGCCTTTTCAGCGGGGGTATCGCTGGCACCAGAAGACTGAACGGCATTAGGAACATCACTTGCTCTATTCTTCTCAGAAGAAAGCCCTGAGTCTCTCAAGCCCGCAGGAAACGGGGCCTCTTCCGGCAATGTCTTTTTTACCGCATCCTGCACTTTGACCCATGTACCTTTTGAGCCGGGCACAGACCCCTTGATCATTATCAAACCATTCTCAGCATCGGTCTCTACAACTTTAAGGTTTTGGCTTGTGACTTGTGATGCGCCCATATGACCAGCCATTTTCTTACCTTTAAAAACTTTCCCTGGATCTTGGCATTGCCCAGTTGAACCATGAGAGCGATGCGAAATTGAAACACCATGGCTAGCGCGCAAACCACCAAACCCATGCCGCTTCATGGCGCCAGCAAATCCTTTACCGATACTTTCACCAACCACATCTACATACTGGCCGCTCACAAAGTGCGAAGCAGCCAATTCAACCCCCACTTCGAGTATCGCATCACCACTGACGCGAAATTCAGTCAATTTCTGTTTTGGCTCTACCTTTGCCTTAACAAAATGTCCACGCAATGCGTTATTTGTATTCTTTGATTTTGCCGCACCGCTTCCTAACTGAACCGCGTCGTAGCCTTCCACTTCAGTCCTGCGGACAGCGACAACACGGCAGTCATCTACCCTCAGAACGGTAACGGGCACATGGGTGCCACTGTCCGTGAATACTCTGGACATACCTAGTTTTCTTGCCAATAATCCAGTGCGCATTTTTCCTCTCTCCCGATCAAGCTTGCATCAGAGTTTGATCTGCACATCAACACCTGATGCTAGGTCGAGTTTCATTAGGGCATCAACTGTTTGCGGTGTGGGGTCTACAATATCAAGAAGCCGTTTGTGGGTCCGCACCTCAAACTGCTCTCTGCTCTTCTTATTGACGTGAGGCGAACGCAAAACTGTTAGCTTTTCTATGCGCGTAGGCAACGGTATAGGGCCTCGCACACCCGCCCCAGTTCGTTTGGCAGTATTAACAATCTCCAGCGTCGACTGATCGAGAACTCGATGGTCAAACGCCTTCAAACGTATGCGGATATTTTGACTGTCCATAAATTCGTCCTCACTGCCATTTAAAGCAGCTATTCAGTAATACTGGTTACAACACCAGCGCCAACAGTTTTGCCACCTTCGCGAATTGCAAAACGCAAACCTTCATCCATAGCAATTGGCGCAATCAAATTCACACCCATAGAAATACTATC